>Ga0209402_10003439_pt1 | contig 15157 bp, 15 predicted proteins | sample ArcticOcean_MG_C_3_FD_187437 | JGI IMG/M metagenome (GOLD analysis project Ga0209402, IMG submission 187437) | Marine microbial communities from western Arctic Ocean - ArcticOcean_MG_CB8_126 (SPAdes) (version 2) | ecosystem: Environmental > Aquatic > Marine > Oceanic | place: Arctic Ocean... | reverse complement strand
CCAGAAACCTGACGTAGATTAGCCGCGTCTGCGGTAATCGATCTTCAACAATCGTTATGACGATATAATCCGGAGTCCGGGGCTGATTGCTAAAACGTCACGGATTTGGATTATTATTTTCAGTGCGGAGACTCAGTTGAAATTCGGGCTTTGCGTTTTGGGTTGTGGTTCGTTCGCCCATTCATTCGCGGAATCGCTCTCGGCTTCCCGGGATGAGATGGATCTGTATTTTGCTAGCAGAGACCTCAGTCGAGCTGCAGCTTACTCCGAAGAATTTGGCGGCGTTGGAGCTTTCAGCTCCTATGAATACGCGGTCGCTGATCCTAGAATAGATGCAGTCTACATCTGCACCCCCCATGACCTTCATCTGGAACACGCCAGACTCACCGCCACTGCAAACAAACACATACTGCTGGAAAAGCCCATAGCTAGGACAGTCGAGGAAGCCAATCAGATAATTTCGGTCGCCAAAGAAGCTGGAGTAGCCTTAATGGTTGCTGAGAATTGTCGGTTTCTGAGTGCGGTTCAAGAAGCAAAGCGAATCATCGATTCCGGAGCGCTGGGCGAAGTTCGGCTCATTCAGATACATGAAGAATTTCCCTTTAAACCAAACTCGTGGCGTAACGACAAGTCACGCAACGGGGGAGGGACGTTCATAGATGGAGGCATCCACAAGGTGAGCGTGTTGTCTTATTTAGCTGGGCGTCCAACTAGCCTGTACGCCTCCCAGGTACCAGCGGGTCAACCCGGCCTAGATGCGGAGGACGGCATCGTTGTAACCACCCGCTCGCAAAGTGGGGTCGTGGGCATCATAAACCACACTTGGAGTATTGGCCAAGCCTCCGAACGCCCTACCGTAAGTGTCTCCGGCACACTAGGCCGTATCAATTTTGAGATGGGCAGACCTTGGTTGAAGATCGACTATGGCCATTCCCAGGAGGTACGCCAGTTGGATGACCAAATGCGCGGCATAGACCCCATGGTGTCGGAATTCATGCGCAGCATACGGGAGAAGACCGAACCGACCATGACTGGAGAGGAGGGCCGTCTGGATTTGGCCATGGTTCTAAAGGCCTACGAATCGGCCAACACCGGATTACCGGTTCTTCTGGGCTCAGATTTCTGATGAGTTCAGGTAACCAGCCAAAACTATCTCAGTTTGATGCCATAGTCCTCGCCGGGGGCGAAAGCCGGCGAATGGGCACGCCAAAAGCCAACCTGCAATTTGGCGACTCGTCACTGATCGGCGCGGCGGTGGCGGCGGTGGCCGCGTTGAAACCGGTCTTCCGGCAAGTATTTGTGGTCACCCGAGACAAAGCCTCTCTGCCCGACCTGGGTGTGGAAATACTTGAGGATGATCACCCGTTGCAGGGGCCTTTGATTGGTGTGGTGTGCGGACTGAGCCCCTGCAACGCCGGCTGGTGTTTTATTGCCGCCTGCGACATGCCGTTCCTCAGCGTCGCGGTGATTAAGAGTATGGCCACCAACTTAACGGACTGTGATGCTCTCATTCCAGAGATTAATGGCCGTCTTCAAACACTCACGCTTTCTACAGCAAAAGCTGTCTGCCCATCGCTGAGGAGTTACTCAGCGTGGGTGATACCTCCATCTACGCCCTGGCATCACGGTGTTGTGTTGTTAATCTGGGCGAGGACTATTTCCAGGACCAGGCTGAAGAGATGAAATCGTTCCGAGACCTGGACACCACAGCCGAATACCAAGATGCTATAAGCGAAACGGGTGATTCATCCGCTGAGTAATGCCACTGTTTATCGATGTATTAGGCGAATTCAGGCACAAACACTTGACAAGTCTATGTGCAAAGCATGCTAAGATACTTTCCAAGTTCCCAAAAAATCGGGGCTTATTTTTGCCATCCTCATTCCCATTCCAAACCCGGTGGTTCGTCTAGTTGCTCTGACCAGACTCCCGGTCTTAATGAATTCCTCAGCAGTCGCTGAGGTTTTTTTGTGGATAATCCAAAGTGCCCAACCCCGCCCATGCCGAGGCAGTTTATGACGGCCCGGTATTTATATTTAGGCTAGGAGAATCATGAGCAAACTTTTCTCACCGATCACCATCCGGGGCGAAGAGATCCGCAACCGAGTTTTTGTAGCGCCAATGTGCCAGTACTCATCCGAGACTGAAGATGGACGCTGTAGCGGTTGGCACACTGTCCACTATGGCACCCGCGCCGTTGGCGGGGCCGGCCTGGTCATGCTGGAAGCATCTGCAGTTCGCCCGGACGGACGTATTTCCCCTCAGGACTTGGGGCTTTGGAATGATTCCCACGTTGAAGCAATGGGTCCGGTTGTGGATGCTATCGTCTCCAACGGGTCCGTTCCGGCCATTCAACTGGCGCACGCTGGTCGTAAGGCTGGACATGCCAAACCTTGGGAAGGCGGTACTCAGCTAAACTCGACCAATGGCGGATGGGACAACATTGCGCCAAGCCCCATCGCTTTCCAGGAAGACTGGGACGTGCCTAGGGAGATGACTCTGGAAGACATTGGCCAGGTGACTGATGACTTTGCCAATTCTGCCCGACTGGCCGTCAACGCCGGCATGAAAGTGATTGAACTTCACATGGCCCATGGCTACCTTGCCTGTGAGTTCCTTTCACCACTCTCCAACGAGCGCACCGACCAATACGGTGGATCTCTGGAGAACCGGGCCCGCTTCCCATTAGAGGTAACCCGAGCCGTGCGCAAGGCCATCCCCGACTCCATGCCATTGTTGGTTCGGGTCTCGGCAACCGAGTACATGGAGAACGGTTGGGACGTGGATGAGTGCGTCGATTTCAGCCGGATGCTCAAGGAAGACGGAGTGGACATGATTGACTGCTCTTCCGGTGGCAATTCTTCCACTCAAACACTGACGCCCTACGCTGGCTACCAGGTACAGTTCTCAGCACGCATTCGGAGCGAGGCTGAGGTCACAACCGGGGCCGTTGGTCTGATTACTGAAGCAGCCCAAGCCGAGAAAATTCTGTGTACCGGCGAGGCCGATGTGATTCTGCTGGCCCGAGAATTGCTGCGGAACCCGTACTGGCCCATTCAGGCCCAGATCGAACTAGACGGTGCCGCTGACTGGCCCGATCAGTACAAACGGGTTGCTGAGTTGCGCAATTACCCAGCGCCACCTCGTTAATAGCCATCCCAGGTTGTTTTGGACGCCCATAAGCCCCGGACGTTAATTCGGGGCTTATTTTTTGCCTCGGAATCACCAATCCGCAAATCCGTGACATTTGGCCCCTACCTGGTAGGCCGTTTGAATCTCCCTGCTCCAGCAGCTTCACCACTATCTTATTAGGCAAGACTTAGGCCTATTTTTCCTTTGGCGGGGCCAATGAACTGGACTAACAACGCCAGAAATATCCAGGCACAGCGTGTCGTTGATTCATTTTTCTGAAGGGAGGGAGCCATTCGCAGCATCAGTTCCCAAACCGGAAGGCCGCGCACAATCTGCAGGGCTCCAAGATCGACCCGGACATGCCCGATGACGTGGTGGACGTGGATTACATGATGGAGAACCTGTGGATCGTCGGCGACCCGGACGAATGCGCCCAGCAGATACGGGACATATACGAGGAGGTTGGCGGGTTCGGCTCTTTCTTGGCCATTAGCCAAGACCCCGACGACGCCAGCAAGTCTGCTCACTGCCTAAAAATGCTCAAGGAAGAGGTTGGTCCGCGAATAAAAGACCTGACCGGAGAACCGGAGGCAGCGCTCAGGGGTTAAAGAAAACAACCCCAACTCTTGATGAAAGAGCTCCAATCATGACAATTGGAGCTCTTTCGGTTTAATCGGAGTGTTGTTATTCGGGGTGTTGCTAGAGAAATTTGAGAGAGTTACGCTTCCCATTCCTCTATTTTTCGCTCCAGCTCTGTTTGAGTCTGGAGATGCTCCTCTCCCAAGCGGGTCATGTCTTCAAATTGCTGGCCAATCGTTGCTTCTTGAAGCTGGGTCTCAATGTCTTTGAGCTTTTCTTCCAGGTCCGTGATGATCTTTTCCATGTTGACCACCGGCGCAGCTGGGTTACGACGTTTCGCACCCGGTGCAGCAACGGATTTGGGGCTGGCCACCGGCTTAACCGTCGCTTCTTCGCGGGCTATGACGGCGACTGTTTCAGAATCCTGTTGCGCCGCTACCCACTCGGCAAAAGTGCCGTTAAAGACATTGACCTTGCCATCTCCAGTGACCAACAGAGTCTCGGCCAATAGGGCTACCAGGTGTCGGTCGTGAGACACCATCAGTATCGTGCCTGGATAGGTCATCAGCACGTGTTCCAAGGCCTCTCTGCTGGGTATATCAAAGTGGGTGGTCGGCTCGTCCAACACCAGCAGATTGGGTTCGGTAATCAGTAGCCGGGCCAAGGCCAAGCGACTCTTCTCACCACCGCTACAAGCGCCAACTGCTCGAAATACGTCCTGACCCTGGAACAGGAATCGTGCCAGGTAGGATCGAGCATCCTCAAACGGCATGTTCTTAATATGCAGGAAGGATTCCAACACAGTCTGTTCTTCGTCCAAGTCGTCCAGGCCTTGGCTGTAGTAACCCACTTTGACGCTCTGGCCCAGGGCCACGAACCCGTCCAGTGGTGGCACTTCCCCCAAAATGGTTTTGATGAAAGTGGATTTACCGGTACCGTTATCGCCGATCAGCCCAATTCGAGAGCCTCGTGATAGCTGCAAATCCGGTACTTTGAGCAATTCTGTGGACACGCCGTCGTCGGTATAGCCAACTCGTAGTCCCTTGGTGCTTAGAACCACCTGCCCAGTGCGGGTGGCACCGGCGGACGACAGAGATATGGAATGCTCTCGGTCTGGCCTGACGATGCGTTCCAGCCTGGCCAGGCGTGTCTCCCGGCCCTTAGCTTCACGTGACCTCTGGCCGGCGCGGTATTTGTCGATGAACGCCTGTTCCTTGGTGATGAATTCCTGCTGCGCCTCGTATTCCTTCAACTGGCGCAGGTCACGCTCGGTTTTGAGGACGCGGTACTTGGAGAAATTACCGGGGAAGGTGTTCATGCGCCCGTGGTCAATTTCCCAGATTTGGGTGGCCATCTCGTCCAAGAAATACCGGTCATGGGAGACTACCAAAACGGCCGGAGCAAAGTGGGTCAGGTAGCGCTCCAGCCAGGTGACACCCTTTAGATCTAGGTAGTTTGTTGGTTCGTCCAATACCAGCAGGTCCGGGTTGCCGAGCAGGGCCTTGGCCAACGCGGCGCGGGTCCGCTCACCGCCACTTGCTGATGACGCGGGCGAGTCCAGGGTTTCTGGCCTCAGTCCCAAGCCCTCAACCATGCGTTCCACGGACCGCTCGTATGTGTATCCACCCAGGGCATCGTACTTGTCTAGCAGGTCGGCGTAGTGACGGCCGGCCTCTGCAGAATCGCTGCCCGCTGCGCTTGCCTGCGCGGACGCTTGGTCCAGTTCTTTCTCCAACGCCTGGACTTCTTTAAAGACACAGAGAATCTCTTCCCTAAGAGTGCCGTCAATTTCCATCTGGGGGTGTTGGGGAACGTAGCCGACTCTGATGCCGTTGATCCTGGCCACTCGGCCTTGGGTGGCGTCTTGCTCTCCTACGAGTACTCGTAGAAGAGACGTTTTGCCACCGCCGTTAGGGCCGACGATGCCGATTCGTGCCCGTTCATTGATGTCTAGATCAATGCCGGAAAAAATAATTTCAACGCCGTAATGCACGGCCAAATCTGAGGTGGATACCAGAGGCATGGGGTGAGAGGTACTCCCGAACACAGTCTAATTGCAGCTTTATGCCGGGCCGGTGACGTACACAAGCCAGCCTTACAACTATAACCGATAATACGGTTTTTGAGCAGTTTGCCGATGTTAAGGGCAGTGGCTAGCGGCGTGGTAGACTGCCAACTCTGAAGGGATGATCCAAATCCACTGCAAACTGCCGGAGCGTGTTTGGCCCAGTCTATGAAGCGTCGCTATAGAATTGCCGCCATTCTCAGTCGGCTGCACCGATTCTTGTACGCCTTGCTCGGTGGCCGGTTTGTGTCACATCGGGGCGATGCCGACTTCCTGCTATTGGGCACTATGGGTCGCCGCTCCAATCGCATTAAGACCGTGGCATTGCTGTACGTGATGCACCACGGCGATCCGGCGGTGATTGCATCGTTCGGCGGAAACCATAAGGCCCCCAACTGGCTGTTGAACGTCAGGTACAACTCAAATGTCACCGTCCAGATTGGTTCAGATCTGTGGCAAGGAATCTCAAGAATCGCTGAGCCCTCAGAGCGTGAGGGATTGTGGCCCAAGTTCGTGGAGACCTATGCCGGTTACGAGCGATATCAGACTCACACCACGCGGGTATTCCCCATCGTTGTGATTACCAAGACCAGTGGCTAACTTGCAGTGTCCTGACGTTACTTGAGGATGTATACTGGTCGCACACTTCCCAGACTCGAATTTGCCGCAGGAGGGAACCATGGCTACAGAAACAGAGATTAAAACTTCGGAACAATCCCAGGCGTTGGTCAAGATTACGGAGATGGACCATATTGTTCTGCGCAACAAAGACGTAGAGGTATCCCTCAAGTTCTACACCGAGGTGTTGGGACTCAAGGCCGAGCGTGTGGACAAATGGAAGGCGGGGGAGATTCGCTTTCCTTCAGCGCGCATCAACGCCAACACCATCATCGACTTCTTTGGTTCCGACCAAGACCCCGTTGACCGGGACGGCGTAAAGAACCTGGACCATTTCTGCATGGTGATTGAACCCACAGACATGGAAGAACTCAAGAACAAGTTCATTGCCATGGGCGTAGGCATCCAAGCCGGACCGGGAAAACGCTGGGGCTCCCACGGCGACGGTATCTCGCTCTATATCTACGACCCGGACGACAACGTAGTTGAGTTGCGCCACTACTAGGATTTGTCCATCTTGAACCGGCGCACAATAATGTCTTCAAAAATGGCCGATCAATTTCTGATTGGCCATTTTGTTATTTCCAAGGACACTCGCACGCCTGTCATTCTGAGGCAGCAGCCGAAGAATCTCGTTTCCAATGGACCAGCAATTCCCAGCGGCAACGAGACCTTTCGCTTCGCTCAGGGTGACAGTGTTGCGCGGACAACCTCATGGCACAGGTCATGACTCAAAAGTGGGTCATCCCCAAGCACAGCGTGCGGGTGAGCAAACGGGCCAGACGGGTAACCATCAAGGTGTCGGCCTATACCGGCCTAGAAGTGGTGATTCCCGTTGGGTTCAAAAAATCCCAGATTCCAGAAATTCTCCAATCCAAGGCAGACTGGATCGAAAAAAGCCTGAGCCGCATCCAGCCTGAAGACGAACTCACACGACCAGACTCCGTCCAATTTGATCTCCTGAGCGAGTTTTGGCGGGTTGAATACGCCAGTTCCGCAGCGGACAAGGCGAAGTTGGTAGAGCAAGACCCCAATGTTTTACTGATCACCGGCCAGGTGGACGACCCGGTGGCAATTGCCGCAGTGCTGAACCAATGGCTGCAGAAAAGGGCGAAGGCAATGTTGGTGCCGTGGCTGGGTCGACTCAGTGAAGAATTGTCGTTGCCCTTCAATCGGGTGTCCGTGCGCCGTCAGTTGACCAAGTGGGGTAGCTGCTCCGGAGAGAAATCCATCAGCCTGAACCGCAACCTGCTTTTCGTCCAACCGCACCTGGCGCGGTACGTGCTAGTCCACGAGTTATGTCATTGTCTAAAACTGGATCACTCGGACCGGTTCTGGAGGATTTTGGAGCAATACGAGCCCGACGCCCGCCAGACGGCAGTGAAAATGAGGGATGGAGTCGACTGGGTCCCCCGCTGGGCCCAAGTCTGATGATTGAAATGGTTCGGGCTTAGAACCTGCGGAGCTTGGGTGCCAACATGGCCAGGCCGAGAATCATACTGACGCCAAATATACCGGAGAGCACTGCCGCAGTCGGTGCTCCCCACACACCGGCAACCGCCCCCGCTCCCAAGCTGCCAAAGGCGTGGGCATAGATGGCCAGTGTCCGCAAACCCATGATACGACCGCGAAATTCCGGCAGGCCCGTTTTCATCAAAACTGTAAGTACCAGTACCAAGCTTGATGAGAACATCATTCCTGTTACCGCCAAGATTCCGACCGACACGTAGAAATTGGTGGATACGGCAAAGATGATCATGGTGCTATGCCAGCCGATCACGGCCAAGAAGCAGAGTATTCCGGCGTGCTTCACATTTGGTATCGACGCCCAGAACATTGAGCCCACCAACCCACCAATACCAAAAGTAGAGATAAGGATTCCCAGCCCCACTGAGTCTTGGCCCAACACGTCTCTGGCGAATATGGGAACCAGGGTGGTATGGAACGAGAACCCGGTAATGTTGAAGATCACCGCCACAAACAGGGCCGCCCACAGTAGCTGGTTGCCTTTGACGTAACGCAACCCCTCAGCCACCAATGAGAACACCGACTCGCCTTTTTGGGCGACGGTGACTCCGGTCTCGCCGATCAGAAACGTCAGTGATCCACTGAGGATGTAAACGCTCATTATCATCACGTATGCGCCTTCCGGGCCAAACAGATCAAATAACAGTCCGCCAATTATCGGCCCAACAATCAATGCCAAGTTCATTGCAGCGCTGATTAGGGCCACGGCGTTTGGTATGCGCTCCGGTACCACGCTATCCACTGCCAGGGACTGGGCTGTGGGCATTTGAAAGACACGCGCCAGTCCGGCCAGCAGAGTGATTACGAAAATATGCCAGACTTCAATCAGATCAGTGGTAATCAGCACCAGCATCAGCAATGCCATCGATGTCAGAACTACTTGAACAATCATCATCAGCGTGCGACGCGACACCATGTCAGCAGTTGCGCCGGCAAAAAGGGCTATGAAGTTGAAGCCCAAACGGGCTGTTGCCGTCAGGCCAACCAGTAATGGGGAGTCGGTGAGGTTCAGTACATACCAAACGACCACCACCGTCTCCATCTGTGCTCCCATCTGAGATACGGTCATTGCAGACCAGATGAGGCCAAAGTTGCGTTGTTTGAGGATTGAGATCGGTGTGGCCGCGCGGCCTATGTTAGAGACCAGTTTCAAATTATTGGTTTAATCCGGGGCAGAGGTGCTGCATAGTTAAGTTGCGGTCGCCTTATGGGATGGGGGGATGTATCGCCTGAGTGGACCTCAGAAATACTACTGCGCCAGCCGGTACCTGTCCAATAGGATTGTGCCGTTCTCGTGGTCAATCCCTAAAACCGGCGTAACTTTGGCGCTATAAAAGCCAGGACCGCCATCATGCCGATTCCACCCATCCCGCAGATCACCACGGTTGTCGGAGCGCCTAGTATCCCGGCAATCGCCCCAAACGCCACGCTACCAAAGGCGTGGGCGTAGATTGCCAGGGTCCTCAGGCCCATGATTCGCCCTCGGAACTCTGGCGGAGCAGTCTTCATCAGCACTGTAAGCACCATAACAAGGCTAGATGAGAACATCATGCCTGTTACCACCAGTATCCCCACAGATAGGTAGAAATTGGTTGAGGCGGCGAAGGCAATCATGGTGGCGTGCCAGCCCATCACCGCAAGAATGCACACCAGTCCAATATGACGCAGGTTGGGGATGGACGCCCAGAAAAGAGAGCCGATCAGCCCGCCGATTCCAAAGGACGAGATCATTATTCCCAGACCCACTGAGTCAACGTCCAACACCTCTTTAGCAAAGATGGGCACCAACGTCACATGGAACGAAAACCCGGTGATGTTGAAGATGACCGCCACCAGGAGCACCGACCAGAGCAATTGCTCGCCCTTGACGTACCTTGCACCCTGGGCCACAACCGCGAAAACCGATTCGCCTTTTTTAGCCGCGCTAACCCGTGTAGCGCCGATAAAGAACGCGGCCACACCACTGAGGACATTAAACACTGCGACCATCGCATAGGCGCCCTCAGGCCCAAATATGCCAAACAAGACGCCGCCCATCACCGGACCCACCACCAAAGCAAAGTTGGTGGCCGCGTTCAGCAGGGCAACGCCATTAGGGATACGCTCTTGGTCTAGACTATCCACACCCAGTGACTGGGCCGTTGGACGCTGAAAAATACGCGCTAACCCGGCGGCCAAGGTAATGACGAAGATGTGCCAGACTTCGATCAAGTCTGTGACGATTAGCACCAGCATCAAGATCGCCAGCGCAGCCATGGCCGACTGGGCAATCATCAGCAGGGTCCGACGCGGAACAATGTCAGCGGTGGCCCCGGCAAACAGCGCTAGGAAGTTGAATCCCATACGGGCAGTGGCAGTTAACCCAACCAGCACTGGGGAGTCAGTGAGGTTTAATACGTACCAGACAACGACCACCGTTTCCATCTGCTGCCCCATCTGGGAAAGGGCCATGGACGACCATACGAGACCAAAGTTGCGTTGTCTGAGTATGGAGATGGGCTTTGTTGCTCGACCGATATTTGAGACTAAGTTCAAATTAACGGCTTGATGCGGTGTGGACGAGAGGCATGGAGAGGTAGGGAGACCGCCTTATTAGCATTATGGGATACAAAGAGGGTGGGTCGCCGAAGCGGGCCATCAAAGATGTTAATCCCCAATCCAAGGTCTGTCCAACGATTTAGAAGCCTGCGTTACATGAAAAAGCCAAGCCCCTGGTGTTGCTTAACACCAGGGGCTTGGCTTTTGGTCTTATTTCTACCGGTAGTAATTTTAGGCTGACGTGCGCTGTTTTTCGTCGTAGTACTGTTCGTCGGCTCGTTTTAGTCCGGCCAGTCTGCCACCTTGTATATCTATCCTTCGCTCTGTGGCCCACCGAGCGGTGGTCTCAATTCCGGCCAGAGTCCCCTGGAAATGGAACACGTAGCGGGCCAGCAGCTCATAGCTGTGGAGTATCTTCTCTCGAGTCGTCCAGTCGGAGACCAAGATCATCAACCCGCCAAACCCACCGCTGATCTCTTGCAGGCGTTCAATGGCAGCAATGGCATCGTCGGGCGTTCCCACAATCCATTGGTTGTTCTCCACCATGTGGTCAACTATTTTCTCAGACGGGACATCCGGCACATCGTTCCCCAAGGTATCGCCGAAGTACTCCTTGATAAGACGACCGCCGCTCAGTCTCACATCCTCAATGTCCTGCTCACGGGTCTCTGCTAGGTGACAGGGTATGACCAACTGCCAGTCTTACCGGCGAACGGTCTTGCCGTCCTCTGCCGCCGTTTCCTCGGCGATCAACCATAATTCGGCCAGGCTCGTCCGCCGCACGGTGTCGCGGGGTACGCTCAACGACAGGATGGAAAGACCGTGCTTGCCGGCCAACCTAGGCCCGGCCGGTGACTGGGCCGATGCCACGGCGATGGGTATATGGGTCTGCTGGTATGGTCGTAGTTGGAGCACCGCATCGTTGAGTTCGAACCAGTCGCTTTTATGGGTGACGAACTCGGTGGAGGTGAACAGTTTCATAATCACATCCAAAGACTCGTCCATCATTTCTCGCTGACGCGCCGGATCCAGCCCTCGCATTACGGCGTCGGACGTTAATGCGCCTGGCCCAACTCCCAGAATCACTCGACCCTTGGTTAGGTGGTCTAGCAATACCATGCGGTTGGCCACCATGTAGGGGTGATGGTGGGGAGGCTGATTATGCCAGTGCCCATCCTGATGTGACGGGTGCGCTCTGCGGCGGTGGCAATGAACACCTAAGGGGATGAGATGGTCTCCCAGACAGCGCTGTGATGCTCGCCAAAGTAGGCCTCGTCATAGCCCAAAAGGTCGAGCCATCAAATCAGTTCCAAGTCCCGATCCAGCGCCAGGGTCAGATTCTCTCCGACCCGGTGGAACGGTGCCATGAATACGCCAAACTTCATCCTATAATAAGCCATTATTCCGTTATATGGCCTGGTTCTCCTCTACCTGATTGAATTTCGGGTTGTCCGGCGGATTGTTTAGAGGGAATAACGCAGAAACCGAGGTAGAAGGAGATTAGGGGAGATTTCCAATCGGGAAACCAGGGCAGTCAGACTCCACTGGCTATCTAGGACTGGGAATTACGTCATTTACGAAATATTCCATGGTGCGCAGGACTTTTTCGTAAGGGATATTCCCCCAGGCAAAAACACTGATGAAGTAATTGATGGCCGACTCTTCAATGCTCTGCCAGACTTTTTCTTTTACGGTCTGCGGTGAACCGGCGACGATTTTGCCGTCGGCCAGGAGGGTATCGAAGTCGTACAGCCACTTCAGGTTGCCTGAGTTTCCGATGTTCCACAGGTAATTGATGTTGTCGCACCAGGCTTTCCAGGCGCTGCGGGCCTCTTCTATTGCCTCGGCATCGGTGGGTGCGATGTAGACGTGACGGGTCTGCCCCTGCTTGGGCTCCAAAGTTGAGTTGTTGATTCGGTCCGGGTAGTTCTGGTGTTCCTGCCAAATCTCCCGGTATAGTTCAAAGTGCTTCTTGACGACCGCGTTGGTGTCAAAGATGTGACTGGTGTTGATACCGTTTTTGGCCATCCACGGCACGGTCTCAATATTGCCGCTGGCGTACCAGATGGGCGGGTGCGGTTGTTGGAAGGGCCTAATCCAGAGGCGGATGTCCTTGTAATTATAGAACTCGCCTTCATGGTTTAGCGTCTCGTTGTTCAATCCCTTCAGCAACACCGCCAAGGCTTCGTCAAACATAGCTCGGCCCTTCTCAGGATCAACCCCAAACCGGGCAACTTCGTAGGGGACTATGCCTCGGCCCACGCCCAATTCCAGTCTCCCTTTGCTCAGGTGGTCCAACATACAGACCTCCTGAATGAGACGTAGCGGGTTGTAGAGTGGCAATAGATAAACCAGAGGGCCGAGTCTGATCCGGGAAGTCCGCTGGGCAACGGCTGATAAGAATAGGCCTGGAGATGGCGCAACGCTCAGGGGAGTGGTGTGGTGTTCCGCCATGTGGTAGCAATAGAAATCCTGTTTATCGGCGTACTCCAGCAGTCTCAGGCGATCCTCAAATATCTCGGCCGGGGAGTGTTGGTCCCACTCAACCCAGTCAAAGATTCCCCACTGAATCTGCCTGCCATCCGCGGTCTCACTAGCCATTAAGTTGCCTCCCCAAATGATCAGAGCCCGGAATTAATCTCCGGGCTCTGAAACTAATCGCCAGTCTAGGAAACTTCTGCTTAGGACTCGATACCGGTATCGAACTGCACCAAAATCCCGCTGGGATCAACGGCAAAGAACGTGCGGACGTTTCCGTTCTCGTCAGCAAATGCCTCGATGCCGCCGGCAATCTCAACACCTGCGGCGATCAACTCGTCAGCCAGAGCGCGGACGTCTTTGACTGTGAATGACACGTGGCTAACGCCAACCTGGTCCAGTTTGATTCCCGAACCGTCTACCTCTTCACCGGGGTGACTGGTCATAACAAAGAACTGTTTCTCGCCCCACTCCAGGTATACGTTCCGGCGGGTTGCCCGCTTGTGGGCATAGGTGTGGGTCAGTCCGCCGGTGCTGGTGTCTTGAATGAAGTCCTTGACGACTTTCATGCCCAGAATATCCCGATAGAACACCAATGACTTGTCCATATCCGCAACGCAGACTGCAATGTGTGAAATTCCTGAAGATTCCATTTTAAGTTTCCTCCATTATCTGTGATTCAAATTAGTAATTCGTGCCTAACGCGCCAATGCTATTTCGGCATCGTTGTTTTGTCAAAAGGCCTGACAATTTACCTGGCGATTTACATCGCAATTTAATCTCAGAGAGGTTAATCCAGGTAACCAGACACGGTGCGCCATTTGAGGTAGTCAACAAGCCCTGCTTTTAGGTCGTAATTTGGCGTCCAGCCCAAGTCGCTGAACAGCCGGTGGTTAGACAGCGGGCCACGGGAGTAGTTCTCCCCGGCCGCCTTCACTCGGGACACTGTGTTTCCGGTTACCTGGGTAGTTGGCGATAGCTCAATAATCCCTTTGAGTATCTGTTCAAAGGTCAGCCAGATGCCGGTGGTGAGGTTGTACAGGTCGTGGGGCAGGTCTGGTGCGTCCAACACTGCACGCAGGCCCTCTGCGATGTCTGTGATGTAGATGTAATCACGCCCGTCGTCCATGTCTTCCGTGGCGATGCCCTCACCGCGCGCCACACGGCCCGTCCAGTCATGGAAGACTGACATTACCGCCCGGTGGCCGGTAACCCGTTCCATGGGCCCGTAGGGAGTGCTGAGGCGGACGGTGGCAGTGGATAGACCGTGTATTTGGCCGTAGCGGCGGGTAATCATCTCGCTGGCGAATTTGGTGATGCCGTACAGGTTCTCCGGCACCGAAGCAGCTTCCTCATTCAAGGTCTGATCGCCGGGAAGGGCCGAACCGTAGGCCGCCCCGGAACTAACGTAGATGAATCGCTTGGTCTGCTGTGTCCGCGCCAACTCCAACAGGTTGGCTGTGCCCTCAAGGTTGATGGCAATGACGTCTCGGCTGCGTTCAATCTCTAGGGCTTCCCGGTTGACCGTATAGACCGCTGCGTGCACGATTTTGTCTATCTGATGGTCTTGACCCAACCGCGCCACTGAATCTGGGTCGACGATATCGCCCTGAACAAATATTACTGGGCTGTACGCCTGGCCGACAAAATCCTTAATCAATTTGTCTGGCCCATTAATGTCAAAACTAATCACCTGGTGGCCGTTGTCAGCCAGGTCCTTGACTATGTTCGCCCCCACAAATCCTGTCCCACCGGTCACTAGCGTTACCATTCCGCCGCCTCCCCAAGTTTATTATCTATCTTTCTCGTTGCCGAAATTACCTGATGCACTATGGTCTGACCGGGATAACTAGTCAATTGGGACTAGGTTAAATCCTTCCCCTGGTTGACCAAATCAAAACTGCAACCTACGTATAATACCGACGTGGCAACACTACTAGAAGCTAAATCCCTCACCAAACACTACGGTCAGACCATTGCGCTGATGTCTGTGGAGTTCCAGGTACAAAATGGAATCACCGGACTGCTTGGCCCCAACGGCGCCGGCAAGAACACGGCCATCAAGCTGTTCTTGGGTTTGCTCAAACCCACGTCAGGTTCAGCCGAAGTGCTGGGTGAAAAACCTTATGAATCGCTAGACGTGCGGTCTCGGTTGGGCTATATGCCGGAGCACGATTGCCTGCCCACTGCCATCACCGCGTCTGAGTTTTTAACCCACAT
>Ga0209402_10003438_pt1 | contig 15158 bp, 11 predicted proteins | sample ArcticOcean_MG_C_3_FD_187437 | JGI IMG/M metagenome (GOLD analysis project Ga0209402, IMG submission 187437) | Marine microbial communities from western Arctic Ocean - ArcticOcean_MG_CB8_126 (SPAdes) (version 2) | ecosystem: Environmental > Aquatic > Marine > Oceanic | place: Arctic Ocean... | reverse complement strand
TTGAAGAATTGTTTTTTTTATTTGTTAAATCTCTTTTAAAAATATCTGATTGTTTATTTTTCAAAAACTTTTCTGCATCGTCTATAATTTTTTCAGTTTCTGGGCTCCCGATTTTACTTTTATATTTTTTAGTAAATAATTTGTAATTATTTATTGTTCTTGTTTTATCATAATTGTCAGAACTTTTATCATAGACGTTGGAGACTATTGAATCTATAGAATCTAAAATTTCATCAACGTTAAATTTTTTTTCCATGCTATTTAAACTTTTTTTAAAACAATTAACTTTACTTATACTTTTTTTACTTATTTATATATTGCCGTATAGTTGTGGTCAAGAATAGGAATTCTTAAGTTATTTATATAATTATTTTTTTATATTTTTCTTTCCCAGTCCAGGCAAGTTTTGACTATTAAATTTAAATTATTATATTTTGGACGCCATTTAATAAAATTTCTTAGTTTTGTATTGTTAGCTGTGCTAGAAACTATATCTTCTGGTCTTCTTTTCAATACAACAATGTTAGCTTTTTTATTTACAATTTTAATAAATTCATTAACTACTTGTTTGACAGAAATTCCTTTTCCATAACCGCAATTTAAAACTATTGATTTTTTGAGTTTTTCAATTTTTTCAAGAATTTTAATGTGGATGTCGCTTAAGTCAGAGACGTGTATATAATCCCTTATGCATGAGCCATCTTTGGTGTTAAAATCATTTCCATAAATCTTTAAATTAATTTTTTTTTTAAGCACTGCAGTAGAAGCATTTTTAAAAAGACTATCATTTTTTTGCATAGGACCAATTTTTTTAGTTGGACTTGCACCAACAACGTTAAAATATCTTAAAATTGCATAATTAATTTTAAATTTTTTTAGGTTCTTAATAATAATTTTTTCTGCTTTTAATTTTGTTATACCATAAATGCTTTTAGGTTTAATTTTGGATATTTCTGTAACCTTTTTATTGCTACTTTGATATACAGCTGCTGTTGAAGAAAAAACAAAATTTTTTACTAAGCTACCCTTGCAAGCTTTGACTAGATTGTATGTGCCTTTAGTATTATTTTCATAAAAAAGTTTATAATTTTTTTTACTATTAGCAACACTTACACTAGCAGCTAAGTGTATGACGGAATCAATTTTATTTTCTATTATTAATTTTTTTATTAGTTCAAAATTATTAATATTTAATTTATAAAACTTTGCTTTTTTATTTATTAACCTTTTGTAACCCGTTGTAAGGTTATCGACTATAAATATATTTAATTTTTTTATTAGTTCAAAATTATTAATATTTAATTTATAAAACTTTGCTTTTTTATTTATTAACCTTTTGTAACCCGTTGTAAGGTTATCGACTATAAATATATTTAATTTTTTTTTTATTAGTTTTTCGATTATGTGGCTTCCAATATAACCAGCCCCACCTGTAACAAGAATATTTTTCATTTATTTAAGCTTACTTTGTTTGAAATGTTATTTTTTAAATGAATAGTTAAGTTTAATCAGAAAATTTTATACCAAATTTTAATCATATATCAAGATTATTACGTTTGTTATATTTTTGTTTGGATGGGATAACACCTCTTACTCCACCTTTGGGGTTTTTCATGTCTCCACTCCTTCTTGGAATTAAGTGTATATGAACATGCATAATAGATTGGCCTGCATCTGACCCAACATTAATACCAATATTAAAAGCTGATATTTTTTTGTCTAATTTTAATAATGATTTTTTTTGATTTCTCAATATTTTTCCTAAGTCATTAAATTCTTTATTGTTCATATCGAAGAAATCAGACATATGCCTATGAGGAATAATCAAAGTATGAAGTTTTGTAACAGGAAAACTGTCTCGGACAACAAAAAATAGTTTGCTCGTATAAACGATCTTTTGTTTTGCTTTTTCACAAAAAAGACATTTTTTTTTCATAATTTTTTTTGTTTTTCTGTTTATATATAATTTATTGCATTATATATAATTTATTATGTTTGAAAAATACCAAATTCTTTTAATTATATTTATACTCCTACTAGTATTCTATTTAGTAATTTCAATAGGAGCCGGTAAGCTTGGGAGAAAGAAAATTTCAACTGAAATAAAAAATTATTTATTTAATGTACGCATTCTAATAATTGTAATTGGATTATTTTCTATTGTTTTATGGAGTTTTATTTAATTTTTAGCAAGTCTGCGCCAAATCTCCCATAACATTTCATCAAAATAATTACCAAAACTTGTAGCATTAAAAACTGGCGAATTCAGAGCACGACTTCTCAAATTAGTTCTAATGTTAGAAAGCTCCTTTAAGTTTGAAGAAAATTTTATAGCTTTTAAAACGTAGTTTTCTTTATTTTCAGCAACCCAGTCATTCATCTTTAAATTGGAGTTAATACTTTCACCAAAATGAAATATAAATCTGTCACCTTTAAGAACAATTACAGGAACGCCCATCCATATAGCTTCGATGCTTGTAGTGTTTCCCTGGAAAGGAAAAGGGTCTAAGGCAATATCTATTTTATTATAAGTATCTAGCAATTCTTTTCTGTTGCTGGATTTCCCTTCAAAAATTAATTTTTCTTTATTTATATTATTTTTTTTAAATTTTTCTACTATGTTACTAACGGTTTTACTGTCATCTAAGTCTTTATTTTTTAAAAAAATCTTTGAATTTGGAATAGACAATAATATTTTTGACCACAATTTTATTACATCATCATTAACTTTTGTTAACTTGTTTATACATCCAAAAGTTATGAAATTATTTTTGATAGCTGGCAAATCTTTAACCAAGACATTAAAATCTGGAGGTGTAAAACATTGCGAAATTTCAGGGAGCCTATAGATTTGTTCGACATAGTGGCTATCTTCATGTTTTGGATTTAAATGCTTGCTTCCAATAAAATAATCAATCTCTGGAATGCCAGTTGAACCTTGGCCTAACCAGGTAATTTGCACGGGGGCAGGCTTATAAATAAATATTGGCAATCTATTTTGTGCAGAATGTCCCTGTGAATCAATTAAAATATGAATTTTATCATCAACAACTTCTTTTATTACATCTTCATCATTTTTTTTTTCTATCGGAGTCCATTTTAAAAATAGTTTTTTAAAATGATGAGAGAATTCATCTTTTCTTTCAATTGTTGGGTAAGCAATTAGTTCTAAATTTTTCTTTTTTAGTTCTTTTAAAAGATTTAGTGTAAAATAACCTCCTGGGTGATTTCCAAAATCAGCAGTTACAAATCCTATTCTTAATTTTTTAGGTTTGGTGTCGTATTTATAATTTATATTAATATTCTTTTTAATTGTTTTGCAATTAATACTAAAATTTTTTGCTTGTGATAAATAAAAATTTATATCAAAGTTTTTTTTATAGATTAGATTAAATAATAAATTACTATATGCTTTTGCATAATCAGGTTTAATTTTTATAGCTGTCATGTAAGCTTCTGTTGCTTCATCAAATAAACCAAGGTTATTTAGTAGATTTCCTAAATTATTATACAGTTTTTCATTATCTGAATTTAATTGAATAGATTTCTTGTAATTAAACATAGATTCATCAAATCTCGACATTTCATTCAATAAATTTCCTATATTATTATAAGCTTCCGCGTAGTCAGGTTTAATCGTAATAGCCTTTTGATAGTATTTTAATGAAGTATCTTTATCTCCTAGTTTTTCATTTGCATTTGCTAAACCGTTATAAGCCTCTGCATAATCTGGCTTAAGCTTTATTGCTTTTTTGAAATATTCCAGAGATTCTTTAGAATTTTTTAGGTCAACAAACGCATTTCCCAAATTATTATAAGCCTCGGCAAAGTTTTGATTTATGTCTATCGCTATTTTATAATTTATAATTGCCTTGTCTATTTTTTTGGATTTGTGAAAAGCTATTCCTAAATTATTATAGGCTTGAAAATAATTATTATTAATCTTTATTGATTTTTCATAATTTTTTATTGCATCATTTAAATCATTTTTATTAGCAGAAATGGCTCCCAAAATGTTAAATAAAACTGATGAATTTGGATATTTTTCAATTTGCTTTCTTGTTTCATTTTCTGCATCTTTAAATTTTTTAAAGCTAAATAAATTTAATATATATTCAATTTGTTTATTTGGAGGGTTGCCTGATGTTTCGCTGCTAATAAAATTCATAGTTTCAAATTAATAATTTTATTTATAATAAAAAATTTAATAAAAATCTTGCCTTAATAAAGACTAATATATATTATTAATAATATCCTTATATATGAAATTTAGAAAAGAATATGACAGTATAGGCTTTATAAAAGTACCTAATGACAAATACTGGGGTGCTTCTACCCAAAGATCTAATAAATATTTTAATATTGGTGATTTTTTTGTTAGACCAGTTGTAATTAAATCTATTGCAATGATTAAAAAGGCTGCTGCAATTGTACATGCAAAGAACAAGGATATTGATAAAAAATTAAGCAAAGCAATAATCAAAGCATCTAACGAAATCATAGCAGGAAAACTTAACGAACATTTTCCTCTTAAGGTATGGCAAACCGGTTCTGGAACTCAAACAAATATGAACGTTAATGAAGTTATAGCCAATAGAGCAAATGAAATGCTTGGAAGCAAACTAGGGAGTAAAAAACCTGTTCATCCAAATGATCATGTTAACAAATCTCAGTCAACAAATGATGTATTTCCTACAGCAATGCATATGGCTATTGCAATTAGAACAAAAGGAAAGTTAATACCTTTTCTTAAAATGCTTAATTTAGAATTAAAAAAAAAAGCCAAGGAATTTAATAAAATTGTAAAAGTTGGACGTACTCATCTTCAAGATGCTACCCCAATTACTTTAGGACAAGAATTTTCTGGTTATCACTCACAATTAAGCAAGAGTATTGAAAGAATTGAGTCTGCGCTTGATGAAATATACTTTTTAGCTCAAGGTGGAACAGCAGTTGGAACAGGCTTAAATACTAAGAAGGGTTTTGATAAGAAAATAGTAAATGAATTAAAAAAAATTACTAAACTTCCTTTTAAAGTGACTCCTAATAAGTTTGCCGCATTAGCATCTCACGATGCTATAGTCAATTTTTCCGGTACCATGAACACTGCAGCTGTATGCTTAATGAAAATAGCCAATGATATAAGATTTTTAGGATCTGGTCCTAGAGCTGGCTATGGAGAACTTATTTTACCTGAAAATGAACCAGGCTCTTCAATAATGCCAGGGAAAATCAACCCTACACAATGTGAGGCCGTTACAATGGTTTGTGTAAAAATAATTGGAAACCATAACGGTATAACAATGGCAGGATCTCACGGACACTTTGAGTTAAATGTTTTTAAACCTTTGATTATCCATAATATATTACAATCAATTCATCTAATGGCTGATTCTTCAAAAAGCTTTGCTAAGTATTGCATTAAAGGTTTAAAGGCAGATAAAAAAAGGATTAAAGATCTTTTAGATAATTCGCTTATGCTTGTTACTGCGTTATCACCCAAAATAGGGTACGACAATGCAGCAAAAATTGCAAAAGTAGCATATAAAAATGGAACAACTCTAAAAGAAGAGGCAATCAAATCTGGACTGGTAACTGAAAAAGAATACAAAAAAATTGTAGACCCTAAAAAAATGATTGGTCCATACTAAATATTTTAATCTGATATTGTAGATTTCATAAATTCTTTAAATTTATTAAAATTAAAAAAACTTACAACGCCATCATCGAGCATATAATAGTTGAATTCTTTTTCTATATAAGAGATTTCTTCATCTTTAAATTTTATATCGCCTGTTATTTCATCAAAACGCATATTAAAGTTCACTAGGTCTAAAGTTCCTGAGGTAAATAAGTTGTTAGATATTTTTTGTTTATCAAATATACTAAATTTTCTCCTAAAATATTTTTTACTATCCACATAAACATTACTTTCAAATTTGAAATTTGTATACTTTTTATCTGTTTTAATAATTCCTGCTACGTCTGCAGCTCCTAATCTTCCTAGATTTAATAATAGTTTATCAACTACAATATTTCCATTTGAAAATTTAATGTAAGACTCGAAAGAATTTATTAAACCATGCTGGGAATAGATTTTATTTGCATTTAAATTAATAGTACCATTTATTTTGTAATTTATTTTAAACAACTTGCTGAATTCTTCTTTTTTCATTTTACCAAGATAAGTATAAAGTCTTTTAAAATTAAAACCTTTTAGATCCAAATCTAAATCAAAGTCAAAAAAAGGTAAAAACTTTATATAACCCGCAAGGTTTCCATTTAAAAATTCATTTCTTAGGTCGGCATTTTTAAAAACTATTTGATCATTTTTATAAGCAAAAACAGACCTCACCCTATTTTTATCTTTTTTAAATAACAAATCTCCTTTCATGCTTTTTTCTTCTTCTTTTTGCTCAAATATATTTATTTTTGCTAATATTTTTGATTGTATTAGTTTCAATACTAAGCTTTTGTCATTTGTTTCATTTTTTTCATAATTAATTTGAATTTCATCATCTAAAAAAATACCTTTTAAGACAACGTCGTTAAAACTTTTACCCTCTATGTTTGCATCTCTTATAGTTGTTATTATTTTTTGGTTATTGTCAAAAAATATAATTTTGCTTTTTTTAAGAACAAAAGGATTTACAAAATCTGTTTTATTAACTATTTTTTTATATCTTTTTAAATCATTAAAATAAAAATTAATTTCTGAATTTTTTATTTCAACTTTAGTAAACTTAAATTCGTCTTGCTTGGCCAGTCCATTAATATGGATTTTAATTGAAACATTTTTAGCATTTAATAGCTTTTTTTTATCAGAATCCAAAATAATTAAATTATTAAATTTTAACCGTGGTGAGGGAAAAAAAGTATATTTAATTTTTCCATCTACTACACACTGTATTTCAAGAGCAGAACAATATTTATTTATGGTTGATTTGCTGTAATTAAAAAAAAAAGGAATGCTTATATAAATAAAAATATTTAAAAAAATGAAAGCTGATAAATATGCTACATAACTTTTAATTTTGGGTGACCTTGTGTATAATTTTATTAATCTATCAACTTTATTCTTTGTGCGTTTTAAAAACTTTAAAAAATTGTAATAATTGTAATTTGTTACTATCCTATAATTTTTTTTTACAATCCTTCCTAAACTTCTTAAAAGATTAATTATAATAGAGTGGATAAATTGCTCTAAATTTCTTAAAAAACTGAGTATTAAGGAGTGGATAAGTTTCTCTAAATTTCTTAAAAAATTGAGCATAAAAGAGTGTATTTGTGTCCCTAAATTTCTTAAAGATTTGAGTATAAGGGTGTAAATATGTTTCCCTAACAAATTGATGTTTTTGGATAATGGCTGAAAGATATATCTTTTAAATTTTTGGTATTTCATTTATTTTGTTTTCTTAAACTATTTTTATTTAAAAAGATAAAATATAAATTTCATGGAAATTAGCAAACAAAATTATTTAGTTGATCTAAACAAAAAACAAAGTGAAGCTATTACTGCTCTAGAAGGACCATGCCTAATAGTCGCTGGGGCAGGCTCCGGCAAAACTAGGGTGTTAACATCTAGAGTGGTTCATATAATTAAGCAAAAAAAAGCTTGGCCCAATCAGATACTCTGCGTCACTTTTACTAATAAGGCTGCTAAAGAAATGCAAAATAGGATTATAGGATTGTTGAATGAAAAAATATCATCCTTACCCTGGTTGGGAACTTTCCATTCAGTTAGTGCGAAATTATTAAGACGTCATGCAGAGGCGGTGGGATTAAACTCACGCTTTACCATTATTGATCAAGACGACCAGTTAAGGTTAATTAAAAATATTTGCAAAGCGGATAATATAGATATTAAGAAAATATCTCCAAAATTTATTTTATACTTAATTAATAAATGGAAAAATGATGGATTGTTACCAGATCAAGTTACTCCTAAGAAAGGAGTCCCCTTGGAACAAGCTATTTTAAATGTTTATAAATTTTACCAAGAAAGATTAAAAATTTTAAACTCATGTGATTTTGGTGATCTCATATTACTTTGTGTTAATATGTTTGAAAAAAACCCTGACATACTTGAAATGTACTTAAACAACTTTAAGTATATATTGGTAGATGAATATCAAGATTCAAATTATATTCAAAGCAAATGGCTTAATTTACTTGCAAAAAAAAATAATAATATTTGCTGCGTAGGAGATGATGACCAATCAATTTATAGTTGGAGAGGAGCAGAAATAAGAAATTTTTTAGATTTTAGTAAAACATATAAAAATACAAAAGTTGTTAAACTTGAGCAAAATTATAGGTCTACACAAAACATACTAGGAGCTGCTTCTGGGCTAATAGCTAAAAACACTGATCGACTGGGCAAAGAATTATGGACAAATGGTGAAAAAGGAGAATTAGTAAAGTTAACCTGCTACAAAAATGGAAAAGAGGAAGCTATAGGAGTTAGCAAGATTATTGAACAAAAACTTAAAAAAAAATATTCATTAAATAATGTATCAATATTAGTAAGGGCTATTTTCCAGACTAGAGAGTTCGAAGAAAGATTTTTAAAAATTGGAATGGGTTATAGAGTTATCGGTGGAACAAAATTTTATGAAAGAGCTGAAATTAAAGATAGTGTTGCTTTTTTAAGAGTGGTAAATCAAAAAAATGATGATTTAGCTTTAGAAAGAATTATTAATACACCAAAAAGATCTATAGGAGATACATCTGTAAAACAGTTATACGAATGGGGAAGAAAAAATAAAAAAACTTTAGAAGATTCAGCTATTGAACTTATACAATTAAATAAAATTAAACCAAAAACAAAACTAGGTTTGATGCAAATTTTAAATCTACTTAATAAATGGCGACAAGATTCAAAACATAAGAGTCATTATGAACTAATGGAAATTATTTTGGATGAGTCTGGATATTCTAAAATGTTAAAAGATAAAAAAGATCTTGAGAATGAAGGAAAACTAGAAAACCTCAAAGAACTAATTAAAGGCATGCATGATTTTGATAATTTGCAAAGTTTTTTGGAACATGTTGCATTAGCAACGTCATTAGATAATGATTGGAATGGTCAGAAGGTAAATTTAATGACTATACATGCGGCAAAGGGGTTAGAGTTTGATGCAGTATTTTTACCAGGTTGGGAAGAAGGTCTGTTTCCACACCAAAAAGCATTAGAAGAAAAAGGTGATGCGGCACTAGAGGAAGAAAGACGCCTTGCGTATGTGGGAATAACAAGAGCAAAAAAACAATCTTTTATTTCTTTTACAATGAACAGAATGTATAGAGGTGAATGGATAGATTCTTTAGCCTCAAGGTTTACCGAAGAACTTCCTGAAGAATGTATTCAAAAAGAAGAATTAAAAGAAGAAGATAACCAAGATTTCTTTTTTGATCAAGATATTGATTATACGGGAGGTGTAAAAAGTCCGGGATGGGCAAGATTACAAAGGAAAATAAAAAAAATAAAATGAATAACTTAAAAAACTTAAAAAAACTTTTTAAAACACATAAAATTGATGGCTATATAATTCCAAAAAATGATGAGTTTTTTGGTGAATACGTTTCAAAAGATAAGGATAATTTAAAATTTATATCACAGTTTTCAGGATCATATGGTTTTGCTTTAATACTTAGTAAAAACAATTACCTATTTACTGATGGTCGCTACACTTTACAAGCAAAAATGCAGAGTGGAAAATTATTTAATATATTTACTATCCCAAATAAGTTTCCAGCTGATATTTTAAAAAATAAAAAAATTTCTATAGGTTTTGACCCTAAATTACATACAGAACTTATGCTTACTCGCATTTTTAAGAACACTAAATGCAAATTGATACCAATAAGTAAAAATTTAATAGACCAGATTTGGAAAAGAAAAAACAACAATCGAACTGATAAATTTTATTTACTTAATGATAATGACACAGGTGAAAAGTCAAACACCAAAATAAAAAAAATATCAAAAATACTAAATAAAAATAAAATAGATTTTCAATTTATTTCTGCTCCAGAAAATATAGCCTGGTTGCTAAATTTAAGAGGTTCTGACTCTGAGTTTACTCCCATACCCAATAGTTATTTAATTATAAATAATAAAAATAATGCTTTTCTTTTTTGTAATTTAAATAAAATTGACAAAAAAATTAGAAAGGACTTGGGTAAAAATATAAAAGTGATTAATATAAAAAGTCTTAAAGATTTTATTTTAAAAATACAAAATAAAAAATTTCAAATAGACATTTTATCATGTTCGATATTTTTTAAAATACTTATAAAAAGATACAACAGTGTTGTATCAAAGCAAGATCCTATTTATTTGTTAAAATCTAAAAAAAATAAAATTGAAATAAAAAATACAATCAAAACACATATTTATGATGGTGCAGCTTTAACCAAATTTTTATTTTGGATTACTGATAATTTTAAAAATAAAAAAATTACCGAAATAGAAGCTCAAGAAAAACTATTAAGTTTTAGAAAAAAAAATAAGAGTTTTAAATCATTAAGCTTTCCAACTATATCCGGAACTGGACCGAATGGAGCTATCATTCACTATAAAGCAAGCATTAAAACAAATAGGACATTAAAAAAAGGGGATTTATATTTAGTTGACTCAGGTGGTCAGTATAGTTTTGGTACAACCGATGTGACAAGAACAATTTCTCTTGGTAATAAAGACAAAAGAATAAAAGATATTTTTACAAGAGTGTTAAAAGGTCATATAGCTGTAGCTACTTACAAAATTAAAAATAACACATGCGGATCTAAAATTGATTTAAAAGCCAGAAAGCCTCTTAGGCAAATAAATTTAGACTACGCACATGGCACTGGACATGGTGTTGGGTATTTTCTAAATGTACATGAGGGGCCGCAAGCAATATCAAGAGATAATACTGTTAAATTCCAAGAAGGAATGATTATTTCAAATGAACCTGGCTATTATGAAGATGGGAAGTTTGGAATTAGGATTGAAAATTTAATTACAGTTAAAAAAGTTAAAAATACTTTGAAGTTTGAAAATCTTACATTAGCACCTATAGATAAATCCCTAATTAAAAAAGATCTTTTAACCAGTGATGAGATTCAATGGTTAAATAAATATCACTCAAAAGTTTTTTCTAGCTTAAAACAATATATGAATATAGATGAATTAAAAAATCTTAAAGATTCTTGTTCAAATATTTAAAAGCTTATACCAATCCGTTTCGTTAATTACTTTAATTTTTAACTCTTTAGCTTTATCAATTTTCTTTTTTGTTGGTTTGGATTTTCCTACCACTAATATATCTAGTTTTTTTGAAATTGCTCCTAAAACTTTACCTCCATTATCTTCTGCTAACACCTTAGCTTCGGATCTACTAATTTTTTCAAACCCTCCTGTAAACATTAAATTTCTATTACTAAATTTACCTTTTTTATTTAAATTTTGATGATTTTTAATATTTAAAACTTGTATTAAGGATTCGACAACTTCTACATTTTTTTTACTTATAAAAAATTTTTCTATAGATTTTATTTGAGTAGCGCCAATTCCATCTAAATTGCTTAAATTTTTTAAAATTTTATTTCTTTTTTTTTCATTAGAAAGATCCGAAAATTTATTTATTGATTTAAAAAAACCTGATAAGATTTTTGCATTTTCTTGTCCAATATGTCTTATGCCGATTGAATAAATAAATCTGTTTAAGGAAATGTTTGTAGCATCGTTGATAGATTTTTTTAAATTTTGTATGGAGAGGATTCCCCATCCTTCCAAGTTTTTAATTATTTCATAATTTAATTTAAAAATATCAGAAGGTTTTTTTATTAATTTCAAATCCCAAAATTGATCTATAACTTTTTTTCCAAGACCCTCGATATTGAATGCTTCTTTTGAAACTATATGTTTTAATTTTTCTCTTGCCGTAAAACTACAAAGGTACCCTTTAACACATCTCCTTACGGCATCTTCTTTATTCGTTAAGGTATTAATTTCTTTGTGGGTTTTGGAGCCACAAAGGCATTTGTCAGGAAATATAAACCTAATACTTTCTTTGTCTCTTTTTAATTTATCAACAGAAACAACTTGAGGTATTACATCTCCAGCTCTTTGGATTGTAATTGTGTCTCCAATACGAATATCTTTTCTTTTTATTTCATCTTCATTGTGTAATGTTGCGTTTGAAACAACAACTCCTCCTACCGTAACAGGTTCTACTTTTGCAACTGGAGTTATAGCTCCAGTTCTTCCAACTTGAATAATTATGTCTGTTATTTTAGTTGTCGCTTTTTCTGATGAAAATTTATAAGCAATTGCCCATCTTGGTGAGCTTGAAGTATTACCCAATCTTGACTGGAGATCTAAATTATTAACCTTGTAAACTAAACCATCAATATCGTAATCCAACGAAGATCTAGATTCTTCCATATGCTTATGATGTTTTTCAATTTCATCTAGCCCTTTAACTATTTTATTGTTTGAATTTACAGAAAATCCCCATTCACTAATCTTGGCAATAAATTCTTGTTGAGTTTTAAATATCATGGGCTCAATAATTCCAAATCCATAAATAAAATACTTTAGGGGTATTTTTTCAGTTTGCTTAGAATTTTTTTGTCTTAGTGAACCACCAGCAGCATTTCTGGGATTAGCAAAATTATCTTTTATATTTTCAAAATCTTTTTTTCCTATATAAACTTCTCCTCTTAGTTCAATAATTTTAGGTATGTTTTTCCCTGAGATTTTTTTTGGTATTTCTTGAATGGTCATTAGGTTGTTAAGTATATCTTCACCAACAACTCCATCTCCTCTTGAAAGTCCAGCAACCAATACGCCATCTCTATAGGTTAATGATGCAGATATGCCATCTATTTTAGGTTCTGAAGAAAGTTCCATATTTAAATCTTTATAATTTAAAAAATTGCCAACTTTGCCCAAAAAATCTTTCATATTTTCTTTTTCAAAAGCATTAGAAAGAGAAAGCATTGGTTTTAAATGTCTTATTTTTTTAAATTTATTTGATGGTTCATAACCAACTTTTAGACTGGGTGAACTTTTATTTTTTAGATATATATATTTTTCCTCCAGAAGGAGTATTTCTTTTTTTACACCATCATAGTCTTTATCGGTGACAATTGGATTATCATGCTTAAAATATGCTTTATCAAATTTTTTTAAATCATTAATTTTTTTTAAGTATAATTTTTCAATTTCTTTTTTCTCCATAATCCTTTTATTCAAAAAAGTGCTTTTATTTTTGATCTTATCAATCCCATTTCTTTTTTCTTTTTAACTTTTTTAGTTTTATATTTTTTATTAAAAACTTTATAACTTCTTTCGTACCACGTGCTAGATTTATAATTATAACCCAATATCGCTGCCGCTTCTGTGGCTTCTTCTGTTAAGCCTAGTCTATAATAAACTTCGACAAGTCTGTGAAGCGCTTCTTCAATAAAAATTGTTTTATCGTAATTTTCTACAACTCCCTTAAGTCTATTAAGAGCAGGAATCCATTTTTCTGTTTGCATGTAAAATCTTGCAATATACATTTCTTTTGCTGCAAGCTGATCTATGATTAAGTCTATTTTAAATCGAGAGTCAGTTGCATAATCTGTATATGGATAGTTCTCAATAATAAATTCAAATTTTTCTTTTGCTTTTAGCAAAGGGTTGATATCTTTTTTTTCATCTAAAATTTGCTCGTAGTAACAAATAGCAATTAGGTAGTGTGCATAAGGTAAGTTTTTATCTGTTGGATAATTTTTTATATGTCTCTCTAAAGCAAAAACACTACTAGCATAAGAATTTCTAGAATATTCACTATAGGCTCCCATTAAGCTTGATTTTACAGCCAACTTACTTTGAGGCATCAAACTTTCAACTTCTTTGAACTTTTTTGTAGCAAAAAAAGCATCTCCTGATTTAAGAGCTTCAGTTGCCTCTTCATAAGTAGCTGTAGCTATTTCCTCATCACTCGGATCTATAATAATTTTTTTTGCTTTATCTTTAGAGCAAGACACTAAGAAAAAACATAACAGCAATGAAAATAATATTTTTTTAAACATTTTGAGAAAAAACATTTTATCAAAATATTTAATTATTACAATTTTCTTATTATTTATATATTAGCAGCAATTGGCCTTAGGTATGTGCCATCTTTTTGTTCTTTTAGTTCTGCTGGGCCTTCGAATTCCCAATTAGATACATCAGAAAGAAATTTCCTCAATAAAATATTGGTTAACTGATGCCCTCCTTGTGAAGTCTTAATATGACCAAAAATTCTATGTCCTGAAAGCATTAAATCTCCTAAACAGTCTAATATTTTATGTTCAACAAATTCATGTCTATTTCTTAATCCATTTTCATTTAATATTTTATTTTCTTTGACTACTATTGCATTATCCAAAGAACCACCCTTGGCTAGGCCTTTACTAATTATTTTATCAATATCTTCATACAAACAGAATGTTCGTGAATTATAGATTGAAGTTAAATCTGTATTACTTAACTTAAACTCTTTTCTTCTAGTTCTAATTAACGGGTTCTCATAAATTATTTCAAAATCGATTATTAAATCATTAGACAAAGGCTCTATAGAAATAAATTTTTCTCCATCTTTTACTTCGACTCTTTTTAATACTTTTATAAACTTTCTTTCTTGATTTTGTTTTTGAAGTCCTGCTGATCTAATAGCTTCAACAAAATCAAATGCTGATCCATCCATAATTGGAACTTCGGAAGCATTAATCTCAACTATAGCATTGTCAACACCTTCTCCATAAAAAGCTGCCATTAAATGTTCTATAGTAGAAACTGAAACACCATTTGAATTTTGTATTTTTGTACAAAGCACCGGGGAATTAACATTCTTATAACTTGCTTCAATTATATTTTTTGATTTTTCAATGTCTGTTCTTTTAAATAAAATACCTGCATTTTCTTTAGCAGGTTTTATCGAAAGTTCTGCTTTTATGCCAGAATGCAAACCTACGCCTTCTAACTTTGCTTCACTTTTAATTGTATTTTGAAATTTTTTAAACATAGATAATTTTATACAAAAGGACTTGTACGCTTAAAAGACAACTTATGTTACTAAAAAATACTTATCTTTTTTAAGGGTTGTTTTTAAAAATTTTTTGAAAAAAGTTGTATTTTT
>Ga0209402_10003437_pt1 | contig 15159 bp, 17 predicted proteins | sample ArcticOcean_MG_C_3_FD_187437 | JGI IMG/M metagenome (GOLD analysis project Ga0209402, IMG submission 187437) | Marine microbial communities from western Arctic Ocean - ArcticOcean_MG_CB8_126 (SPAdes) (version 2) | ecosystem: Environmental > Aquatic > Marine > Oceanic | place: Arctic Ocean... | reverse complement strand
ACCTGTAAAGGTTAGAGTTATAAAACAGGCAAACCACAATCCCTGGATTGACGTAAGAGTAGCAAGATCCGGAAAAGATGTAATACCAAATGATTTTAGAAAAAGGGCATTGAAAGTAATCGGTGGTGGTAGAGCTAGAGATATGGATAACATTAATTATGGAAACATAAGGACAGGTTCAGTCTCATTAAAATATGACGAATGGGTAAAATTGTTAGGAAATAAAGTAAAATGAAAATAACAAAAAAAGATATACATAAAATGATTGGTGAAGAATTAGAATCTATTATTAAAGAAGGATTTGGTGGAGAGTTGAATGAGAAGGACAGAGCTGAATTTGAAAAGGTTCGGATGAGTAATGCAGAAGTTCTTGGATATAAATTAACAGGGAAACCTGATGTAAAATTAAAACAAGAAGAAAAATTAACGAATGGAAAATCTAAACATATTAAAAAAGCTATTTAATTTAATACGGAGGTTATTTATGGCAAATAATGAAACACTAACTACATTTGATGAAATAATTGATTTAACTTTAGAACACGAGGGTGGATATGTTCACGATCCGAGTGATTTAGGGGGCGAAACCAATTTTGGTATAGCAAAGAGATTTTATCCTGATGTAGATATCAAGAACCTTACTAAAGAAGGTGCTAAAGAAATCTATAAAAAAGATTATTGGGATAAGAATAAAATAGATGATGTATCTGATAATTTAAAACATATTTATTTTGATATGTGTGTAAATCAAGGTAGAAGAACAGCAGTAAAGATTTTACAAAGTGCAATTAATGGTAAGGGTGGTAAAATATCAGTCGATGGAGGATTTGGGCCAGGTACTAAGGCAGCATTGTCAAAATATAACCCATCAGTAGATAGAGTTCGTTGTTATCGTCTAAAACACTATTATGATTTAGTGAATAGAAAACCAGAACAAGAGAGATTTATATTTGGATGGTATAAGAGAGCACTTTCAGTTTAACTTAACGGAAAATATAAGTGAAGAAATTAACTGAATGGTTAACTAAACCCCTGATAGAAGAGGATATAAATATACCAGTTAATATTGGTGATACTATTCTTGTAGGTAGATTTAAAAACAAGAAAATGAAAATCAAAAGTATTGGTAAAGATGACCATGGTATGCCAACTATCAATGGTAGAAAGGCCGCTACATTTAGAATCCACAGCACAGTTAATATTTTTGATGAAGATACTATAGATGAAAGTAAAAAAGAATTTGTAATTTGGGGTATTCCACCAAAAAAGAATTCAGAAGAAATACTTTATACAAAGGCTAAATCTAATTCTGAAGCTAAAAAAGTATTAAAAATTTTAGTATCAAAACACGGAATAAAAAAAGGTAGAATACAAGTTTTAGATTTAGAACAAGACCCATCAAAGTTTTGGAAATCCGATGATTTATTTGAAGGAGTAAATGATCCAGGTATTTTTAAAGCAGTTTTTCTTGCAGGCGGCCCTGGCAGTGGTAAAACTTATGTTGCTGGTGGTTTGTTTGGAATACCAGATAAATTAACCACTTCCGCACATGGATTAAAACTTGTTAATCAAGATACAGAATTAGAAAATTTTCTGAAAAAATACTTTGGTACAACGGATTTAGATAATATGTCAGATGATTTATTTAGACAGATTACAGACCCAAGTTATAGTGCTTATAGTGGTACGAGAACTCACGCGAAGGCACTTAGTAAACAAAGATTAAAGTTATATTCCCAAGGTAGACTTGGTGTTATTATTGATGGTACAGGCCACAAATATAAGGAAGTAAAAAAAGAACGAAAAAAATTGATTGATTTAGGTTATGATACCTATATGGTATTTGTTAATACCTCATTAGAAGTTGCACAAATGAGAAATAAATTGAGAGATAGAGTTTTACCATCTGAAACTGTAGAAAAGTATTGGAATAATGTTCAAAAAAATATGGCATATTTTCAAGGATTATTTGGTGGTACTAACTTTATGTTAGTTGATAATAATGCCACCTTAAATCCAAAACAAGCACAGAAAAAATTCAATATGTTGGTGAAAAAAGGTATTAGTAAATTTATTAAAAAACCAATCAAAAGTAGACAAGCTAAAAAGTGGATAGATAAACAAAAGATTACAACCGAGATGTTAAATCCCCCAAATTATCTTGATAATCAGGCACCCACACCCGTTAATTCACCAGATGATGAAAATTTAGTTAGTCGTGGAAAAAGAACAAAAAAATCAGGTCAACCAAAATTTGGAACTTTTAGAAAAGAATCTATTGGTGGTGCACCAAGTGTAAAGAAAGTTAATAAAGTAAAAAAACAATTAGATAAACAACGAAAAGATGATGAATATCGTAAAGTAGATGAATGTATTGCAATAGCCAAAAAATTTGGTGATGATATTGTAATAGGTAAAAACCGAGATAGAAATTATAATCCAAATCTAAAAGTAGTTAGGGAACTAACTGGTTATGGTGTGGAGTTATGTTATATGATAGACCAAGATACAGATTGGTCAGAAGGAATGAATTCTCATGGAATAGGAATTGTAAATTCTGCATTATTCGTAAAACGAGATGAAAAAGATTTTGATAAAGCAAAGAAAAAGAAGGCTATGTCTAAAGATGGTGTAAGAATCAGAGAGGCACTTTCTAAAACGACTTTAAAAGATGCAGTTGAATCACTTATAACATATCATGGTGGTATTAAGGGACATACATTAATTAGTGATGGAAATAAATTAGTTGAAATAGAAAATACAAGTAGAGTTAGTCCTTATGTGAAAATACAAGATTTAAAACAACCAGTAGTTAAGTCAAATCACGGGATTTATCATCCAGAACAAGGATATACTAGTGGAACAGATAGACATTCTTCTGTAGTGAGATTGAATAATTCATTAGAGATATTAACTAAAGAAAAAGATTACAAGAAGGTATTTCCATCGTTTTATAATCATAAACAAAATGAAGGCCCCAAATATGATTTAGTTAGGGCACAAAATAAACTCTGGACATCAAGTCAGTTAATGATGAATTTAAATAAGAAAGAAGTGACTTTATATTTGATACCAGGAGCGGTTAAATTTTTAGGAATTGAGAATACTTTACCAAGCGATTATGAATCAAAAATTAAATTAAAAGTTCGTCAATATGAACATTCTCCAGGTGATAAATACAACACATACGTCACTACAGATAAGGCAGAGAAGAAAAGTGCAATTAAAGATACAGGAGTGACTGTTGAAAAACTTAATAAAACGCTTGACTTATATACTAAAAATGTTGTATATTCCATTAGTGAGAAAAGTGAAGCCACAACTAATGTGATAGAAGAAAAATCAAAAATTAAAAAAGTCGTAGGTGTATACGGTGGACGGTTTCAGCCGTTTGGGCCCCACCATTTGAAAACCTACGAGTGGTTAAAGAAACAAGTTGATGTAGCATATATCACTACATCTGATATAAAACAACCACCAAGACATCCAATGAATTTTAAAGAAAAAGTTCGTCATATGGTGAAAATGGGAGTGCCTAAAAATCGTATTATAAAAGAAAGAACACCCTATGTTGCTAAAAACACATTAAAGAAATTTGATGAAGAAACAACTGCAGTAATCTACATATTTGGTGAAAAAGACGCTGATAGATTAAAAGGTGGAACAAAGATAAGTGGTGGTAAGACATATTATCAAGATTATAAAAAGAATAAAAATAAAATGAGTGGATATGAGGAACACGGATACATTCATACAGCACCTCATGTATCAGTTAGAGTTGGTGGAAAGGAAGTAAGTGGAACTGTGATGAGAGAACTTCTTGGTTCTCCCGAATTTGAAAAGAATAGAGAAAAATTATTTAAAAAGGCATTTGGATACTTTGATAAAGGGGTATTCCAAATGATGACGAATAAATTTAAAAAATTATATGAAGTATTCGATAGTTTTCTAATTAAGAATCCAAATATTATACCAAAATTATTAAAAGAAGTTGCTAATAGTGGTATGTTTCCTACGGATGATGGCCCACCCACATTTTATGATGGTTTCGAGGATTACAAACGAGTTACTAAAACTTGGATTGAAAATATGTATTCTCATGAACAAATCAATGATACTGGTTGGGAGTTATTAAGTTATATTATAAGTGATTCTGCAGTGGATCCAGGACTTGATTATACAACTTCAAAAAACATAGTTCCAGCAGTGGCATATGGTAAAAAAGGAGCTGGAGCCTACGGTGAAAGATTTGGTAAGACAAATCCAATAGAGGCATATAAAGATAGAATAAAATTTATAATGAGTAGTTTAGGTTGGGAAGTTCTTAATTGGAATGGAATTACTCCTGATGGTAAAGATTTGACCGGAGTGGCAGTTGAGGCACCTGTATCGGCAGGAGTTGATATAGACACAGTTGGACAAAATACAAAAAGAGCAAAAAAGCTTAAATTATCACCAATGGATAAATCGTATGGTGATAATATTTTTGATTTAAAAGAATATGTAAATTTATTAGTTACAGATAAACAAGATAACGGAAAGGAGTTATTATTAATGGGTGGAGCCTATGGACACATGAATCATCCCTTTGATGATAAAAATTTGACATTTGGTGATTTAAAAAACATTATTACTTTAGGATTGGGTGGAAATCTTAGTCGTGAAGATAATGTTACAGAAAAACTTGATGGTCAAAATTTAATGGTTAGTTGGAAAGATGGAAAGTTAGTTACAGCAAGAAACAAAGGACAATTAAAGAATTTTGGTGCAAATTCTATGGATACAACTGGAGTTGCTTCCAAGTTTGCAGGTAGAGGTGATATTAGAGATGCATTTGTATTTGCAATGAAAGATTTAAGTAAATCTATTGGTAGATTGAATGATAAACAAAAAGAAAAGATTTTTGGAAATGGTAAGAATTGGATGAATCTTGAAGTAATCTATCCAGCATCATCAAATGTAATCAATTATGATAAAGCAGAGATTGTATTTCACGGAGCACTTGAATATGATGAAAGTGGTGCGGCAATTGGTGAACTTAAAGGTACTGGACGGATGTTAGCAGGAATGATTAAACAAGTTAATCAGCATGTACAAAAACATTATAAAATTGGTAAACCCCAATTTCTAACAGTATCTAAAGTACAAGATTTTGGAAAAAAGAAGGTAAAATTTATCAATAGATTAAATAAATTACAAAAAGAATATGCATTAAAGGATAATGATACATTATCTAAGTATCATCAATCATTTTGGGAAGAATTTATCTTTAACGCAACAAAACAACTTAAAGCAAAAATATCTAATAACATTTTGATTAATTTAACTAAAAGGTGGGCGTTCTTTGATAAGTCATATAAGATACCAACGATTAAAAAAGATTTGAAGAAATTTCCTGATTTTTTAGATTGGGTATTATCATTTGATAAAAATGACCATCAAGAAACGGTAAAACAAAATATGAAACCCTTTGAAGTTTTATTTTTTGATGTAGGTGCTGAAATATTGAAGAATATTAGTGGATACTTAGCAGTTTCGGGAGATACAACGGTACAGAAGATAAGAAGAGATGTAATTGCGGCAATAAAACAGGTAAAACGTAGTAAAGATATTAAAAAAATAGGAACTTTAAAACACCAACTTGAAAAATTAGAAGCAATTGGTGGATTATCTTCAATAGTTCCATCAGAAGGTATAGTGTTTAAGTATAAAGGTAATACTTATAAGTTCACAGGAGCATTTGCACCTGTGAATCAAATTTTAGGGTTATTAAACTTTTAGAGGTTATTATGGGATATAGTAGAGAAAATCAAAGACAAAACGAAGCATTACAATCAATTCTTGATGGTAATACACCAGAAAAACGTATAATGGTAGGATATCAAGGAGATACAATAGGGCTTACTGAAACAGAGAAAGAAGAACGGAAAATTTCTTCAGAAAAGGCAGATGTATTAAAAGAAGCAAGAATGCCGTGGTTTTGTCCAGAATGTAATAAAATAATGAAAAGTCGGTTAGATACTAAATTTTATTATTTACAAAGTAGGTGTCATGATTGTGTGGTTAAAGAAGAAACCAAAATGAGAATAAATGGTACTTATGAAGAATATGAAGAAATTAAAGTTAGAGAAAATAAACGGTCTTATATTAAAGATTTAAAACAGACCATAGAAGAGTGGAAAAATTCTCCAGACGCGGTTACATTTTTGAATCAGGTAAAGGCAGATGGTTATTCGGTAGATGAAGAAAAGTGGGGCGGAGATGACGGCGAAGAAATGAAAAAACTTATAGTTGAGGCTGAAGAATATTTAGAAAAGTTAGAAGAAACAATTTAATTGATATTTATATGTAGGTAAACATAGATACTTAGGAGATTTTACTATGACACAAGATGAATTGCGTAACATAATTCGAACAGAGATTAAGGAAGTGATGACGGAAGAAGGTAAAGGTTTAGAAGATTACAAACTTCCCGCACAGGCTGAAAGATATTTAAATAAAGCAGTTGATGCTATTAAAGGTGCTAATCTTAATCGTAAAAGACAAGTAGCAGCATTAGCAAGAATAGTTAAGGCGTTAAATTTAGATAAGAGTGATTTAATTAGGTACTTTGCTAAAATAAAACGTGGTCTTTAATGAGTTGGGAATCATTCAGGAATTTTCTTAAAAAGATAAACCCTGTTTGGATTTTTACTTTCTTTCTTGGACTATCACAATTATTATCTAAAATAAAAAAGAAAAAAATAGTAAAGATAGACAAAAAAATTAAAGATGTAAAGAAAAAAAAGAAACAAATTAAGTCTGCCACTAAATCTGTTTCTAAAAAAAGTGATAATTTAAAGGCAAAGGCAGATCAACTCGAAAAAGAAATAGAAGATGTTAAAAAAAGTTCTTCTAAGGTAAAGAAAGTGAAAGATATTTCAGAAGCTGAAGATTTTTTAAGAGAATTTGCTAAGAAAAAATAATAGGAGATTGAAATGGCAATACCAGACAATTTAGCACTGGGTGACTATAATAAAGTAACAGAGGTAGCGTCAAGTACAACATATCACGCAACTGGTTCAAACTCTGGTGCAGGATTTATTGTTGAAAATTTGACAAACGTAGTAATCCATTGTGCTAGTGGTGGAACATTAGATAGTGGACAACTTAGTACTAAAACACTTTATCCAATTGGTGTAAGGAAAGTAGTAATTGGTGCAACTGGTGTAGTTTTCGTTCTACATAGATAATTAAAATAATCTTGACTAATGAAATGGATAATACATTTATTCCTAATTGGTTCACTTTTCGGACAAATGACTCTGACCGAAGAGGATGCTATAAGTTTAACTAATAATATAAAACAGTTACAATTTGAAGTAGAAAGTTTATCAAAAATAGTTTCGTATCAGGACAGTTTATTTGATATTTATAAGGGAAAGTCAGTAGAAGATGATTCTTTAAAAGTTTTATATGAATCTCAAATTAAATTATCTGATGAACAAATTAAGTTATTAGAAAAGAAGGTAAAATTAGTAGAACCATCTTGGTATGAAAATAAATGGTTATATTTTGTCTATGGGGCAGGAATAGTCGGAATACCGGCATATAATATAGGTAAAGGTATCAACTGGTTTAGATAATGGATAATAAGCAAAATATAAAAAATGCAATAAAAAGAGAATTTTTAAAATGTGCAGAATCACCTGTATATTTTTTAAGAAAGTATTGCGTAATTCAACACCCACTAAAAGGGAAAATTCCATTTAATTTGTATGATTTTCAAGAAAGAACAGTTGAAGATTTATTAAAAAACGAATATAATGTTATTTTAAAGGCAAGACAGTTAGGTATCAGTACATTAACTGCTGGATACTCTTTATGGATGATGACATTTCATAATGATAAGAATATTTTGGTAATTGCCACCAAACAAGATACTGCTAAAAATTTAGTAACAAAAGTTCGTGTTATGCACGCAAATTTACCAAGTTGGTTAAAGGCAAATTGTGTAGAAGACAATAAATTATCATTAAGATATAGAAATGGTTCTCAAATTAAGGCAATAGCAAGTTCAGACGAAGCAGGTCGTTCAGAAGCACTATCTTTATTGGTGTTAGATGAGGCGGCGTTTATTCCTAAAATAGATTCAATATGGACTGCAGCATCTCAAACGTTGGCATTGGGTGGTAGATGTATTGCTCTTTCTACACCAAATGGTGTAGGAAATTGGTTTCACAGAACTTGGGTTGATGCTGAAGATGGTACTAATAATTGGAATATGATTAAACTTCATTGGACTATACATCCAGACAGAGAACAAGAGTGGAGAGATGAACAAGATAAATTATTAGGGCCGTCAATGGCAGCTCAAGAATGTGATTGTGATTTCGTCACTTCAGGACAATCAGTAGTAGATGGTGTTATTTTAGAAGAATATAGAACCACTATGGTAAAAGACCCGATGGAAAAACGTGGAGTTGATAATAATATTTGGATATGGGAACAACCAGATTACACAAAAGATTATGTTGTGAGTGCAGATGTTAGTAGGGGGGATGCGACCGACTACTCGGCATTTCATGTTATGGAAGTAGAAGATTGTAAACAAGTAGCGGAATATAAAGGTAAGATTTCTACAAGGGATTATGGTAACTTACTTGTAAATATATCTAAGGAATATAATAACGCATTATTGGTAATTGAAAATGCCACAATTGGATGGGCAGCAATTCAACAAGTAATAGATAGAGAATATGATAACTTATTTTATATGAGTAAAGATTTACAATATGTAGATACACAAAAACAAATGTCTAATAAACTTTATAGACAAGAAAAACAAATGATTCCTGGGTTTACAATGTCTACAAAAACAAGACCTTTGGTTATTTCTAAATTAGAAGAATTTTTTAGAGAAAAATCAGTTAAAGTTTATTCCCAGAGATTAATTGATGAATTATTCGTATTTATATATAATGGATCAAAAGCTGAAGCTATGCAAGGATATAATGATGATTTAGTAATGTCATTTGGTATTGGATTGTGGGTACGAGAAACAGCATTAAGATTGAGAGCTGAAGGAATAGAATTACAGAAGAAAAGTTTGGCAGGTATTGATATGAATCCTGGCATTTATATAACAGACGACACCCCTGGCCAGGATGCCTGGCAATGGGATGTAGGAAATAGAAATCACGAAAAAGAATCTTTAGAATGGTTAATTAATTAGAGGAACGTATGGCAGACACATCAATAAGAGCTCGACTACTTAGATTATTTTCAGGTAACGTTATTGTTAGAAACGTTGGTGGAAGAAAATTAAAAGTAGCAGATACGAGTAAAGTACAATATTTACCACAACGACAATTAGTGGATAGATATCAACGATTATTTTCAACGGGTAAAGGATTATCTGGATATTCAGATACCGCAATGGTGCGCTCAATGCGGTTAGGATTATTTAGAGATTATGAATCAATGGATAGTGATTCCATTATATCATCTGCATTGGATGTTTATTCGGATGAATCAACAATGAAATCCGAGTATGGTGATGTTTTAACAATTAATAGTGATAATGACCAGATAAAACAAATATTGCATAATTTATTCTATGATATATTAAATATAGAGTTTAACTTATGGTCTTGGGTTCGTAATATGTGTAAGTATGGTGATTTCTTTTTACATTTAGAAATCGATGAAAAATATGGAATTAAAAATGTAGTTCCTTTATCAAGTTATGATATTGTGAGATTAGAAGGAATCGATCCAGAAAATCCAGAATATGTTAAATTCGTATTAGAATCTGCAGATCCAAATCAGACAAAACTATCTCATACTCAACAAGAATTTGAAAATTATGAAATTGCTCATTTTAGGTTATTGGGTGATTCAAATTATTTACCATATGGTAAGGCTATGGTTGAAGGTGGTAGAAAGACTTGGAAACAATTATCTCTTATGGAAGATGCGATGTTAATTCATAGAATTATGAGAGCACCTGAAAAAAGAGTATTTAAAATTGATATTGGAAATATCCCACCAGCTGAAGTTGATAATTATATGCAACAAATTATCAATAAGATGAAAAAGGCCCCCGTAGTAGAAAAAGAATCTGGTGATTATAATTTAAAATATAATATGCAGAACATAACAGAAGATTTCTTTGTACCGGTTCGTGGTGGAGATAGTGGAACACAAATAGAGTCATTACCTGGATTAACATATGAAGCGGTAGAAGATATTGAGTATTTAAGAAATAAATTAATGGCAGCATTAAAGATACCAAAGGCATTTCTTGGATATGAAGAACAAGTTGGTTCAAAGGCAACTTTAGCAGCAGAAGATGTTAGATTTGCAAGAACAATAGAAAGAATACAGAGAATTATTGTTAGTGAATTAACTAAGATTGCAATAGTTCATTTATACGTGCAAGGTTATACAGATGCCGATTTAGTTAATTTCGAGTTGGGATTAACAAACCCATCCACGATATACGAACAAGAAAAAATTGAGTTGTGGACGAGTAAAACCTCACTTGCATCGTCAATGTTGCAAGATGGTATAGTTTCTACAGAGTGGATTTATAGAAACATATTTAAATTTACTGAAGATGAGATTAAACACGAAGATGAACAAATTGTTTTCGATTTTAAACAAAAATTTAGAAGAGGACAGATAGAATCTGAAGGAAACGATCCAGCAAAAAGTGGTGAATCACAAGGAACACCAAGTGATTTAGCTATGGGTAGAACTGGACACGAATTAGAAGATGAAGGTGGAGCTCCAGAAGGCGGACAGCCAGGAGCAGGTAGACCTAATGAAGGCCCTCATTATGGAAAAGATGGTAGTGCACGAGGTAGGGATCCATTAGGAAAACACGATAAAAGAAAGGGTGGGAGTGGAGCACCTAAATATGGTAAATCATTAGCTTTAGCCCATTTTGATAAACTAAAGGGAACATTAATTAAACCTCATACAAAGATATTAACTGAGTCTGAGGAAGTAAAAGAGGAATATGATAAGGAAATAAATTCTAAATCATAATATATATAAATTTTATAAGTTTAATATTTATAATAGAACTAATATAATTATCATTGGAGTGATATATGTCTAAAAAGTTGAAACACAGTAAAATTAAAAATACTGGTGTATTATTTGAAGTTTTGACGCGTCAAATAACATCAGATATTTTGAGTAATAAAGAATCAAAATCTGTAAATTTAGTCAAAAAGTATTTTAATAAAAATACTGCTTTAGGAAAAGAATTAGGATTATATTCAATCTTAACAAAAGAACGATATAATTCTGAAGAAAGAGCAAATAGACTTGTTGATGCTGTGTTGAAAGAACGGGCACAAATTACAAATTCTTCTCTTAGGCGCGAAAAATTTAATTTAATAAAAGAAATTAAAGAAGATTATGATGTAAAAAAATTATTTACGTCAAAAATTCCTAATTTTAAACAATTGGCTTCAATTTGGAAACTATTTTCTATTGAAACTTCGAGAGAAAGTTATAGTCCAAAAGAAGAAGTGGATTCAAGATATACTATTGTTGAAAATTTAATTTCCTCTAATCCTAATAAAAAGATTATTGAATCTCCAGTAACTGCTGAAGAAAAGGATATTAGATTACTTGCTTACGAGTTAATGGTAGAAAAGTTTAATAAGAAGTATTCTAAGTTATCAACTGAACAAAAAGAAGTATTGAGGAAATATATTAATAATGTTTCTAATGCTACTTCGTTAAAAGAATTTGTACAAGTAGAGGTGGGTAAAATAAAAAGTTATCTGAAAAAACTCGTACCTACTATAGATGATGATATTACTAAAATTAAGTTAACAGAGGCGATTAACTTTGCAGATACTATTAATGAAAATAAAGATACTGAGAAGAAATTAACAACTTTACTAAGATATTATGACTTAATAACGGAGTTGGAAGATGTCCTTGACAGAAAATAAGTTAAGACAATATATTAGAGCATTTGTTAGAGAAATATTAAAAACTAATGAGATTACTCAAACGGGTGATATAGCAGGATATAATACACCTTTTGCATTTAGTTCTAAGAAAAAGAAAGATAAAGATAAGGAAGAAGAAGTGGCCACCAATTCAACTGGGTATGAAGTTGTTAAAGAAGGAAGATATCATCAATGGAGAAATGATGATACTCTCAACCCAAAACAAAAAATTGGAATGGCTATGAGAGAGACTCGTGATTGTTTAAAAGATTTAGAAAGAACAGTTCAGTATAATGTTAGACTGAAAAATGAGTTGAAGGTTGATTCAAGAGATTATTGGAAAACTACTCATACGGCTTTAAGTAAAATTAGTGAGAGGTTAGTTAAGTTGGCCAATAAAGTCGGTAAATTGTATTAATGTCTGTAGGATTAAAAGATTATCTTATAGCGTCTGATATTTTGACGGAGGCACCTGTAAAACTAAAAAAATTACAAAAACAGGTAAAGAATTTAGAAAAGGCAGAAAGTAATTTACGTCATAAGATGTATGAGATAGCACAAGATTTAAGTAGTGGTGGTGAAAAATCTACGGCTAATAAAATAATACGGTCATATCAACAGAATATAACTAAATTTATGAGAGAATTTATGGCACTCACTAAGAGGATAAAATAATTATGAGCAAGGAACTATTAGTAGATTATCTACCATTTGAAGTAAAATCAGAACAGATAAATGAATCATTAAAAGAAAATAATGGTAAATTAATTGTTAAAGGAGTACTTCAACGTGCAGAGGCTAAAAACCAAAATGGTAGAGTTTATCCGCGTGAAGTTTTAGTAAGAGAGGCTAAGAAGTATACAACCACCTATATTAAAGAACGTCGGGCTATGGGGGAGTTAGACCACCCAGATTCATCTGTGGTGAACCTACAGAACGTTTCACATAATATTAAAGAGATGCATTGGTTGGGGGATGATTTACTTGGAACAGTTGAAGTCTTAGGAACTCCGAGTGGTAATATATTAAAAGAATTATTTAAAGCAGGAATTAAACTTGGAATTTCATCTCGTGGTATGGGTTCAGTAGAAACTATCGGTGAATCTGAAGATGGTGCACCAACCACACAGGTACAACCTGACTTTGAACTTATAGCATTTGACTTTGTGTCTAATCCATCCACCCAAGGAGCTTTTATGTATCCTATGAGTGAGGGAATTGATCCAACTCAGACACCGGGTAGAACTTGTGGAACGTATTGTAAGGCAGAAGATATGATTAACAAAATTATCAGAGGTGAATAATGGGCGAATTTAGTCATAGAAAGTTTAAACAATATTTCCTTGAAAAAGATGGAATTGTAGTAGATCAATCCAAAAAATCAACTACCGAAGAATCATATCATAGAAAATTTAAACAACATTTGATTGAATTAGATGAAGCCGAATATGGTAAGCCGTTTAGTTCACCAGAGGCACAACAATCCGTTGATAAAGATTTAAATGTAATGTCACAGATTTTAGGAAAGGCATCACAGAAAGTAATTAAGACTATGATGAATGGAGTAAAAAATCATAAATATGAGGCATTAGATTTAGTAAGAGGTCTTAATCAAGGTGATATTAGAAGGGCACATTTTGGCGAAGAAGATTTTATAAAGCAATTGTGGCATAAAGTAAAAGATAAATTTAGAAGATACTCAAATTGAGATAATAGGAGACATATAATGTCAAAGAAAATTAAATTAAAACAAATAGTAGAAAATTTTATGTTGGGTGGAGTAGTTAGTAAACCAGCATTTTCAAGTCTTGATATGTTTAAGACTAAAATTTCTACTGAAGATGTGAATTCTGATATTAGGTTATCATCTTTACTACCAGAAGACCACGAAGAAGATCATGAAATTGATGAATCCCAGTTTTTAGAAGATGTTAGAAATTTTGGTTCTTTAGGAGAACATATTTATCGTGAAAATGATATAAGATCAGTTGCTGAAAAGTTATCCAATATTGCAAAAACTGCAAAAACTCATACCTTGAGAGAAACCGAAGAATGGTTTGATAAAATTACAATCAATCGTAATATGAAAGATTTAGGCTCACTCTCAGGTCAATTTAGTAAAATTGCAAATGAAGCACAAGGATTACAAGAAAGAATGAGTGCATTATATGAAGATATGGGACATATTATAGGTAGATACTATGATGTTAATGAAGAAACTGGTGATAAAGCAGAATATGAAAAGTTTTTTAATGGTGCATTAAAGAAGTTTGGTGTTGGTTCTCCTGATGAATTGGGTGATGAGGCAAAAGCAAAATTCTTTAATTATATAGATAAAAATTGGCAGGGTGATAACGAGAGTGATTAAATTGATGGACATTTTGAAAGAAGTTTCAACTAATGTTGTGTCATATAAAGCAGATGGTGGAGAACCCGATACTGGATGGACATTAGCAGGTAAAGACCGCGTATTAGGTGTAAATATGAGTAAACCTGAACCTTGGTTCGAAAAGGGTGGATATAGACAGTTAAGTTATCCAACCGCAGACGATCCATATAAAGGTGATAGGGATAAAAATATACAAAGATTACAAGTGATAAAGAGAGTGGTTAATACAGGCGAAAAATATGAAGATTTCAATGGTGCAGTTGCATCTTGGGATAAATTTGGAAATGAAGATTATTCTTTGGAGTATGATAATGATTAAAATGAAACCACTATTAAAAGAGTCCACTTGGACAAATCGTAAGTTCGGTGAATCTTTACCAACTTTAGAAGATTATATGAGTGAAGCTGATAATGATGATGACAAATATGTATCTATTGGTTGGGGAAAATATAAAGAAAAGGGTAAAGAGGATGATGAAAATGCACCTTCTTTCAAAAAAACGGATTCTGGAAAATATGTAAAAGGTAAAGATGATGAAAAAGGTAAATTTACCCCAGATAAAGAAGAGAAACCAGAGAAAGAACCAGCAGGTAAATTAGGTGGTGGAGATTTCGAAAGAGGTTTTGAAGATGACGAAGATGATTACGATATGGGAGTAGAACCAGGTTCACGGGATACTGGCCCTTGGACTCCAGAAGATGACCCTGATTTTGAGAAAGGTTCATCTCTTACGGGTGCTCCTGGTAGAGATTTTGAAGATGACCCCGATGATATTGATAACTTAGATACAGCACTTGATGACGTACCTGATC
>Ga0209402_10003436_pt1 | contig 15159 bp, 13 predicted proteins | sample ArcticOcean_MG_C_3_FD_187437 | JGI IMG/M metagenome (GOLD analysis project Ga0209402, IMG submission 187437) | Marine microbial communities from western Arctic Ocean - ArcticOcean_MG_CB8_126 (SPAdes) (version 2) | ecosystem: Environmental > Aquatic > Marine > Oceanic | place: Arctic Ocean... | reverse complement strand
ATTGGAGGGGCAGATGGGCTCGCAGCGGAGACTGTGCCAGTCACTTCAGAGCCCGTGAAGTTTTCTGGCGGCGTGAGGTTTGTGTGTCCGCACAAACCTCAGCTTTTCATCAAGTTGTCTCTACGCGATATTCAGTTTTGTTTGCCATTTGGCACGATGATCTGGATGTTGCGCGCCTGCGAAAATATTCATTCTCGGGGCGCTCCAGGTCATTGTTCGGATGCCTAGACCGTAACTTTGGTTGAGGTGAACTGCCGCGGTACCGCAGTTCTTGCAGCTACTCCTCCATTAAGGTTCATCAAGGCCGATTTCAGGCGACTGTCGAGAATCCGCAAGCTGCTGATGAGCTTCAGTCGGCGGTACTCTGGGATGACCTGAAGCTGCATTGCTTCCAGCTCTCCTGCGATTTTCAAGACGGCGTTTTCTATCAACGCTGTATCGGCTTCGACAGGTAATGCGGGTTGAATTACTGGAGCGGGTTCGGGCTCACGTTCGGGTGCACGTTTGCCGTTTACCACTTCGTCGATGATGTCTTCGATCGATAGCGTTGCGGACGTTTTTGCGCGTCCGACGATCCGCTCGACGTGGACGCTTGAAAGGCGTCCTTCGATGAATGGTTGGGCGATTTCTCGCTGCCGTACGTGGTCTTCGATATCAGCAATTGAACGGGCTTCTTTAAAGGTGAGTTCGCCACTGTTTACCTTTTCGCCAAGGCCCGGATCGAGCGTACGAATTAAGCTTTCGTAATGGTGAATTGTGCCGGGTGTAATTCCGGTTCGACGGGCCAACTCTTGCTGGGTAACTTCGTGGGTGTCACGGTATTCCATGAAAGCTTTACCGAGCTGCATTGCTGGTACAAGAGATGAGTGGTATTGCTCGGCAAGTGAGAGCTCCCAGCGTTCCTGAACGGTGACTTCGTCCTTGACGGTGCACTCGATAATTACCTCGCCGGCTTCTTTGGCTGCGGTGAGCTTTCGTTCGCCCGCGAGTAGAAGGTATCCCTTGTCGGTGGCCAGAACGACGGGGTCGCGTTTTGAGCGAACTGAACGGGTATTTTCACGACGTCCGTTTGGCTTCTTGGAACGTGGTAGATCTGGGTCCGGGAAGATCTGGTCTATCGGAATCTTCAACTTGTTTTCCTCTTGTGAGCTCGGGTATGAAACAGAGTTCAGTTCTGAAATAATTTCTGAATGGAATGTGAAGCTCATCTGGATTGAACTCACAACACATTCCAATTCGATAGTGAATATTCTCCATCTTCCAAGAAGTAGATTTAAAAACTGTCCAACTTGGGGAAGCCCCATTCCAAATAACATTTGACTTTGGAATTTCTGGGAGATAGTGTGGAGACACCACCGGCTTGGAATGATCGTTTCCCAGTTCAAATGACCCTTCAAGAACAAACTCCAACTATTCCCCCGTATGTCCCGTACAGGACATTCCAAACATTTTTAGAATTCCTTCTAGTAGAGGGCATTCCGGACAGAATTGACCGTACCGTTTGGGGCTCACGATTTTCGGGAAGTTCTGGGACACAGTTGATGACCACGCTGAAGGTTCTGAATTTGATCGATTCAGAAGGTCGACCGTCAGAGGATTTGGAAGATCTTGTGCATGGTGAGGGAGAGCACCGACGCTCGACTCTGCGGCATGTGCTTGAACGTTTTTACGTTCCGGTTTTTGAGCTTGATTTGGAGCGCGCTACCCGGGGTCAGTTTCACGACGCGTTCAGGAAATTCGGTACCAAAGAAGGCGTACTAACGAAGTGTGAAGGTTTCTTTATTCGCGCTGCGCAGGCTGCGGGAATCGAGCTTTCAAAAAGGATTGTTGCACGCCGTCACGGGGCGAGTAAGTCGCGCACAGCCCCTGCGCAGGCTCGGCCTAAAACGTCTTCTCCGCCGGCTCAGGTAGCGGAAAAAACAGCGAGTCAGATGCCGGTTGAAGTCGTGACGTCGGGCAGCTCGATGATGCTGGAACTGGCCGACCGTATTTTGGCGAAATATCCAGATTTTGACCCGGCTTGGGATGCGACAGTTCAGGCCAAATGGCTGGACGGAATGACCAAGCTTTCAGAGGGCCTTTCAGTCAATCCTGTGGAGCGCGATGCTGGCATTGAAGAAGGCCCGCCGGACGCGTAGATATTTGGGTGTGGCGTCGCCTTAAAGCGCCTCTGGGTAGAGCCGGTATTCGACGATGTTTAGAGTCCGACCGTCGGGTGTGATCATGTCGTACTCGTCTTCGATCTCTCCGCCGAGTTTTTCGGGGATTCGTCGACTCGGAATGTTTTCTCGGTCGACGGGATACTTCAGATAGTCGCATTCGATTTCTTGCGCAGCCCAGCCACATACTGCCTCGATCGCTTCAAATCCCAGGCCTTTTCCGTGCAAGCTTTCGATTATCCATATGCCGAGTTCTGGCGTGCGGGTTTCGGGGTGATGAAGCCCGAGGCATCCGACGAATTCGTTTGGATTTTCTTTGCTGACCGCGGTTAGCTGGAGATTGGTGTTGTTGATCAGGCCTTCCATAGAGTTCGCTATGAACTCTGCGGTTTCGACGCTCGACTTCGCAGGAGGCGGAAACATGTACTTGGTGACGCGTTCGTTGAATCCAACGAAGATGGGGTCGAGGTCGATGATGCTTGTCGGACGGAGAATCAGGCGCTCGGTGACAATCTCTACGTTGAGTAGCTGGATGTCACTGAGCAGGACCATCAGGCAGTGTCGCCAACGAGGGTGAGTCGTTCGGCTGCTGCGGTGCCTGTGAGCTCGATAACGCTCATTGCTGACTCGCGGGCTTTCTTGCCGCTGGGTGCCACCGATTTGAACATAGCCTGAGTTTCGGGGTGGCATGTCAGGAAAATGACCTGGAAGCGTTCCGAGAGATCCATAATGACCTTGCAGGCGGCTTTTGCTCGCTCGGGGTCGAAGTTCACCAAGATGTCGTCGAGCACGACAGGCATCGGCTCGGCGTTCTTGGCGTACTCCTCGATCAGAGCGAATCTCATCGCAAGGAACAACTGCTCTGCGGTACCACGGCTTAGCTCGTTTGCACGCTTGGTGTGAGCCTCGCCCTCGACCACTTCGAGGTCCTGTTCCTTTTCACCGATTACGGCTCGGACGCTTGTGTAGCGTCCCAGCGTGAGGTCTGACAGATACTTGGATGCCGATTTCATCAAGGCGGGCTGGCGTTCCTGCTGGAACTCTTCACGGGTTCGCTCGAATACGTCTCGGGCTATCGTTAGCACGGCCCATCGCTGAGCGTCGCTTGCGAGCTTCTCTTCGAGGACGTTTATCTTCGAGTGGAGTTCGAGCGCCTGTCCGGATTTTTCAAATTCGACTTGCTGGCGGCGTAGATCGCCCTGTTCTGAGTGGAGCTCGTTGACGACGCTTCGCATGCGTTTTTCTTCATCTTCGAGCTGCTGCAGTCGTGCGAATGCTTCTTCGTGAGGAGTCGCCTCAAGATCATCGCGGTACGGTTGGCCATCTTCGCTGCTCAAGAGTGGTGAGTTCTCAAGAAGCTCGGAGAGTTTGCGTTCGAGCTCGCGGCGTTCTTGTACTTGAATAGCGAGGGCTTTGAACTCTTCGTGATCGTATGTTTCACCTTTTTCGAGCAGTGAACCGATCTTGGCGTCGAGTTCTGACATCCGACCTTCGAGCGTCTGGAACTCAGTGCTCCAGTTGTCTATTTCAGTTGCGATCTGGTTCTGGCGTTCGACGGCTCTGTCGTGGGCGAGCAGTCGTTCAGCGAGATCTTCGAGCGTGGCTGTTCCCGCCTGGGCAGGTGCCTCAGGAAGCTCGGCGGCCTCGAGAATCTCCGATAAGCGGAAGTCGATCTCGCCTGCGGTGTCGGACATTTGAGATACGCGCATACGCAGGCTGGCTGTTGTTCGCTGCTGGCTCTTGAGCGTTCGGATGCTCGCCATTACGTTTGCGGCCTGCGACGGATCGAGGTCGATTCGCAGTTCAGATCGTTCGAGCAGTAGCTGCCAGCGATTTTGTACGTCGGCAAGGGTGTTCGAGTTGAGTGCGAGTTGAGCGTGGGCTTCGGTCAGGCGTGTATCGATGGTAGCGAGTCGGGCTGCCTGTGTTTCGAACTCTCGTGAGACAGATTCGAACCTGCGTCGAAGATCGAGTGACCGATCGAGTTCGCCCGCTTTTTCTTCGACGTCTCGTATTGAAGCTGTGTCCTTGATGCCGAATTCGCCGGCAATTTCAGTAATTTCTTTCGTTACAGCATCCAGACGCTCTTGGACTTCATCAACTTGAGCAGTCGCAACGTCTTTGGCTTCACCGATGGCGGGTTTGCGGATCGTGATCTTGAAACCACCAGCGGCTCTTGCGCGCGATATCAGCATGAATCCTGCTACGGCTCCGAGCAGGCCAGCGAGAGCGCCGGACAGTTCGCCGCTCATGTAACTCCATGCCACAGAGGCAATGCTGACGATTATTACCATTATCGGTAGCAAGATAGATCCGACGAATCCGCCGATGTCTTCGGTTTCGGTCTGTGCGAGCGTCTCAGTGAGATTCTTCTGAGCCTCGGCGAGTTCGGTACGAACGGATCCCGAATCCCCGATTGCTGCACGTAGCCTTGATAGTCGGTCGCGCTTTTTCTCTAGATCGGCAGATATTTCGGTTGGGACGTCGGTTAGGGCATCTCGTGCACCGGCGAGTTTTAGGGCTTCATCGGCCATTGTCTCGCGGTCTTCGGTACGACTTTGAACCGTTAGCTCGGCTTCCTGATAGCTTCGGCGAGCTGTTGTTAGTTCTCGTCCTGCTGATTCCAGATTTGACTGGAGATCCATGGGTGTTTCAAATTCGCTAACGGCCGATTCGGACCAACCGAGTTCTGCGAGATCACGGTCTAGCTGAGCCTGCTCTTTTTCGAGTTCCTGCTCCACTACTGGTAGATCGGTTACGGCCTTCGTGTAGTAGGCGGTTTCCATGAGCAGTTTGCGAATGTCATCGCCGTGTTCAATGAAAGCATCGACTACGCCGACTGATTCAGATTCGGTTTTTCGTTCCTGTTGGCGAAGATCACCATCGTCCATTTGGCCCTGCAGGGCGGTTTTCTGGTCGACCAAGTTGTCCAACTGCAGCTGACCGTCTTCTGGGAGCATGTCGTTTGCGGGAAGTTCCGAGATCTGTCGATCGATTTCGGTCTTTCGTTCCCAGGGCTTACGAAGGTTGACGAGCGTCTTCTGACGTTCGATACCAGACCGCATCTCTTCGTGTTCCGAAGATTGAGCGGCGATATTTTCTTCCAACTGTTCAAGATTGTTTGCGAGTTCGGTGTACTGGTCGCTTCCGCGTCGTGTCTCTTCGAGCTTGGCTCGCGCTTCTGAGAGATCTTTATCGAGTTTTCTCATGCGGCCGGCGCGTGGGCTTCGGAGTTTGCGGAGCTCATCGTCGAGTTCGCCACGGGCGTCCGTGAGCGAGACGTTGGCCAGACCGAGTCCGACCGAGTAGATTTTGTCGCGAATCTCGTCTGAGTTGAGCGACGACATCACCTGAAGTTCGCTCAGCGAAATTGAAAATACGTTTGTGTAGAGCTCGCTGTCGATTCCGCCGAGAAGCGTGCGAAGTAGCTCGTCGCCACCTTCGGATTGGCCTGTAATTGAGACTTCACCGCGGCGTTTGCCATCTCGCCTGTGGATATTGAAATTGGCGTCCTGCGAAGTAACGAGAGACACCGCACCTGAACCGGCTTCTGGCTTGAAGTGGTTGTAGAGAAACAGCTCTCTGAGCGATGAACGGTCGGCTTTTGTGACGTAGCCGAACAATGTCGAGCGTAGGAACGCACGAATCGCCGATTTACCGGCTTCGTTCGGACCCTCGAGCAGCGTGAGCTGGCTGGACATATCGTTGAAATTTCGATCAGCGAATGGTCCGAAGTTTTCGATATGTATGCCTGTTAGTCGCATGCTATTTGCTTTGCTCCAACAGTTCGGCGAGATACCAACGGGCTTCTTCTGCCCATGCTGAAACCTGATCATCGGTCGGCTTATCAAGTCCGTTGCGCCGGCCTGTGTAAACGTCGGAAACCACTTCCGTCAGGCGGTCGATTTCGTCTGATTCGATGGACGATAGCAGTGCCCGTTTAAGTGTGGCACCAAGGAAATCGTCGGCTTTAGCGCGGGATTCGATGTCGATAGTAGGTCGGGTTGAATCGATGATTCGCTCGACCCATACCCACGGCGAACCGCCACCACTCCATGCGCTTCGGGCTGAATCGAGAAGATCTTCAACAGCACCACTTGCTGCGAGCTGCTCGTGAAGTGGGCCTCTTCCGACAATTGTGAGTCGGGAGACGACGTCTCGGTCTTCAGCCTGAACGCTCAGGTTATCGGTTGCCTGCCTGATGGCAGAGTCGAGACTGTCGATTGTCTCGAGATTGGTTATATCTACTTCGCCGCGTTCGTACCTGACGACATCGAGTGCGACAAATTCGCTTCGTGATGCACCGCTGGGGTCGACATCAACTACCAGTGCTCCACGAGCGCCTGTTTCGTTCGGGTGTCGTCCCTGAGTGTTGCCGGGATAGGCAATTACGGGTGCTGATCGTTTGAGAGTCTGGCGAGTGTGAACGTGACCCAGTGCCCAGTAGTCGATTCCCGATTCTGAGAGGTCTTCGACCGTGCAGGGTGCGTAGTTCGGGTGTGCGCTGTTGGCTCCTACGTTAGCGTGAAGGAGTCCGATTGCGAACAGGTTGCCTGACTGAGGCGGGCTGAACTGGGTTGCGAGATTGTCGGTTACCTCGCGGGTTGGGTAGCTCATGCCCTGAACGGCAGCGACCACTTCGCCGTTCTTCTCTACGTTGATCCATTCGGGAGTCGCACCGAATATGTGGACGCCTTCCGGCCAGGAGATAGATGATTGCCAGCCGTCGAGAGGGTCGTGGTTGCCGTGAACTACGAATGACTGAATGCCGGCTTCGGAGAGTTTTGCGAGACCGTCCCTGAAGCGGAGTTGCGCTCGGACAGATCGATCGGCGCCATCGTATACGTCACCAGCGATCACGAGGAAGTCAGCGTTTTGGTTAATGCAGAGATCGACCAGATTCTGAAAGGCTTCGTAAGTTGCCTCTCTAAGTCGGGTCGCTACTCGATTATCGGCGTCACCGACGCCCGCAAAGGGTGAGTCGATGTGAAGGTCTGCCGCGTGTACAAAGCGGAAAGAGTCCATATCGTTACGCTAACTCGCTGATAGGCCGGTTTCGTGCATTTGGGTGGTGCTCGGCGGGTTCGACTTCCCGCTGAATGCAAGATCAGCCTGTCACTATTGTCAGTCTAGCCCAGAAGGGTATGTTCGTAGGAGAGGGCTGTCACGTACAAGTTACGTGGGGGTGAACACGCGGGTACGGACGTACTGAATTTTGAGATTGAGCGCATCTTACGGCTTTTGACCAATATAGATGCCCCGGCCAGTTAGGCCTTCTTCGAGGTGTTCTACCTGCAAATCGGCCTTTTTGAAGGCGTTCAGGTACTCATTGTGAGTGAACCAGCCCATTACGTGGGTTTCGGTTACTCGTGAGATGCCTGATGAGTCGCCGATCATGTATTCGAGAACGAGTCTGCCGCGCTCGACGGGTTCGGAGACCATCATGCGTGAAACGACGAATTCATCAGTTTCGAAGGTGCTGAGGTTTTTTTGACCAACTAGCCACGATTCTGGGGTGAGCCAGGGTTCGATGATGAGAATTCCGCCCTTTTTCAGGTGGGATGCCATGTTTGCGATGGCTTGTTCCATGCGTTCGACTGTTTTGGTGTAGCCGATGGATGAGAACAGACAAAGTACGGCGTCGAATTTTGTATTTAGGTCGAAATCGCACATGTCGCCAGTGTGGAACGGTGTCCCGGGGGTGCGTTCTCTGGCGATGTCGACCATTTCCTCGTCCAGATCAATCCCGGTGCAGTCGAACTGGTTTACGAGGTGTTCTAGGTGCTTTCCGGTTCCGCAGGCGACGTCGAGTAGGGTTTTGGCGTTTGGTGCTCGCTCATGTATAAGTTCGGTGATGAGTTCGGTTTCTGCCTCGTAGTCCTTGTAGGAGTAGATGGCATCGTAGTATTTGGCGGTTTTGGTGAACATGAAGCGGGAGGTTAGCCGATGAACATATCGAGGACGTTGCCGAAGCCAGAACCGTCGAGCCGGTACAGCTCGGTGAATCCGCATTTTGTGCAGGAGACGGTCTGGTATTTCTGATTTTGGAGATTGAATAGTCGGCTGACGCCCGATCCGGTCGTTCTGATCTCGCCTGCTTTATAGGTCGTGGTGTGGCATTTTTCGCACGTGTATTGGCGTTGTTCCATGATGTTCCTTGCGGATTAGGTGCGGGTGGGTAGCAGCGAGCCACATAGTACATCGTCATGCTGAACTTGATTCAGTATCTCGTTTGGCTGGTGAAATTGCCGGATCCAGCCTCCCCACCGAAGGTCTCTCCACTTCGCTTTGCCCTTCGACTGGCTCAGGATGCACTTCGGTCGAGAAATCGGAGCAGTTCGCGTCCCCTCCCCAGATCCTTCGACTCCGAGGACTTCGCTCAGGATATCGGTCGTGAGGGAGGTGGTCATTGTTTCAGACAATAAAAAGGGTCGCACCTTTCGATGCGACCCTTCATGAATTGCTTTGTAAAGCAAAGGCTATTTAGAAGCCCATGTCTCCACCAGGCGGTCCACCTGCCGGCATTGCTGGCATTGGCTCGTCCTTTTCGCTGATCAGAGTCTCGGTTGTGAGAATCATTCCAGCTACGGAAACAGCGTTTTCGACTGCTGCTCGGGTTACTTTGGCAGGGTCAACAATTCCCATCTTGACCATGTCACCGTACTCACCGATGTGAGCGTCGAAACCGAAGTTTTTGTCGTCGTTGTCGGCAACTTTGCTGAGAATCACGGCACCTTCGTAGCCAGAGTTGGCTGCGATGACGCGGATTGGAGCGAGAAGTGAACGCTTCAAGACGTTGATACCGGTCTGCTCGTCAGGGTTGTCTGACTTTACGCTGGCGAGGCCTTCAGAAGCTCGAATGAGGACTGTTCCACCACCGGGAACGATTCCTTCTTCAACAGCAGCACGAGTAGCCGAAAGGGCGTCTTCCATGCGCTGCTTCTTCTCTTTCATCTCAATCTCCGTGGCTGCGCCTACCTTGAGTATTGCTACTCCGCCGGACAGCTTGGCGAGTCGCTCCTGGAGCTTCTCACGGTCGTAGTCGGAAGTAGTGTCAGCGACCTGTGCCTCAATCTCAGCCTTTCGGCCCTTGAGAGCATCAGCAGAGCCATCACCATCGACAAATGTGGTTTCGTCCTTGTTGACGACGACCTGTTTGCACTTGCCGAGGTCATCGAGAGTAACCGAGTCGAGTTTGCGACCGATTTCTTCGGAGATGACCGTGCCGCCGGTGAGGACAGCGATGTCTTCGAGCATTGCCTTTCGGCGGTCACCGAACCCGGGAGCCTTTACGGCTGCGACGTTCAATGTGCCACGAAGCTTGTTCACAACGAGAGTAGCGAGAGCCTCGCCCTCAACGTCTTCTGCGATAACAAGAATGTTCTTGTTGGTCTGCAGAACCTTCTCAAGAACAGGGAGAAGGTCAGAAATTGCAGAAATCTTCTGCGAAGTGATCAGGATGTAGGGATCACTTAGCACGGCTTCCTGTTTTTCCGAGTTGTTCACGAAGTAAGGGGAAAGGAAACCACGGTCGATCTGCATACCCTCAACGAACTCGGTCTCGTATGAAAGAGACTTTGACTCGTCAACGGTGATCACGCCGTCCTTACCAACCTTGTCCATAACGTCGGAAATGAGCGAACCCATCTCGTCGTCGTGGGAAGAAAGGATTGCAACGCTTTCGATCTGTTCCTTGGAGTCAACCGGGGTTGACTGATCGGCGATCGACGTGCGAACGGATGCCATTGCAATTTCCATGCCACGCTTGAGTGCCATTGGGTCGGCGCCAGCTGCAACGTTCTTGAAGCCTTCGGCGATGATCGCCTGGGCGAGAACTGTTGAAGTGGTTGTGCCATCACCAGCGTCGTCGTTGGTCTTCTTTGAGACTTCCTTGAGAAGCTGTGCACCCATGTTTGCAAACGGATCTTCGAGGTCGATTTCCTTGGCGATGGTTACACCGTCGGAGTTGACCTGCGGAGGGCCGAATTTCTTGTCGACGATAACGTTTCGACCGCGAGGGCCGAGTGTCGACTTCAAAGTGTCGGCGAGGATGTCGATGCCTTCTTTAAGGCGTGATCGGGCGTCATCGCCGAACTTAAGTTCTTTTGCTGCCATTACTTATATCTCTCCAAAATGAGACGGGTAGTTCAAAAAGAACTATCCAACGATTGCGAGGATGTCGCTCTCTGTAACTATGAGGTAGTCGGTTCCGCCTTCTACGTACTCAGTACCTGCGTACTTCGAGTAGATGACGGTCTGGCCGACTTTGACCTGCATATCGATGAGGTTGCCGTCGTCGGTAGTTCGGCCTGGGCCGGCTGCTACTACAGCACCCTGCTGGGGCTTTTCTTGCGCTGTGTCAGGAATGATGATCCCGCCGGGAGAGGTTGATGCCTCTGAGTCGGCAGGCTCGATAATTACCCTGTTACCAAGCGGTGTTAGGTTCAGTGCCACTGATTATTTTCTCCTTGTCGTGACGTATGAATGCGGTTCGTTTGACTCGCTTTTTACGGTGCGGACACACCATTTCGAGTTCAAATCCGGCCGGATTCATTATTAGCACTCGACCTTGCCGACTGTTAGCAGTCGCGGGCTTAGAGTGCCAGCCAACGAAGTCTATGAACGGTTTGGGCCTGCGTCAACTCGGTATGGCGGTTGATTGCGGTACAGGTGGAGATTGGTTTTGGGCCGAATGGGTCGGGGATTTGAGTCCTGATCCCTCTCCAAGCGGGAGAGGGTTGGGGTGAGGGAGAGTCGTGTGCTGGCGTCAACGTGAGTTCAGCTGCGCCACAGATCCTGAATCTAGTTCAGGATGACAATGTGGGCGTTTTTCGCTTACGGCTCAGATGATTCGAACAATATTTCGTTGTCGATTTCGATTTTTACGTGGCGTTGGTACTGGCGGAGGGTGTCGAGGTTTACTTCTACGCCGAGGCCGGGGGTGTCGGGGGCTTGGATTAGGCCTTCGTCATCACGGAATATGCCGGTTGGGGCGGTTAGGCCCAAAATGAGTGCGGAGTCGCCAGCCGGGTATTCGGTGAGGTCGAATTCTTCGTATCCGGCGTGGACGTGGATTGATGCTGCTACTGAGAGATGGCTTTTGAACGTATGGTTCACGTACTGAATGCCGAGCTGGTGCGCTTTATCGGCGACGCGCTTGGCTTCTGTGATGCCGCCGATGCGTCCAACATCGATCTGGACGTAGTCGAGCCCGGCGTTGGTCATCATGTCGTCGGCTGCACGGTAGAAGTCGGCTCCTTCGCCCCCGGCAATGCCGATGTTTATTCCGTTGGCACGTACCCGATCGCTGAGTTCCTTGTATGCGCCGACTTCTTCGGTTCGGAGTGGTTCTTCGAGCCATGTGACACCAAGATCGGCAAACGCAACGGCTCGCTCGTAGGCAGCGTCAACGTCGTCGCCCCAAATGACACCGGCGTCGACCATCAGCTTGGCATTGGGTCCGAGCCTGTCTCTTGCGGCTTGAACGAGGGCTATGTCGTCTTGGAGCGATCCACGGCCCATCGGGCCCCAGCCGAATTTTGCGGCTCGGAATTCACGCTCGACGATGGAATCGGCGATTGCGCGAGTTTCTGCAGGGTCGTCGCCGAACAGGACGCTGGCGTAGGGGAGTTTCTTGTGAGATGCGGAGTGGCCGATGAGTTTCCATACGGGTTCGCCGAGATGCTTGCCAAGGACGTCCCAGAGGGCGATGTCGGCACCGGCTACAGCGTGGTCGAGTTGTTGGATATCGAGACCGTACTCGCCGGCTTTGTTCCTGAGGCGGATTACGTCTTCTGGTGAGTCGAGGGTTTCGCCGATTAACGCTTCGTTGATGTTGATGATGTTCGAGTGGGACATCGGCATTACGTATGCCGCCATCGATACCAGAGGAGAGGCGTCGCATTCGCCCCAGCCTTCGAGCCCGTTGTCGGTGCGTACGCGAACCACGAGGGAGTCTTGCGTGCCATCAGCTGCTCGCTCGATTACGGGGAGTGCGATGTAAAAGAGGTCGATCGCTTCGATTTTCAAGTTGCTAGGAGGCCTTCCAGGTCATCAGGTCGTCGATTGAAGCGAGCAGGGTGTCGTATTCGGCCAGATCGTATTTGTCGAGGGTCTTTTTGCCGGGTGAGCGTGTGGTTGGCGAGGTGATGACGCCGCGTCGGTAGAGAATTTCCTTGAACGCCCGCATTCCATAGAGGCTTTCGTAGTTATTCAGAGGAGCCATTCGTGTGTGAATTTCGCGTGCCCCAGATTCATCGCCTTCTTCGAGTAAATTCCACATTTTCGAGTGGATATCGCCGAAGTGAGAGGCTGGCATGTTGCCGCACATGCCTCTGTTGAACTCTGAGACGAGGAACTTGCAGCCCATTCCTCCCATAACGCCTTTGACGGAGTCGCCAGCCTGTTCAAGCAGAGCGGTGGTGAGTTGGCCTGCGAAGGCGGTTTCCTCTTTGATGTAGTCGACGTTATCGACGTTTTCGCAGAGCTCAGCGAGTTGGGTTGCGCTGAGAGGGGCACCGGCTGAATGGTTTTGAATCCAGATCGGGACATCAAGGGCGTCGCTGAGTTGCTCGAAGAATGTGAGCACTTCCTGCGTCGACGGAGCCATGCTGTGGGGCGGCATGGCGATAACGGAGTCGAATCCGACTTCTTGGGCGTGCTTCGCCAGTTCTATCGAGTGGATGTTCGATACACCGGTCACTCCGGCTACGGTGGGAATGCGGTTGTCGACCACTTTTGTGGTGATCTCGAACACGGTTCGACGTTCCTGGTCGGTGAGTGACTGGTACTCACTCGCCATGACCGGCATTACGATGCCGTGGCAGCCGTTTTCGACTGAGAAATTGAGAACGCTTTCAAGAGAGCGTATGTCGAGAGTGTCGTCTTTGTTGAACGGGGTGGCGGGAATACCGTAGATGCCGCGGTACTGGGTCTGGTCAGATGAGTGTTCTGTCATTTTCGAGCGATGCTACTTTTTTCTGAGTCGCATGATGTAGTGGCGTCCGCCTCGGGTGTAGGGAGCGATGCTTTCGTTCATGATGTCGATGAGTTCACGCGCAGCGATCATCTCTGAGTCGTGTAGCAGGCGAGCCTCGGTTTCTTTGGCTCGGTTGAAAGCGAACGCAAGATCGGTGACATCGAGCGACATTTCCAGTTCGAGTCCCCAATTTTCAGCAAGCTGAAGAGGTGTGATTTTTGGGTCTTCGAACAGTGATATGGCGACGAAACTGCCACCGGATTTGAGGACTCGTTTTACTTCGGACGGGTCGAACACGTCGGTGGTGATCACCATGTCGAACATGTTGTCTTCGAACGGCAGATTTTCGACAGGGGCTTTTACGAACGTGCAGAGATCGGAGATTTTTTCGATTTCTGCGAGATCGCGGGCTACTGTCAGCGCCCCTTCGTCGATGTCGTTGCCGTAAACCTGGCACCCGTAGAGGGATGCCATCCAGCGGGCGTTACCGCCAACTGCGCAGGCGGTGTCGAGCACTTTGGTTTGAGCGCCAATCTCTTGTTCTTGCAGGGCAATTCTGAAGATCGTCTGGTTGGCACCGATGTGCATGAACTCGCCGTAGGAGGCGTGATCCCAACTTGGGCGTTCGTCAAACCACTGTTGAAGGCGCTGTGTTTTGTTATCTGAGCGTTGATCCATTTGAGAGATTCCTGAGCCGGTTTCTACGTTGGCAAACAGTTTGCCAGAATTTTGCAGGGATGAAGTTGTAGAGCGAGGCGTTCAGGACGCGAAAACGCCCTCTTCCGCAGAAGAGGGCGTTTATTCGTGGTAGAACACGAGGAATTACGTTTAGAGGTTTACCTCGGATCCGTCAGGGAACGTGAAAGACGTACCAGATCCAACGCCTGAGTCAGGAGCAATTTCGCCCTGAGGTCCAAAGTTGCCACGTGGGCCATGATCGCCGTTATTTCCGTGGGGTCCGCCTCTGTGGTGACGGCTGTGGGGGTGTCGGCCTCTTCGGCCTTCACGTTCACCGTCGTGATCTTTGGCACCACGCATCTCTTCGCGTAGGTCGTCGAGATAGTCGGGCTTGGATTCGGTCCAGGCGATGACTTCATCGGCTTCAGCTTGTGTGATGACTTCCTGCTCAACCAGCGTTGCCAGTGTGGCTTCAAGATCGCCACGAACACCGACGTACTCTTTAGCGAGTCGTTTCAAATTGTCCATAACTTCGGGCTTGGAGTCTTCCCAGAGGTCGATTTCGTCGGCCTGGTCCTGTGTGATAGTTCCTGCTTCAACAAGGGCGGCGAGACGCTCGTCTTGCTTGGCCTCCTTGTGCTCACCACGAGCGGTGCTCATGGCGGAGTCGAGGTCTTCTCGGTCGATGCCGAGGATTTCGGCTACTCGGTCTTTTACGGAGTCACCAGGATGGCCGTCGGGGGATCCTGTGTCTGCAAATGCGGCTCCTGCGATAGCTAGGGCGCCGATGAGTCCGGCGGTTGTGCCGAGCATGAGTTTTCGTTTGAACATTTTCTAAAACCTTCATCCGTGTGAACGGCGGGGTTGGTTGCCTGGGTACAACGATAGAAAACGAATGTGTGGATGCTGTTCAGAAAATGTGAAGGAATGTTGGAGCCGCCATTGGCGGGTTTTGGGGAGGATCCTTCGACACATTCGACTCGCTCAGTACAGGCGGGGCTCAGGATGGCATTGGTCGGGGATTGTTCGAGATCCTGAATCTAGTTCAGGATGACGGGATCGGGAAGTGTTGGCTGGTTAGAGGAGAGGCGCACCTAAACGGTGGGCTTCCACTTGCCTTCTACTTTGACGGCTTCTCGTTCGCCGGGCCAGGGTGGGGTTGTGGTGATGACGATTTCAAGGGGCGTGTTGCCGGTGGTGCGGAACTGGAAGTAGGTTCCAAGTGGGATGTCGCAGGTGGTTCCGGGCTTTAGTTCGATCACGCTTTGTTCGTGCGCCGTGGCTCGCCAGAGTTCGCCGTTGCCGCCAACGCACACCCATGATTCTTGACGGTTTTGTGCTGGA
>Ga0209402_10003435_pt1 | contig 15160 bp, 14 predicted proteins | sample ArcticOcean_MG_C_3_FD_187437 | JGI IMG/M metagenome (GOLD analysis project Ga0209402, IMG submission 187437) | Marine microbial communities from western Arctic Ocean - ArcticOcean_MG_CB8_126 (SPAdes) (version 2) | ecosystem: Environmental > Aquatic > Marine > Oceanic | place: Arctic Ocean... | reverse complement strand
TAGAATTCTGCATCTGGTTCAGGTAGGCTGCAAAGCGAAATAATGTGTAAAACAGAAAGAGGGTTACGGCCAGCACGCACTATTATTCTGGTTTCCAACCTTTTGGCATGGAACCTTTACTAGATGCACTTGGTGTGTCATCATCTTTCTTTTCTTCAACTTGTGGATTGTCATATACACTTCTAGTCTGTGCATATTCATCAGATTTTAGATGTGCTTCACCTCGGTTAGTTTTGTAACCACCAGAACCAGTACTTGTATCAGCACCAACTAATTGTGAAGGATCAATACCTGTTTGGACATTTCCTGCGGCTGCATCCTTTTTACGTTTCTTTTCACTGACTAAGAAGATTGCAACTCCAGCCATACCTGCAAATCCAGCCATGCCATAAATAATCATTACAGGAAATTCACCAGTAGCTGTTGTTGCATAACCTTCAGGAGCTTCTTCCCACACTCCAACAACTTCTTGGTTATCTAAAACATCAATGTTTGCAAAGCCTGCAAAGAAAGCGTTTGCTGAATCTGCAGATTCAATAGTTCTCAAATCATAAATTTTGCCTTCCGTATCCTGGAATGTTGCTTCATGTTCTTTTTCTGTTTGAATACCTTCTCTAAAGCTACTTTCACCCATAGTAAATGATGACCAAACAGTTCCTGCCAATTCTTCAGATAATCCAAATTGTGCAGCATCTACATTGATTCCTGTTGGGTCAAACAAAAAGTGCCAGTTACCTAGTGGTTGATTTTTAATTCCACTAGCATCGATAAGTGGATTATTCAATAATGTTTCAGCTTCACTTCCCATAATTGCAGAATTTAATCCAGGTGCAACATCAGAAATAAAAGAAATTGGTAAGTTAATTTCATAGTCTATGCCTTTAGCATTTACAGTTACTTCACCTGGAACCATTAAACCTCTCCAGTTCATGTCTACTAGACCAGAGTTTCCAGAACCAGATTCACGAAGAACGTGGTTTGTAAGCGTCATTGTGAGGATCACTTTGTAATCAATCGAGGTGTTTAATCCACGGCCAGTTAATTTAGTATCATAATCAAGTTGAACATCAGTTATAGCAGCAGAACTGCCTGCTTGAGATAATTGATAGTTAATTCTATCACGTAATTCGGTTATACCTGTATCAGCAGATGTAACAGTGAAGGTTTTAGCAAATTTCTGACCTCTAAGCTCGTCAGCGAGCATTCCACCCTCATCATAATTGATAATTACGGTTCTTTGAAATTTTATCTCTACCTCATCAACAGAGCCAGATACGACCCAAGTTCTAAATTCCATTTGTGCTGCAAAAGCTGGAGCAATAGATGATGCAATTATAATTAAAGTCAGTGATGTTATGAGTATTCCTGCACGAGACACGTAGCGATTTTTTTGCTCTTAATAATAAATCTAACTTCGTGTATCGGTTTTTGCGATCATTTTGAAAAAGTAATATGTAGTCAATGTTTGAAACTTTTGGTATAATAATTTATGATAACAATATTAGCAGGCGGTACGGGTTCAATAAAGATGGTTAGAGGCTTTGCAGCCCATGATCAAGAAGTTACGGTAATCAGCAATGTAGGAGATAATTACTGGCTTTATGGAATGTACGTGTGTCCTGATATCGATACAATAATTTATGGATTATCTGGAATTTTAGATGAAGAGAAAGGATGGGGAGTAAAAAAAGACACTAATAATTTTCTAAGACAGATGGAAGTTTTTGGAGAAGAAACATGGTTTAGAGTTGGAGATAGAGACGCTGCAACACATCTCATAAGAACGAATATGTTGAAAAATGGAAAAAATCTTTCAGATATCACACAATGGATGTGTGAAAAATTTGCAGTTGAATCTAAAGTTATTCCAATTACAGATAACACAGTAGAAACCAGAATTACAGCAAATGGTGAAGACTTGCATTTGCAAGAGTTTTGGGTAAAACATAGAGGTAGAGGGAAAATTGAAGGAATTCAATATGTGGGGGCAGATAAAGCAAGGCCAAACCCAGAGGCCATTGCTGCAATTCAAGATGCAGAATTAGTAGTCATTGCACCAGGAAATCCATTAACAAGTATTGGACCGATGATGGGAATAAAGGGAGTGCGAAAAGAATTAACTAAAAATAAAAAGAAAGTTGTAGCAGTTTCACCATTGATTGGAAGTAAAACATTTAGTGGACCTGCAGATAAATATATGGAAGCAGCTGGAATCGAAGTATCAGTATTTGGATTAGCGCAATTTTATGCAGATGTATGTTCAAAAATGATCATAGATACAAAAGATAAAGCGCTTGCACCAAAGATTGAAGGGTTAGATATACAAGTATTAGATACAAAAATTAAAATGCAAAATAAAGTAGCAGAAGAAGCACTTGCAGGATTCATTTTAAAACAATTGAAATTATAGTTGAAAACATCAGTAATAATCCCTGTGAAGACATTCCAAAAATCTAAAACAAGATTACATCTATCTGAAGAAAAAACAAAAGAATTGTGCAGATTGTTATTAGAAGAAGTCATAAAAACAGTTTCAGAGGTAAAATTAATTGATAAAATAATTGTAGTGACAGATGAAGAACAAGTTTCAGACATTATAGAAAAATACGATTGCAAAAAAATTCAGGATCTAAATGAAACAAGTGTCAATGACGCGATAAAACTAGCAGAAAAATTTCTTATAGAGAATAAATTCACACATTCAATTGTTCTGCCATTAGATGTTCCATTTTTTTATTCTGAGGATCTGGAGAAATTACTAAAGTTTTCTGTAGAGAAATCAGTTGTGATAGTACCCTCAAGACATTTTGATGGAACAAACGCACTAGTTAGAACACCTATCAATTCCATGGAGCCAAGATATGATGAGGGAAGCCACAGTTTTCAGATTGAATCCGCAAAAAAATTTAATATTAAAATTTCAATTGGTCTGATTTATCGCCTAATGCTAGATATTGACAATAGGGAAGATTTGGAATTTGTACTGAAACAGAATATAAAACCAGAATTTTGTGAAAAAATAAAACGAATTATTGTATAATAGATTATTCTCTAATTACGACAGGTTTATGAGAATTTTTGTAGTTCAAAACCAGCACACAGATAGAAATTATTCCAGATACAATTAAAATTATTTCAAATGTGCCAATCATTGAATGAGATGATGCATTTTGGATAGAGATTCCATTAATTTCAGATATTAAAAACAAGTAAGAGTAAATAAAATAATTTGTAGCCCAATGCAGTATTATTGCTGCAGCTAAACCATATCTAACATAGACCCAACCAAGAATAATTCCACCAAATGATGCTTGTAAAATTTTTCCAGCAGTCCACGGTTCACCAGATATAACATGTGCCACACCAAAAAAGATTCCAGTTACAACAATTATTACAAAAGCCTTTTTGAAATTATAAATATGTAAAGTTGAATATGGCGTCCACAATGATTTAAGGAAAAACTTTATCGAGGATTTATGAGAATAGATTAAAAATAAAGGGACTCCTATGAGAACTAAACGAAATCCAATTTCCTCAGTAACAGGTGCAATAGATATTTGTAAAAATAATATTAGATCATTTGCAGTATCTGGAGGTTGAGTGATGATACCGAAACTTTCTTGAATGATTGTAATCACTGCAGAAATCAAAACAAGTATTGAAAACCATTTGATAATGTTAACCATATAATTATCAGTGTATGTATTTTTTTCATTTGATAAAATGTTACTAATTGTTTTGATGAAATTTTGCTTTGGACCTAAAAATGATAAAACAAATAAAATTATAAAAATTGACCAAAAAATTACAAATACATCACCTATTTCATATTCTACAGGAATTTGAATATTTATACCAGCAATGAAGATGTCAAATTTTTCTAGTGGAAAGCTATAATCAATATCATCACCAATATCTGAATTAAAAATTGCATACATACCTAATGGGAATGATACAAGCATTAAACCAAAAATTACTGACGTTAAAGCTGAAAATGGAATTGCAAAACCATGTAAAATATTTTCTAAATGTGACACAATAATTCTAATGAAGTTCTATTTTTTCTTCAGAAAATCCTAATTTGACAAGTGCTTCTTTAATGGTATCTCGGTGATCACCTTGTAAAAAGATATATCCTTCTTTTGTAGTTCCACCACAAGCATATTTTCCTTTAAGTTCTTTTGCGACACTTTCTAAATTGTTGATTTTAGGATCAAGTCCTTCAATCATTGTACCTTTTTTCTTAAATCGTCTGGTTTCTAAGCGAATAATTATTTGAGAACTATCTTTGTCTAAATCACCACAAGCACATAAATCATCAGGAAGACCACAAGTGTTACAAATTACCGCCATTAGTTCGAAAAGCTTTGAATTATCACAGTATTAAGCCTTAGTAGAAAAAATACAATTTTTTAGGCTGTAAAATAAGTGAAAATATGTCAGACGATATTAGAAGAAAAGCAATAGAAATGCTGTTAAATGGGGCTACTCTACTTAGCGAGCCATGTCCTTATTGTAAAGGTGTCAGAGTAATGAAGAATGGAGATGCATTGTGTGTAAGTTGTGGAAAATCGCCTGATAAAGAAATTGAGAATAAGAGTCAAGAAGTAAAAAATAATCCACCGGTGAAAAAGTTAGAGGAAAAATTGCAAAGCATGACTGATGAACTATCTAAAGAGAAAGATCCTGACAAACAGCAAATTATACTAAAATCGATCAATTTACTGATTGATACAATTTCCAAGTTGAAAAAGTAGTCAAAAACTTTTTATTCTTAATTTCTTGGTTTGAGACATGGCAGATAAGAAAACTAATGCAGCACTACCAGCATCTAGTGCTGGTCTTTTAAGATTTTTTGAAGATGAGACAAAAGGGGTAAAGGTAGACCCAAAAATTGTAATCTCAGTCCCAATTTCTTTAATCATAGTCTCATGGTTATTGGATATCTTGTTGATTCCTTGATCACAAATGCCTGAAAAAGATGACGTTAGTAAGATACATGACAAATATTCATTATCGCTGATTAACCCATCATCACATTACATTTCACTAGCAATATCAATTGTAATTGCAGGATTGATTGGAGCATTTGTTGCCGCGACATATTTAGAATCATCTGATTTGTTATTTCCAGCATTATCAGTAATAGCAGCATTAGTTGGAACACAATTTTTGGATATTTTATTTTCAAAACATAAAGAATATTCAAAAGCATTACATGTTTCAATGTTTGGAAATGGATTATTTTTTGTTAGTACACTAATAGGATTTGGTGCAATGGGATTATTTGAAAAAGATGGATTAGATTTGTTTTATGTAACTATGGGAATGATTGTATTTGCAAGTTTTAGAATTGGAATATTTACAACTATTTTAGGAGCAAGTGTAAAAAAAGCATGGGCAGTTGCATTTATTCAACCAGTAGCAATGTATCTGGTTTTAATTCCACCAGAAATGTGGATTAGTTCACTTACAAATCCAATGGCATTATTTTTTGGATCAATATTTTTAGGATTAGCAACAGCATGGGCTTATTTTACTGACAAGGCAGGTAGACCAGGATTAAAAAGTACTCACGAACTAATTCAAGCTTATGTTACATCAATGTCTAGAAAAGATCCAGTCCCATTAGAAAAAATTATTGAACAAAGTGCAACAGAATCAACAGTATCAACATCTCAATTGAGATTTCAATCATCAGATAAAAAAGATGATTTCAGAATGGTACTCCCAGACATACATCCAGGTCCATTTCATCCTATAGGTGGCAGTAACATTACAGACTTGATTTACAAGAAAATGGATTCTACAGCTATGGTTATGCATAGTATTTCAAACCATGATCTTAATTTACCTACACAAAAAGAAGTGCAGAGTTATCTAAACAGCCTACAAGAAAGTAAGGTTCAACAAGGCGGCGCAGTATGTACAGAACCTGTAGCTGTTACAATAAACAAGGCTAGAGCTGGAGGATTATTATTTGATAGAACTGCGTTGTTATTTTTATCGTTATCACCTCACGGAATGGAAGATTTGCCAACAAATGTTAGAAGTGAGATTGAACAATTTGCAGAAAATAGGAATTTTGAGCAAGTCTTGATAGTAGACACACATAACGCCATGGGAAAAGAGATTTCAAAAGAGGATTCTGAAGATTTACTTTTAGCTGCAAAATCTACACTTGATACATTAAAGACTAAACAGAGTCATCCATTCAAGTTCGGTTTTGCAAATTCAGAGGATATGGAATTGACCGAGAATGACATTGCAGGGGGAGGAATTGCAGTTTTATGTTTAGAAATAAATGATAAAAAATACTTTTTGGGATGGGCAGATGCCAACAACATGGAAAATGGAGTGAGAGAAACAATTGTCAAACATTTTGAGAATAATGGATGTGAATTAATTGAAATTTGTACATCAGATACACATTATACAGCAAGTGGAGCAAGAAATAGAAATGGATATCATCAATTAGGAGTGTTATCAAAACCACCAGAATTATCAAACTGGTATTTTGATTTAGCACAAAAGGCTGAAGCAAAAATTAAAGATGGAAATTTTGAAGTGTTAGAACACCAAACAAATGTGAAGGTCATGGGGCCAACAATTTTTTCAGATTATTCAAAAATCATGGATAAAACAATGAATATTACAAAATATTGTCTAATAGCAGACGCAGGATTATTTTTGGCGGTTATTTTTCTATAGATGCAAGAGAATCTAAATTTCCTACAAATTCATCCAGAAATGATGATAATTTCATGATAGGTACAATTGGCACATTATCAACAAATTGAATCTCTTCTTGATGAAGTGTAACAATCACAGGAAGTGCAGACATACTTTCATCATCGACATACCTCTTTACACGTTCAACCTGTTTTTTGACAATTTCATCTAATGCAGATTTACTCATAGTTTTCCAATGTTTACAATCTATCAAAAGTGCAATGTCCATTTTTATTCCAATAACATCAATTTCCATTCTAGGTTTTGTTAAAATAAGATTTTTTGTTACATCAAAATCCTTTTCTTCAAGAATTAGTCCAGTAATAGATTCAAAGTCCCTCCAAGTAAGATATTCAGATACATCTTCAATAGTTGCACCAAGGTTGATGGCAAATAATGCAGTTTGAAGTTTATCATTAGGAATATCAAAATCTACCAAATCATCATTCCATGTACCAATCCCATTTTGTACAAGCGTATACAATAGTTCTTTTGCACTAATTTCATCCAATTCGGTAACAATAGAAAAATCAGTAATACTCACTCCACCCTCAAGTACACCATTAATTCCCTTTACAACCTGTTTTGGATTCATGTATGATTCAGATCAATTACAATTGTATTAAAATGCTAAAATTTATCCAAGGTGAAGCATTAGTTGAAACAGTTGAAAATTTTTAAGATGATTCTCATAATTTGTTTAATATCAATAATTCCACCAGCATTTGCTCAAAAAGGAACGTATGTTGATGAGATAAAATTCATACAATATCTTGATGAGAATACAGCCTTAGAAGAAGTGAAAAATGGAAATTTAGACATGTACTATTACAGGATTTCTTCAGACAGACTAGAAGATTCTGAATCTAGAGACAAGTTGAAGGTGTATGAATCAACTGGAGGGTATTATAGTATTTTATTAAATCCAACAGATGAAGGTCCGTTCAATCCATTCTCAATTCAAGAGGTGAGATATGCCATAAATTTCCTGGTTGATAGAGATTTGATTGTAAATGAATTACTAGGTGGATTTGGTACATCAATGTTTTCAAATTATGGAAGTTTTTCTGCAGAATATTTGAGAGTCTTGGATGTGATTGAAACTTTTCAATTTAGATACAATCCATCATTTGCAGAGAAAGTAATTACAGATGAATTGAATATGAGAGGAGCAGAAAAAATTGACGGGGTATGGAATTATGAAAATGAACCAATAGAGATTACATTTTTTATTAGAAGTGATGACCCAGTTAGAAAAGCAATAGGAGAAATTTTATCATCAAAATTAGAGGAGATTGGATTTAAAGTAAAAAAAGAATTTGGGGATTTGAACAAGGCATATGTTGTAGTTTATGGTTCAAATCCATCTGAACAGAAATGGAATTTGTATACAGAAGGATGGGGTAGTTCAGGATTTACAAGATATGATTCAGTAACTCTTGCTCAGATGTATTCGCCATGGTTTTCAAGTATGCCTGGAAACAATAACCCATCAAACTGGAATTATCAAAATGAAAAATTAGATGAATTAACTCAGAGGATTTACTCGGGAGAGTTTAATGATAAAGATGAAAGAACTAGTATAATCAAAGAGGCAATGAAAGAAGGGGTAAACGAGTCAGTTCGAATATTTCTTGCAAGCAAAATTGATCAATATGTTGTAAATGAGAATGTTGATGGAGTGATAAATGCATTAGGATCAGGAGTTCCAAGTAGATTTACACCAATTAATGTTAGGACTGATTCAGGAACATTAGATATAGGTGTAAAGCAAATTTATCAAGCAGCATGGAATCCTATTGGAGGATTAGGAGATACATACAGTAATCAAATTTGGCTCTCAATTACAGATCCAATTTTAACAGGACACCCATTTTCAGGAGAGATGATGCCAATTCGAAGTTCATGGGAAGTAGAAACAAATGGAATTAACTCATCAGTGCAAGTTCCAAATGATGCAATAAAATGGAATCCTGATTCAAAAAAATGGGACAAAGTTGGAAACAAAGTTTCTGCAAAAAGTAAGATTACTTATGATTTGAAATTTAATCAATGGCATCATGGGCCAGAGATGAATATGAATGATATAATCTATTCAGCGTATTTCCTGTCAGAATGGGGTTCAGAAAGATCAGAAAATGATAGAACATATGATACTGATTTTTCTCCACAGGCATCTCAAATTTTAAACACATTGAAGGGAATTCGCGTAATGGATGAAAATACAATTGAGGTGTATACTGATTTTTGGCATTTTGATTCAGGAGAGATTGCATCATGGGGTAGTGTGTGGAGTAGTATGCCTTGGGAAATCATGGCAGCCATGGAACAAATCGTAATAGATGGAAAAAGTTCATTTTCACGTACAGAGTCAATTACAAAAAATATCAATTGGCTTTCATTGATAATTCCAAATGATGCTAATCAAATAAAAATGCAATTAGATTATTTTGAGGAAAATAAACACATACCAAACACACTAAAGCAATTTAATCCACAGAACGGCTTTCAGAATATCAGATATGATTCTAGTAAGAAATGGATTGATGAAAATAATCATGCAGTGATTAGTAATGGCCCATTTTATCTAGATAGATATTCGCCTGAATCAAGAATGATTGTTATAAAATCATTTGATTATGGAGATTATGTCTTTGAACAAGGAAAATGGAAAGGATTTGAAAATGTGAAATTTCCATCAATTAACTCAGTTGAATTTGTTGAACCATATGTTTTAGGCTCAAATGAAGATATTCATATTTTAACAGAAAATTCATCAGAAATTCATTATTTTGTGATAAATTCAGTAGGAGAGGTAATTCAAAATGGAATTGAGAGTATAGTAAATAATAGTGCGAATATAAATTTAGAAGAAAACCGAGAGATAAGTGAAGGTGTTAATACTATCAAGATTTTTGCAGCATCAGATGAAGTTTTGAAGCCTTTTGAATATTCAAAAAGTTTTATGGTAATTTCAGAGAATAAAGAAATTCCAGATACAAAAATTATGAGTGATGTGAAAGAATCACAAGAAGATTATTCATATGCATTGCTTATAATTCTAGTTTTAATTGGAATTTCTGCAATAATAATTAGAAAATCAAGGCTTTCTACCAGCAATAAATAATGTTCCAAATTCACGTTTCCATTTTGATTTATTTTTTGGGTCTGTAACATGTTTAGAACGTGTAGAAAATCCAATTTTTCTAAACATTGTTTTCCATTCTTTTTCAGAACGTAAATCCATTGGAATATTCATGTCTTTCAACCACCTAGTGGTCAAAGTATTATCACTGTAAAAATCAGTTCCACAGAAAAATATACCATTTTTTTTGAGCAATTTGAATACCTTTTCTAAAGCAGGCTCCATTGGTATGGAATAATATAATGATTCCATTGAAAATATTACGTCGAATTTTTCTTTTGTACTCCATGATTCAAGTTCTGTAACAAAATAACTTTCTTTTTTAGATGATGCTTTAGATTTTGCATTTTTGATCATCATTTTACTTTTATCAATTCCAATAGCCTTGATACAGGATGATTTTTGGGACATTTTTCTAACTACCCAACCATTCCCACATCCAATGTCAAGAAATCTAAAATTTTCTCTAAGAGGTAGTTTGTCTAAAAATTGATTAACTGTTGTGCCATGACCCTTCTCCATTTCTTCAGAACGACCAGTATTTGCCCAAACATCAAATAATTTTGAAGTTCTATCCATTTGAGTAAGTGATTTTTACTTAATTATATTCATAGCCATATTCACGTATGATCTTGATTACCTGTTCTTCAGAGGTTGCTTTTTGATAATCATGTAAAAGATTTTCATTTAGTTCCAAAAATGTATGACCCCAATTAAATTTCTCAAGGAGATTTCGAGACAAGGATTCACTCCCCAAGATGAATGCAGCGCCAGCAATAGCTTCAACAGTGGTTAATTTGTTAATTTTTGAGTAATTTACTGGATTTCCAGCCAAAAGAGGAGGTAGTTTCCGAGATATTCCAACAAAATTTTTTTGAAATACTTCTTCAGCTAATGCCCATGAACAGTCAATTCCAGTAATAGAAGTGAAAAGAGATTTTTCATGATTGAATAGTGTTTTTTCTGAAAATGGTTGTAAAAGAACGGTGTTGGATTTGGATCTTGTTATTTTTTTAGCTAGTCCAAATTTTATTAATTTTGCAGCAGTACATTTTTTTGGATCATCCTGATAAAACATTAAAAGATTAATTCTCATATTATGATGTTTTTGGAGAAGGTTTTGTGTTTTACTCTAATGTTACGTATAATACTTTATAATAGAATCTAGATGGTTGATCATCTTTGATAATTTCTACATTCCAGTTATCAATATCAATTTTTGAACCAGAAATTTCAGGAACGATTGAGAATTTTTCTAATCTAACATCATTTCCGCTATATCTGATTTTATAATTAACATCATCAATTGTAACGATCGAATAGATTGCACCAGGTTTTCTAGTTGATTCAGTTACTAAACAATCTGAAGTCTGTCCAATCACACACTGATCATTAGTAGTTATCCTAAGATTTACGTTAGATTCTTCACCTCTGGCAGAAGTGAATAGAGAGCCTTGGATTACACGAGGCGTAAGTGTTGAATCGTCAGAAGATTTTTCAGTCAAGATAATTGGAATTTTATCATCAGCAATTCTATTGAATTTTTCAATGATTTTTTTAGAAAGTTGTATGGCGGATTCAGAAGTTTCAGGAGAAACTTGTTCAATAATTTCAGATTTACTTAATACAAAAAATTGTTTTTCAGCTACTCCAAAATGTGTATCTGCAATAATTTTATACTCGCCGATTGATGCATCACTATCAGGTATTTTGTAGTTCCAAAAAAAGTTTGAACCACTAGCACCTTCTTGTACTCTAATTTTTTTCTCGGTATTTCCAAACCCACACTGTTGACCTTGTAAACAATTGATTTTTGAAACATCAGGAGTTTCTACCTTAAGAGAAACTTTATCAAAGTAATAGATATTTTCGATCTTGCCAGATATTTTTACGGTTTGACCAGGAATGAACTCAGATTTTTCTAAACTTAAAGTGATTTCAGGTTTAGAACCTGCTTGGAAAGATTCATCAATAACTCTAACTCCTTGCTCAACATTATGTCCAAAATAATTTGCATGGACCGAATATGTGCCATCAGCAAAAATTCCTTTTCTTAATTCAAAGATTCCTGCAAAATTTCCTTCTTCATCAGGATATGCTTTTAAGTTTAATCCAGTTAACAAGAGTTTTTGATTTTTTAGAATTACTTGTCCATCATAGCCCCCACTTTTATCGCCACTAACCCCATCTCCACGGATAACATTTCCATCTGCATCTCTGTAATAAGCGCCTCCACCACCAGTGCCACCTCCACCAGTATAATTTTCATCTTCATTAGGCACAGTCGTAACAGAAGCAGCGGTAGAAACAGTCATTGATTTAGGATAAGGAATTGTAACCTCTACATAATTCATAACTGATTGGGCATAATTTGTTGTGTATGAATGACCATCTTGCGTATTGCCACTTGGGTTACTAGAGGATTGATCTAAAGTGGTCATAGGTTTTAATGAAACTTTTCCAGTTACTACCAATTTGTCACCTATTTTGAATGTGTTTGTGTCATCACAATCTACGGATTCCATAGAAGGTGGAATTTCACCTCTACCAATACTACGTAAATCATTTAGAATGTCTTTAACATATGCACTATCACTCTTACAAAGTTTCATTACAATTGGAACCTCACTTTCTTTCACAGGCACGATATCATCCTGTGCAGATTTTATTTCAAATTGAATAGATTCAGTAGTTTTCGAATATTGATGAGTTGCAACTACAGTATACACACCATAATCAAATTGTAAAGGATGTAACACAAGACCCATTGAAAAATCTCCAACATTGTTAGGAATTGCAGTGAATCTTGAGATATCATTAGGGGATTTTCCATAATCATTTGAATTTAATCCTATACGATCCTCAGACATCAACGTTTTTCCAGCTGAATCAGTGATGGTTAATGCTACAAAATTACGCTGGTTACTCATTGTCTTAAATTCATAATTCATTACATGTCCTGTAATTTTTATAGCCGTTCCCAAAATATATTCAGATTTATCAAGTTTTAATCCTAAAGGGGTTCTAACATCTTCAAACGAAGTTGGATCGTCAACAATTCGGATAATTTTTGAGGCTTGACCGAAATATTCACTGACAGAGATCTTATAATCACCATATCTGTTTTCATTATTTTCTTGTAAACTAGAATCAACAATTACATTAAATTCGAATGAAAATCTACCATCTCCATCTAGCTTAACACTTTCTTTCAATACGAAGGGGTGAGTACCAACATTAGCAGATGATGTGTAAGAAGTAGATGCACTAGTGTTTCTAGAATAACCGATGCTATTTTGTTGAACAGTTAACTCCAGATCTTCAGTCCAGACATCATTACTTCTTCCAGTTACTTTAATGGTATCTCCAACAGAATAAACTTCTTTATCAGTAGATAAAGAGATTGAGACATCTTCTTTTAGATCTGGAATCAATTCAAAACTAGAATTTGCATGAATAACATCAAAAGAGGAATAATATCTAGGGTTTTGTGATTTGTATGTTCCATTAATTTCATAAGTACCATAAACAGGAGTTACAGTTTGCATGAATAATTGAGTTGAGAAAGGAAATAATTCTCCTCCGCCTTTCTGATGTACAATTGAGAATTCTGAATTTTGGAATATGGTTCCTTCAAAAATAACTTTTCCTTCAGGATTAGTTACAGTATAATCTAAGCCGCCATACTGAATAAGAGAATTAGTTTCTGCAGAAACAATTACAGTTTGGCCAGGAATGTACGATTCCTTATCTGTAAAAATGTCAAGAGTTTCGGATTCTATTTCAGAAGGTAGTGATTCTAATTTATCACCTATTGTAAAGTTAGTTTCAATAGTATTTTCACCATACATTATTTCAACATCGTAAGTACCGATTTTAAATCCTAGAACTTCTTGAAGCCCTAGGGTTGTAGAGAAATTCAAGTCACGATCAGGAAATATTGTAAGGTTTTTAAAATAATTTTGACCTTTAACGGTAATCTTGATAATATCAGAAGTAAAGAACGGTTTCTCAACAAATAATTTTTCAGATACAGTTCCAGATATTGTTAGATAATCGCCAAATAGATAAGATGTTTTGTCAGTCTGTGCAGTTAAAGTGAATTTATCTTGTTCACTCATTTCAGTTATGATTCCATTAGATGATTTTGGATTCATATTTTTAAATTCCCAATCAGTTAAAGAATCTGAATCAAGTCCATCAGTAATGCGTTGCCATGATTTACCATCATCGTTTTTATCAACTAAGACAGGAGTATTATCAATTATATCACCAGTGTTATCAATTAGAGATATGGATTCTCCAAAATCTTTGAACCAAAAGTTGACATGAGTAAAAACTAAAAATGATTTTGGTTCTATCATAGTGTTAACAGGAATTTCAAATGATTTCCAACTAGCAGTTGGAACTAATAACCAACCACCAATATCAATTGATTGTGAAGTAGGATTGTATAATTCTACATACTCTTGAGAACCTTCCACGTTCTTTAGATTGCCATCTGAACCACGAGGATTTAGTTCAACTTCATTAATTACAATATAGGAGTCAGATGAACTTTGAGAAAGTGCAGGAGTTATAGTACCACCTAACAATAGAATCGCCATTAGGCCAAATAGTAGAGAATTTTTCAAATGCATATACTAATCATATTCCATTTTTAGCAATAATAAAATCAAATTGAGAAAAAGTTGATCCCTTTGTCAAAGTCTTATATCTTTTTGAGTACAATAGTAAGAATTAGGCATAAAACAGTATAAACCACTCGTAGAAATCATACATTTCCAAATTTTTTTCTGTCACATATTGGACATTTTTTATTCTTAATTTTTGAGCCACATTTTACACATATTCCTTCACCTACCGATTTCTCAATCATTTTTTTCCGACGTCCAACAAAGATTCGAATTCCAAAGTAAATTGAAATCGAGATGATTATTGCATAAATTGGAGGAAGGCCAACTCCCATTAAACCAATCAAAAAAAACAATATTCCTATAATTAATAAAAAATCTTTTCTTTTAAGTGTCAAACAATTTTGTATTCTTTGTTATTGATAAAAAGATAATGCCAAACTCAGACAAATAGATTATTTCATTCAAGTTCCATACTCTAACTCTTCTTCATCGTTCAGCGAATAACATGACAATCCTTTGTATAAATATCTAAAATGGGAGCGGCGTGATTCGAACACGCGATCTCTGCGTCCCAAACGCAGAATCATACCAAGCTAGACCACGCTCCCAGCGAACAAAATCAAAAGCCCAATTTAAGACAATAGAT
>Ga0209402_10003434_pt1 | contig 15160 bp, 9 predicted proteins | sample ArcticOcean_MG_C_3_FD_187437 | JGI IMG/M metagenome (GOLD analysis project Ga0209402, IMG submission 187437) | Marine microbial communities from western Arctic Ocean - ArcticOcean_MG_CB8_126 (SPAdes) (version 2) | ecosystem: Environmental > Aquatic > Marine > Oceanic | place: Arctic Ocean... | reverse complement strand
CCTGGGGACTGAAGGGTGGACGCGAGTTTGTCCCCGGTGATTGACCGAGGACGGATGTTGGTTCTGCCGAGGAGAGCAGTCTCAATCTGGCGGAGCTGCTCCTCGGTGAGGAGCGTCCCAGGCATTACTTCTTCTTGGCGGCTTTCTTCTTACCGGCCGTGTTGCTCGGCTTGTGGAGCTCTGCGCCACATGCCTCGGCCTGGCGAGCGAGTTCCACTGGGATGTCAGTGCTGTTCTTCTCGTGTAGACGAAGGGCTCGCAGGGTTGCTTGCTGTACGTGGTCCATGATTCTCCTAGTAGCTGGCGGGGACAGAGCGGACGTGCCGCTTGAACGACAGCTTCCGCGGTGCGTTGCGGGTGCTCTTGACCTCATCGAGACGCTGGTAGTAGATGCCCCACAAGGTCTGGATCATCCTGATGTTCTGGCCTCGACGGGCAGCTTCCACCTGATTCCACTCTTCGATCTGGTCGAACTCCTGACGGGACACTTCCCGACCTGTCTGGAGCTTCGCCACTGCGAAGTCCACCGGGAGAGCAGCGCCACCCAAAGGCAACGTGATCGTGTCGGCCTCGTCAGTGGCCCCATCCACCCAGGTGTAGGGAATGCGGTAGGTGACCACGATCGTGCAGTCTCGGTAACTCCTGGGGATCACCACCGCCTTGGTCGAGTTGATGATCCCCTTCGGGATCATGTCTCGGAACCGCCAGGTCCCGCGCATCTCTATCAGGCTGTTGGTGTTCTGGTCGTAGAGCTCCACCTCGTCCACGTCCATGGTGTTGGACGGGAGCTCGATCAGGCCATCGCCTGACTTGTCCGAGTCCACCTCCTTGGAGGTCAGGAGGGGAAGGGTCGACTGGAGGGTGTCGATGCAGCGCCGGATAGCCCTGTCGACTTCCCTGCGGGGGAAGTCAGAACTGATCCAGCCCTGGTCCCCGTTTGCTATGGCAGCGGCCGTGGTGCCGGCGTAGCCCCGGCTCACGGTGATCGATCCACTGGCGACCGCTGTCACCAGGATCAGCTCCCTGCCGAACTCGATCACGTCGGCGGGAGACATCGAATCTGTGGCCAGCGTGCTGACCGTCAAGGTTGTGGCGTTGGCCGTAGCCGTAGCCGTAGCGAAGACCGGCAAGGGCCGTTCGGTAGTGCGATACACGGTGTCGAGCACTTCTTCGATCATCGTCGACATCGTGTGAGTCTCGGTATTGGAAGCCATCTCTCACCTCTCCGAGAGAAGGGCCGGCCCCGAAGGGCCGACCCCGTCTCAGCTCAGAACTACGCAGGGTCGATGTCGTTGGCCGTGTCGTAGTGGTCCATTGCGGAACGCAGAGTCATCGTGGAAGCGAACGACGGCGTGGTGCCGGCGATCGTCCAGGTGGTCTTCACGTACCGCTTGTCCAACCGGAGGGTTGGGCTCTTGGACTCGGTGTTGTCATTGGTACCGACGACCTGGCCGAAGGCAAAGAGCGTTTCCGCTCCAGTGCCCGAGCTGTCGTCGGCGATCTCGATGATGACATCCATCGTCGGGGTGGTACCCGTGATGGCGACATGGGCCATGTGAGCAATGCACTCCTTGACCATGCCGATATCCAGCCAACCGGAGTTGCCCGTAGCAACGAGAGCCGTGCCATCAGCGAGCTGATGGAACGTCCCCGCACTGCGAACGAGCTTGCCCGGTGTGCGCTTGTTTGCAACATGAGCTGTAGCAGCCATGTGTCACTCCCTTTCTAAGCGTTGGTGATGCCCTTGAGGCGGACAAGGCTGTACGGATTGGCAACCATGAGACCGGGGTACAGCTCGACCCGGCCCATGTGAGTCGGCGAAGCTTGCTGCTCGCCGAAGTCGCTCACCTCGAAGTGACCCCCGCCGCCAAGGAGACCAGTGATCCCCATGTCGCCAGTGGACCCGATGTAAAGCGAGGTCGTGACTGCGCTGGAGCCCGTGGTCTCGTCGTAGGCAAGAATGGCGGTGCCAGTCCTGTCGTCTTCAACGATGGCAAACGGGATGCCGGCGTACTGCGTGATCCGACGGCCGAGGCTGTCGGTGCTGATGTCGATGAGCGGATAGCCCAGGGAAGTCGCCTGGGCAAGTGTCCAGATCTTCCGAGAGACCGTCCGGTTCAGGGCGATGAACTGCCCGTCGTAGACGCCTCGCTGAAGGTCAATCGACTCATCGAGCATGGCCAGGGTGAGGGCTGCACCGTTGGTGGCGGTGGTGTAGAGCTGCCCACGAGCGGCGGTGACCAGGGCGTTGAAGCCCTTGAAGTCCTTCGCCGTACCCGTGCCGTCGATGATGTACTTGTCCAGGGTCAAGGCAATCGCCTTGGCCCACTTGGCGAACTGATTCGCCTTCTGGGCCTTCACATTCCCCATGACGTTGACGAGGTAGTTGTCGAGCTTCACCTCTCCACCGAGGATTGTTACGCCCCAGTAGAAATCGATGTCCCGGCCGAAGGTGGCGGTGTACGACTCGTACACGTCACGGAAGGCTGGGTTCGGAAGGTCGACTTCCTCTTGATGCTTGATCGAATCAGAGTTAATCGTCATCCATGGAATCAGCTCCGCCATGCGCGAGTGCTGGATGATGGTGTTGACGAATCCTGTCTTCAGGACCGATTCGGTTCCATTCGCCGCTTCAAGTAGCGGCACTGAACCAGTAGGCACTGGTGCTCTCCTTTGCTAGGAGAGCCCTGAGCTCTAGAAGCTACGACGGTTGGGCGTCAAAGTAGCGGCGAAGTTGCTTGGGTCCGTTGGTCGGGCCTTCGATATCAGAGATGTCGACTTGCCCGGTCTTCGGGGGAGCTCCACCTACACCAGACTGACTGCGGGTCTGCTCGAATTGCTGGCGCAGGATGTCACCCCGGTCGCCTCCCTCGCCCTTATCCAAGGTCTCGAGGAACTTGTCCACGTCGGTGATACCTCGCTGCTCCAGCGCGGTCTTCAGCGCATTATCCGCAGCTTGCTGGCGTTCACTCTGAAGTGCCTTCGCTCGGGCCTCTATCTCGTCGACCGGAACACCTTTGAGGTCTTCCTTGGTGACCAGAGTCAACTTCTGCTCTGCGATGACGGCCCTTGCGGCCATCTCGATTGCAGTGTTGGTTGTGGCTCCGAGCTTGTCGCGCAGAGAGCTTGGGCTCTCATTGTCATCTTCAGACATGAGCTTCCTTCGCCTGGTCTAGAACGCTCGCACGGTCCCAGGGAACTCCGGTTGAGGTGACCACAGGGTAACCACAACGGAGAGTCAACTACAAGCACCCTCAGTTTCGGAAGGCCGAGAAGCCGGCCTGTTGCACCCGACCCTGGTCCTGGCTGAAGCCAAACGAGGACCCTGGGCGGGACCTCGCCTTCTCCTGAGAGAAGGCTTGCTGGAGTCGACGTTGCTGTGCTGGGTCAGACAAGAATGAGGCGCTCTCGAATTGCTCCTGGCCGAAGCCGGCCCCCGAGGACCGGGTGACCGAGGCGTTGATGAGGCTCTCATCTCGGACGAACTCGCCATAGCCCTGGAGGGCCTGGGATCGAGAGATGCCAGCCTGGCGGAACTGCCCGATGCGGTCCAGGCCGGGGAGGTCAAGGCCCTGCTCGAGGGCCGCTGAACCAATCAGCGCAGCCTCGAAGGACTGGAGGAGCTCGTTCAGCCCAAGGCTGCCCGTCGCCGGGTTGCCTCCGGTGTAGAGCTGATCCACCAGGGAGCGCACTTGGTCAGCGGGGGCATTGGCCACCCGCTGCTGGTACTGCGGTCCCAACTTGGAAGCCTCCGACACAGCCAGGGAGGCCACCCTGTCCACGTAGGTGTTGTAGTCGAGCTCGCTGGCCGAGACGTTGGACCAGTACCGCTGGTCCAGCTCTTCTCGAGCGGTCGGGTCCACGACATAGCTGTAGAGGTCTTCGTCATTGAGGGGGATGCCGGCGTACACCCAGAAGCTGGCCCTCAGCTCAGAAGAGCCACGGGACACCGAGTCATATACCTGGAACCGCTCACGGAGCTCGGCCGGGTCGACCTCGTTGGTGATGAACGTGGAGAAGTCGTCGGGGCTGTCATAGGCGTAGCCCTGGGTGCCGAACTCGGTGAGTACGTCGCGGTAGGAGTCCTCTCGACGCAGGTACTCCGACTCAGAGAACCTCAGGGTTCCGTCCTGGCGGAAGATGGATGGGAACCGCTGGCGGTAGGTCGGCTCCTGGCGGACCCTCCCGACCAGAACTGCCGGATCGATGATCCCGTCGTCGACCACCCAGCCAACGATCGTGTCGAACATGCCCAGCTCGACTGCCCAGGGGAAAGCCCCTCGGATCATGTCACGGGCATCAGTGCCCCTGATGTTGTCGCCGGGAGTCGCCGGGTCTGCTGGAGGAATCGGTATCGGTGTCGGTGGTCCTGGCGGAGTGGAGATGGGGTCAGGGGTGGTGGTCTGGGTCGGTGGCGTAGTCGTCCCGGCTGGGGGAGGAACTGTCGAAGTCCCACTCCGGCGAGCCTCAGCCTCAACCGCAGCCCAGTCGATGGTCCCGTCAGCCGCCTGGTAAGAGGTTGACCCTGTCGTTGACGCACTGGTGTTGACCACCAGCCCTGGGCGGATCTGATCCGCCGTCGAGAACAGTGGGTCGCTGGCGAACTGAGGATTGAGCGCCAAGAGCTGAGACAGGCTCAACCCAGCCGCCCGAGCGATCGCTCCGAGAGTGTCCCCGCTCCCAACTGTTTGACTAGCCATCAGATCATCTCCATGATTTGACCGACGCCGCCGAAGGCCGACGAGAGGGTGTCCTTAGCGTTCTTGGTCTGGTACCACTCAGGCTTGGAGCGCAGCTCCTTCTCGAAGTCGGGGAGCGAGGTCCCCGCCTGGAGAGCGCGCATGATGTCGGGGTTCGTGAGCTCCACGTCCCCGATCTCCATCGTCCTGCGGTACGACTCCAGCCACGGAGAGGCAGCATCGATGGTGGCCACGTTCTTGTCTTTCCAGGGGAACATGATCGACGAGGTGTCTTGGAGATACTTCATGAAGTCGGCTGACAGGGGGTCCTCGGACCCGGTCAGCTCCATCCGAGTGGCCCACTCCTCAGCGCTCGAGGTCGACAACTGGATGCCCCAACGAAGCGCCTCTTGACGAGCCGCCTCCGCCCGATTCTTGATGCCAGTGCCGAACTTCTGCTTGTTGATCCCCTCGTTGCGGTTCGAGCGAGAGAAGGGGCTCTCGGGATTCTGAACTGCCAGGTCCCGAACCTCCTGGGTGACTTGAGTGAAGGTCTTCTGCCCCGAGGCAATCTGGGTGGACCAGGTCTTGAGCCGGCTGTCATTCGTCGAGATCCTCTCACCCATCGATGCCCAGAACTCGTCAGCGATGCGCTGTGACCCTTCCGAGATCAGGCGCTGTTGCTCGGCCTCGGGAAGCGAGTTCCAATCCTTCTTGGCCTGGTTCGTCCTGTTCCAGTAGTCGGTATTCCTCAGCCAGGCATCGACGAGAGCGGGCGGCGCGTCGGGGTTAGCCATCAACCTCGAGATAACGGCTTGGATCTCAGGGTCATTGCGCGCTGGGTCGAATGGGGAGAAGTAGTCATTGATCGTGGCGTCGATGAACTCCTCTACAGAGTCAAACCCCGCATCCAGAAGTTCACCGAGCTCAGCCGCATCTCCACCCTGCACCAACTCTCCTGCTGGCTGGGAGTACACCTCGGCTTGGCTGGCGCTATAGCCGGAGTTGACCAAGGCCTCTTCGTCGGTTACATCCCACTCCACGAAGACACTTGGCCCCGTCTTGTAGCGAAGCACCAACCCCTTCGGGCCGTTGAGCAGCTCCCCTCCGCTGGGGTAGCGGTCATCGGCTAGGGGCTGACCTTCTGGATTGGGTGCTGGGCCAGAGCTGGTAGCCTTCGAGCCTGAGAGGGGGCTCGTCACGGCCTTGCCCCCCGTATACGCCCAGTGCCAGGGCTCCCCCGACACTGTCTCGCTCCAGCCGTGGCGTGCCCCGTAGGCACGTAGCCATTCCACGGCGCCGGACTGGTCCTCGTCGATGTCGATGGCTAGGCCCCACCCGTGGTCAGAGGTCCCTGGCTCGGCGGCAAGATTGCCCTTACCCGCCTTGTACTTATCCGACAGCCGTTCCTGTTCTCCCACGTCACGGTAAGAACCACCCCGCCCTGGTGCCAGGGTCACCCCTGCCCCAGCAGCGTCACGGACCATCCGGTCCCACGCCTCAGCCGCCCCCTTGACGAACCTTCCCCCGTTCAGCCCATTCTGTAGATCGGCTGCTTCATCGAGTTCCCCGTTGATGTAGGTCGGCATCATGTCCTCCGAGAGATTCGCTCAGCCGCCGCTGCGAGCTTTCCCTGAAGCGTATTCGACTTCAGGCCCTGCTCGGAGAAGTTCGCTCGACCGATGGTCGTGTTGACATCGCCAGTCCGCATCCCTGCAAGGCGTGCGCCGATGGCAGTCTCCCCGCCGACCCCCAGAGTACCCGCAGCCGCATACGTGAACTGGTTGGCGTACTGGGCCTCACTCACACCCTGCCGGCGATTGCCGAACAGGCGGTTGTACTCGTCCATGCTGCGGATATTTGCCAAGGCAAGATCATCGGTATCAAGGGTGCTGTCCCTGAACCCCACCCCACCGCCAGGAGCACCAGCCTGCACACTCTGTCTGTACTCGGGAGTGAAGGGACTTGGACCACTGTCGTCCTCGGCCCCTCCGCCAGCCTCATCGGCTGTGATCGCCGCTCGCATGTCGGTGCGAGCAGCGGACACGAACGCATCGAGTTCAGCATCAGTGGGGTCTCGTAGCAGGAGCGCCTGGAAGTTCTCCCGGTAGCCCTCCCGTAGGGACAGCTCATTCGGCAGAGTGAAGACCCTGGTCCCACCGGAGCGCGACGTAGGGTCCCCCAAGAGCTGGTTGAAGAAGGGGTCGGAGGCCCACCGGAACTTAGCCCTCTCCTCCTCTGAGTAGGCATCCATTATCCCTGTGACCTGGGCATATGTGGCATCCGTGGTCCCCTTGTCAGCAGAGATCCTCTCTGCCAACTCAAAGTCGTGGAGCCCGATGAAGGCCAGATCCGTCGAGCCGCCGTAACGCTCGTCCCACGCCGTCAGCCGGTCTGTGTCGGTGCGAAAGCGCACTGTGAGGTTGCGCTGAATCTCCGTCGTCGATCTCCGCATCTGCGATGCAAGCCCCTCACCAACCTGCTCGGGAGTGGTTCCTGCAAGGAGTCCAATGCCTGATTCACGGCGCTTCTCCATGAACTCCGTAGCAGTCAATAACTCCCCGTCCTCCTCGTAGAAGACTTGGTCGACGCCACTGATATTCGACGTGATCGGGTTAAGCGTCCGTCGAGTTGAAGCGATCTCCTCACGCTGACGAGCCAGCTCCTCAAAGGTGCCATCACGCCCCTGCTTGGTCAGGACCATCGCTGCCGTCCGAGCGATGTCCTCCGCCCCTGATTCCTCCGCCGCCCCCAGGGCAGCAGCGATGACGATGTCATCAGCCCCTGCAATCGTCAGCAGCCGGTCGTAGTCCTTGGACTTCACCTGGACCGTGTTGGACTCTCCGTCCATCGTCACGTAGGGCAGTTGCTGAATGGCCGTAGCCACGTCCCCCAGGAATGGGGTGATGACCTCGGAAACTGCGGCGTTGGGTGAAGTCTGTGGACTCTTAAGGATGTTGTAGAGAGTCTGTTGTGCCTCAGGGGATGTCTGTGCCCAGTTGTCCTGACCCTTCTCACGGAGCGCCGCCTGAATCTCCTTGATGGTCGCCTCGAACTCTTGGAGGCTGTCAGAACCTAAGGCATCAGCCAGATCGGCGTCGTAGGGGATAGGGATGCTGAACTCAGAGTCCCCCGAAGAGATCCTCTCCTTCAGCTCCTCTACTGTCATCTTCTCTGAGGCGGCGATCTGCTCAAAGGTCAGTCCCCCCGCAGCGATTCGCTCCTCAGCAGCCGAGACCCGCGCATCCCCCACCCGTTCAGCCCGCTGATCCTGCCCTCCGGCGAAGGCCAGCAACCCAGGGATCAGTTTGTTGACCTCAGCGGTACGGCTGAGTCTCGGTATTGCAAGACTCGTCACCCCCGACTCGATCAACTGGGTGTAGATCTGTTGCGCTCGACCCTCGATCAGGGTCTTCGCCTCAGCCGTCGTCATCCGGTCGCCCTGCACGGCAGGCCCAAAGTCAGGCCCAGGGGCGAGCTCTTTCACCAGCCTGTTCAGGAGCCTGGTGAACTGCTCCTCGGAGTAGGGCGAATCCTCAGTCAGGAATGGGTAGTCAGCCATCAGATTCTCTCAGTCAGCGGGCCAAACAGCCGCATGAAGTAGTCGTCGTAGAGCGGCAGGAAGCCAGGCGAGGAGGCAGCCAGATCGATGGCTCGCCGCCTCATGACCTCCCAGACTTGCTCGGGGATCTCCTCTGTATCTTGCACGAGATCCAGTTCACTTTCCCCAAGCCTGGCTTTCAAGCGGAGGTACATCTCATTGAACTCCTTCAGGGCGATCTGACCTCGAGTCAGCTTCGCATCGGGGGTGTTGGAGATCTGCTTCAACTCGGCGTCCTTGTCACCTCGCCTGTCGTAGTACTCCTCACGATCGGACTGCCAGGCTGGGTACTTGGCCTGGAGGATTGCCACCTTGCCCCCATACCAGTCTTGGAATTCCTTCAGGTTGGGGTTCTGGGACCGCAGGGCTGAGGTGATTGATCCGAACTGGTCGCCCAGGCCCTGTTGGGCCTGACGACGGAGCTCGCCATACTCATCCCACCCTCTGGTCACCTGGCCGGTCCGAGAGACCGCTGCGCCCTCACCCCTGACACCTCTGAGGACCTGAAGCTGATCTGGGCCGTAGTCCTTCAACATCCTCGCCCCATCACGCCACAGGGGCAGGAGCCGCTTCATCCTGTCCTGAAGATCCCGGTTATCTTCCTGGGTCGTGATCCTCAGGGTCTGAGGGATGAAGGCGTTGAACAGGTCGCGGTGGTACTGGGTGCCCAGGGAGTCGCCGACCTCGCTGAAGAGGTCGGCGAGAGGGCGGTTGATGCCACCGAACTCACCAGCAGAGATGCCGTTGGCCAGGGCGTTGACCTGCCGCATCGGCGCGAGGATCGGTGCGTAGTCCTTCCACTTCTCAGTGAAGTCCGTCTTCTCCCAAAGGGTGTTCCACGCCTTGAGCCCATCGTGGACCACGATTAGCCGACTCATGTCATCGGTCAGAAACTGAGCCATCTGGGTCATGTACTTCTTCTGGAACGAGAACGGGAAGAAGACGAAGTTGATGCTCTGCTCTATGGGGGACCGGCCGTTGATCCCATACGTCATCGACCCCCAGACCTTCGCCGCCGCTTCCTGCTTGTCCATCCCCTTGCCAACGAGGATTGCGTAGGCGCCGGCGTATTGCTCGTGGGGGTTGTAGCCCAAGATGCCCACATCACGCATGTAGCGTGATGCGTCGTCCACAACCTCGAACTCCTGAACCATCGAGTGGCCGCGGTCGAATCCTCGGAGCACATCGGTTTGCTCTGCGAAGTCGGTCATCAAGACCTTTCGCATCTGGTCGCCAGGGACACTGCCCCAGTTGTTCTGAGCGAACCTCGCAGCGAACTCAGGGTCCGCTCCCTTGCGAACCATCTTCTCGACGGTCCGCATGTAGTTCTTCGAGATAGGCACGTCTTCGCCAAGCCCAGTCACCCCAAGGACCGACCCTTCGGTGAACCGCTGAAGATCGAAGATGGGTGAAAGGCTGAACCGGAAGTAGTTCCGGTAGTGAACGAGGTTGTCAGCCAGCCCCGAGTAGCGATCCCAGCCAGCGACATCGAGCCCGCCACCAGACTTCACTAGTGGGTTGACCGCCTTGGAAAGTAGACGTGGGCCGACCACGGCCCCGGCCACAGAGAGACCTGCCTCGAGAGGGTTGTCTGCCTCCAGCCCATGGCTGAGCAGAGCTGCCCTCACCATGTTGCGTGGGTTGACCAGCCGGCGCCCGCCAAGGGCGCCAGCAGCTCCACCAACCAAGGCCCCCTCGAGCCCCTCCTTCTGCCAGCCGTAGCCGGCCCCGGCCAAACCTGTTGCCACTCGCAGCCCAGCAGAGGTTGAGGCAGCCTTGTTGTAGGCGCCAAACTGCTCGCCACCCAGCCCCACGTACCAATCCCGGCTTGCCCGAGAGAACTGACGAACCTTTGTGATCGTGCTCGCATCGGGGTTCACCCGAGCGACGGCCTGCGCCGCAGTGATCTTCGTGAAGCCCTCGTCGTGAGTCGAGAAGGACTTAAGGACTCCGCGCACCCAGGAGTTGGCGATCATGTGATCTTCGAGGGAAGCGAACCCACGAACGTTCGACCCGATGTCAGAAGCCTGCTTGGCAGCATTCACGATGGCGTCGATCTCGCCAGAGGTGAAACTCCCCCTGTCCTTGAACCCTCGGCGGATCGCCTTCTCCCGCAAGGCCCAGCGGTGGAGAGGGAGTGACTGGTGGTTGGCCCGAGAGATCACCTGGGATACCCGGCCTTGATCCCGAGTCGCCTCCAAAGAGCGCGACATCTGGGTGGCGAGATCATCGAAGATCTCACCCAGAATCTCCCTGGCGTGCCTAGCTCCCGTCTCCGTGGTCAGGTCAATCGACTCCTCCAGCCGTTGCCCTCCCAGCCTCACCGGCCGAGAGTGAACCAGCTCCGCCGTGGCGCTCTCATCGATCGTCATCTGGGCAGCCTTGGCATGGCCGAGCTGGCGAGTGAGGGCCTGATCGAACTTCTGCTCCCGCAGCTTGGCTACCTGTGACGGCTCGACCCGGCCCGTCCAACTGCCCAGGGACCGGGCAACCTTCCTCCGGTTGGAGATGTGCATGAGCGGTCCGTCGACCGCCAGGAGATCGGTGTGCTGCAAGAACGAGGTCCCGGCCACGACGACGTAGCCATTCTTGTCCAACTCCGCAGCGACCTTCGCCGACTTGCCACTCTTCCCCATCTTCACTGGGACGGCAGCGAAGTTCCGCATCTTGCGGAGCTCCTTGACCTTGGCATCGATATCCACCATCCGAGAGGGGACCTTGTAGGCGTCCCAAATCTTCGAGTTCGCATGGATGTCGTCGAGCAAGCCATTGATCGCCCCCAGCGCATCCGAAGGATCTCCACCAGCCGCAGCGACATCGCGCAAGGCGAAGGTGAAGTACCCCTGCTCTTGCTCTTTGGTCACCCTGAAGAAGGGGTCACTGGCATCCTCGACCATCCCTACTCGCCACATCCTGACCTGCTCGTCAGTCAGGTCGCCTATAGACCCGAGGCCCTTCTCTGTAGCGAACTCGGTGAGGCTCTCAAGGAGCCTCGGTCCTGAGCCATGCCTCTCCGCCCTCGCCAGGGCGTCTCGCTGGCCGATGTAGAGGTCCAGCTTTCGGATCATGTTGTCGTAGTGGGGTACCAGCTTGGCGTCCTTGTTGGCAATGGTCGTGACCTTGCCCGAGTCCAGGTACTTGAGCGAGTTGATCATCTTCGGCTGAGGGACCAGCTTGTCCGCCATGATGACCTGAGAAGGATCAACTGTGCCGGCGATGCTCTGGGCGGCGATGTCGTCGCCCTCACCTAAGACCAACTTGCCTGAAGTGATCGGGCGAGAGACCTTCTGGTCAGCGATTTCCACCTGCCACAGGGAGCGGAATAGGGGGTCCATCTCGTCGGTGACGAGATCATCAGCAATCCCGTCGAAGCGATCAACAATCCACCTCTGTCTTGTGTTGGCGTAATCGGCGAGTACATCACTTGAGCCCATGAACTCAGTGAACCGCTTGTTCGTGAAGCTGTCCCCCATATCCAGCAGGGTCTCGGTGAGCCTCTCTGGGGTAGCCGCCTCGGCGATCTTCCTCCAAGTCTCCGTCCGTTCTGCCTCATGACGGATCATCCTCGACCTCATCACCTTGATGAACTCATCGGGGGATTCGCGCTCGAACTTCGTCCACACCTTGGCCGCATCCTCACGAACCTTGAAGGCGTTCCGAGAATCCTTCGCAGCATCCAGATCCACCATCGTGTAGATCAGCTTCTGACGCCCAGCCTTCGTGGCCAGGTCAGTCTCGGAGAGGGGTCGCAGCGCGGCGATCGACTGGTTGCGAGAGTTGAACATGACTTGGCGGTAGAGCGCATCGCCTACATCGGCATCGGGCATCAAGGCCCGAGCCTCCGTGTATGACACCTCGTTCAAGCCAGCGACAGCAGTCGCCCAGTTCATCTTCGTGAGGCCCATCTCCTCATCACCTTCACCGATAAACCGGACGATCCCCTGGGGGCCTTCATACTCCATCATCTCGTCAAACCTCTGACGAGTCGCCGTCCCCATTCCCTCCGCCCAGAAAGAAACTGAATCAGTCCACGCCAGCCCCAACTGCTCGGAAGGGGTCAGGGTGACCATCTCCTTGTAGGCGGCAGGGATGCCTGTGCGATGTCCCAAACTCTTGAGCTGACCAGGGGTCCAGAGGGACCTCGGGGTGAAGGCGAACTCGGCCATCGTCGACAAGCCCATTCCGATCGGGTTGTTGATCACCCCGTTGTAGATGAAGTTGATGTCCTCCCCTTGGGAGGCCGACAGGACCGACTCCGCTCGAGCCGCCAAGCCAACCTGAGAGGTTTGCTGGATCGCCTTCTTGGCGATGGCGACGTTCGTGAACGAACGCCACCCCTCCATGCCCCGGCCCATCGCTGCGCCGCGCCTCGTGTTCTGAAGTCGAGTCGCCAGACTCGAAGCCTTCACGAAGTTCTGCACATCTCCGGTCAGAGCTCTGGCCCCTGGAGCAGCCCTCGTGAGACGAGTGCTAAGACCTGACCCCTTCAGCCCGAGCGTCTTGAATCCACCCCCCGTACGCAAGGACGCATTCCCAACACGGCCAGCAGCCGAAAGGCCCCTGGCCCCCATGGCGAAGTTCGACACCACACCCACGCCGTTCACGAGCATCACGGCGTTGACCACCGGGAATATCAGATCGTCGAGAGTCTCATCGAAGGCTTTCCAGAGCTTCCCCATGTCGCCCATATCGCCGAGCCAGCCACCAATAGCCCCGACGAACCCAGTCCCAGGAATGAGCCCGCCGACCGCGGCTGAAAGTAGGCCAGTGGGCGAGGCCCACTCGCCAATCGTTTCCAGGGCCTGAGGTACTGAAGCCGAGAGGAACCCCTTGCCACTGATCTGGGCCTCGATCTCTTCTTGGCGCATGTCGAAGAAGGCAGCCGAATCCTCTGGAGTCCAGCGGTTCCCCAGGCTGATGGTGTCGGCCGGCAGGTAGCCGCCCTCGATCGCCTTGCGGCGGAAGTTCACGATGGACTCAGAGCTGATGACCTGAGCTCCACCGAAGTCGCCTGTGCCGGTGACATCGCCAACGATCCGGCGAAGCTCCGAGCCCACACTGTCAGGGGAGTCGAAGAGGGGCGCCGTCTCGGGCGTCAGGTTCTGAGGCTGGTAGGTGGAGGCATACCGGCGATCAGTCCTTGAGATGATCTCGGACTCCACTCCGGCAACGAAGGATGCGGGGTCATCCAACCGAGCTGCCAGGTCAAGCTGCACTGCTGGCGGCACCTGCCCCACCGTGCTGAGATCTCCCTGCGCTCGCAGGGCAGTCAGCTTCGCATCGGTCGACTGGACGCTGGAGGCTTGGGCAAGATCCCCGCCCCCAAGGTCGGGGTTCGCCGCAGCGGGGTCGAACCCCTGGGAAAGGTCACTCATGTCCACTCACCCATCTTCACGTCGCCACCGAAGGACTCGACCCAGAGCTTGGCCTCTGCCACATCGACAGCCGAGGCCAGATACTTGCCATCGGAAGCAACGAACTCGACCTTCGTATAGCGGTTGTCCCGACGAACCCTGAAGGTCGACGCCGGGTTGCCGAACATCTCGGGGGAGGCTTCCTCGTCATAGGTCCCTACCGAGTCGGCCAGGGAGATGACGAGATGTGGAGGTGAGCTCCACCCCCCCGACTCGAGGTCTTGCACCTCCACCCCGAAGAGGCCAACGCCGTTCCCTGAGCGGAGAGACGTAACTCCCATGACCTTGATCTGGCCAGCGAGAACTCCCTCAGTGGCCTCGGGGTTCGAGGCCCGAAAGCCGGGGTCAGCAGGTACGGCCTGGCGGACATCCCCCTGGACAAAGACCGGGACAGAGTAGGGCGAAGTAGCGAGTTTCCCCTGCCCAGAAGGCCCTTGCTGGTGGACGAGGGTGCGGCCAAAGCGGTCAACCGAGTAGAACTCATCAGCCTCTGACCAACCCTCAGGGGCCTGGGCAGCGGCATCGACGTAGGCCCTAGCTGAGACCCCTATAGGAAGGCTTCCAGCCACGGTCCTCGCTGAGTGCTCGTCTCCGAGCTCGAAGATGATCTCACCGACCTTGCCCTCAGAACCTGAGCCCACAATCGCCCGGTGAGGGAGGCCCACCGAGTTGATGACCTTCATCATCTCCTTGGTGTCAGCGTCAGGGACGCTCACCACGAGGTGGTTCCCAGGAGCGGTCCACACCCCAGGGTCCTCAGCGAACACAACCGGGCTGAAGTCCGACAGGCTGGTGCTGTCCTTCTTCACGTCAATCGACGTTCGAGCCTTGGTGGTGCCCCAGACCTCTCGGCCATCAACACCCACGCCGGTAGGCCAGCGACCTCTCATCTGGGAGCGATCGGCAGGGCGCTTGTTGGTGGACAGGATCATGTCCTGTCCCTCTTGGCGAATAGTGACTTCCGGCTCTACCTCAGAGCTGAACTCAGTGAAGTCCCCAGGGCCAACCGCCATGCGCGGGTCAACATCAATGCGATCAGGACCAGACACGGTGAGGGCCATACCCTCCCCACTCACCATCGAGCGCAGGGTCTCGTCGAAGGTGGTCCCATCCCAGGCCACTCCAACAAGAGCAGCGAGATCTCCTGGGGAGGAGATCCCCTTGATGTCACCGAGGTCGTCGTGGGCGATCTGGTATGCCACCGTCAAGCTCTGGTCATCCAGCTCAATCTCAGATCCGAAAGCAGGGCCGGCCGGGTTGCCACGGTCTCCCCGCTTGAAAGCGGAGAGATGGCCAGTAGAGATCTTCGACTCGAAGAAGTTCACGATGTTGGAGGCCATGAGCTGCGCCACCGCATCAGGGTTGTGATTCATCACCCTGTTGAGACGCTTCGCCAGCGTCTCGTCATCGGCGTCACCCGCCTCGAACATCAGGTAGCCGACCTCAGTCTCCCCGGTGTCGATGTT
>Ga0209402_10003431_pt1 | contig 15172 bp, 12 predicted proteins | sample ArcticOcean_MG_C_3_FD_187437 | JGI IMG/M metagenome (GOLD analysis project Ga0209402, IMG submission 187437) | Marine microbial communities from western Arctic Ocean - ArcticOcean_MG_CB8_126 (SPAdes) (version 2) | ecosystem: Environmental > Aquatic > Marine > Oceanic | place: Arctic Ocean... | reverse complement strand
CGATTGGCCATCGCACAGCCCGCGGAACCGCCACCAACGATCACGAAGTCGTAGCGGTCAGACATGCACCCTCCGGCCGTACCTACCACGGCGACCCCGATTCTGCCTGATACCAGCCCTCACCGCTCCGTGGCCTACCGGACCGACCCCCGCAGAGGCCATAGGGTTCCGACGCCATGAATGTGACCCCCGCTTCCCTGAAACCCATGTTCCGCGGGGTGTCGCACCGCATGGCTTTCGTGGCCTCGCTGACGCTGGCGCCGATCATGATCGTGCGGGCACCCGGGGTCGGACCCCGCTTCATCATCGCCCTCTACTCGCTTTCCGTCGTAGCCCTGTTCGGAGTCTCAGCGCTCTTCCACCGTGTCCCGTGGAGCGTGAGGGGCGAGCGGATAATGCAGAGGTTGGACCACGCCACGATCTTCGTAGCCATCGCGGCGAGCTACACGCCGATAGCCGCCTTCGCTCTCTCACCATGGGCGGCCAAGCTGGTACTCCCGCTGGTCTGGGGCGGCGCGGCGGTCGGCATCTGGTTCCGCCTGCGGTTCACGAAGGCGCCCAGACAGGTGGTTGCCATCCCCTACCTGATCGTGGGCTGGTGCCTCCTGCCGGTGGCCGGCGACGCATGGCACCACCTAGGCGTGGCCGGGTTCGTCCTGCTCCTGATCGGCGGCCTCCTCTACACGGCGGGTGCTGTGGTCTACGCCTTCAGGACACCTGACCCGTGGCCGGCCACCTTCGGCTTCCACGAGGTGTTCCATGCATGCACGGTGGCCGCCGCCGCGCTGCACTACGTGGCGATCGCCTTCATCGTCCTACCCAAGGCCGGCTGACGATGACCGTGCGCCCGGCCCTGTTCGAACTGCGTTCCGGCGAGGCCTGGCGTGATCCGTTCCCCATGTACCGGGGCCTGCGCGACCACGACCCGGTCCACCACGTCGTCGACGGCGACTTCTGGTTCCTGTCCCGGTTCGCCGACGTGTACGACGCCGTGCGCGACACGGCCACCTTCTCGTCGGCCAGCGGGCTGACCGTCGATGCGGGCACCGGCCTCGACATGGGTGACGCCACCCCGATCGTCTTCCTGGACCCGCCCGAGCACACGGCCTTCCGTCGCCTGGTCGGCAACGGGTTCACTCCCCGGCAGGTGTCCGACATCGAGCCCGACGTCCGCGCATTCGTGGTCGAGCGCCTGGAGCGACTCCGCGCCGATGGTGGCGGCGACATCGTCGCCTCCCTCTTCAAGCCGCTCCCCAGCTTCGTCGTAGCCCACTACCTGGGGGTACCGCCCGAGGACCGCCCGCTGTTCGACGGGTGGACAGAGCAGATCGTGGCAGCCGCCGCCCAGGGCAGCACCGACGGTCCCGAATCGGGAATCGCTGACCTGCTCGGCTACTTCGGCGAGTTGATCGAGCGACGCCGCACCGACCCGGGCGACGACATGGTCTCCCGTCTGGTCGCCATGGGCGCCGACCAGGTGCCGATCCTGTGGATCCTCGGGTTCGCCTTCACCATGGTCACCGGTGGCAACGACACCACCACGGGCCTGCTGGGCGGCTCGGCCGTGCTCCTCCACGACCACCCCGACCAGCGACGACGCCTGGCCGACGATCCGACGATGGTCCCGGCGGCCGTCGAGGAACTGCTACGCCTCACCAGCCCCGTCCAGAACCTGGCCCGCACCACCACGCGAAACGTCGGCCTACACGACACGACCATCCCCACGGGCGCAAAGGTCCTGCTCGGCTACGCAGCAGCCAACCGCGACCACAGGGAGTTCGGTGACGACGCTGAGGCTCTGGACGTGGAGCGCGGACCGACCAGGATCCTGAGCCTCGGCTACGGCTCCCACCACTGCCTGGGCGCAGCAGCGGCCCGACTACAGGGCCGGGTGGTCCTCGATGAACTGCTGGCCCGTTGCCCCGACTACGTGGTCGATGCCGACGCCATGGAGTACGCCACCGGAAACTACGTGCGCCGGCCCCTGAACCTCGCCTTCAGCCCGAGTTGAGCCGCGACCCAAAAGCGGTCAGGCCAGCAGAGTGACTCCAGGAGGCTTAGCCAGCCGGCGAAAGCAGGTAGTCGCCCCGTGCGTCATCCCACGCCATGGACACCAGGTCACGGGCGGCGGCGGCCTTGCAGAACTGCAGGAACCCGCCGTAGCCCAGGGCCCGCTCGTTGAAGCCGTCGTCCCGGCGGGTGATCTCGGTCTTGAGGCCCGACAGGGCCGCGCCCTTCTTCCCGGCCTTGTCAGCCACCACGGCCACCAGCAGGTCAAAGGCGACCTGGGCTGGACCGTCGCCGGTGACCAGGTCGACCTCCGGGTCCCGCTTGGGGCCGGACAGCTCGACGACCTTGCGCTCGGCCAGGTGCCGGAGCAGTTCGGTAAAGCCCCGGAACCCGTGGTCGGCTTCGTTGAAAGTGGGGTCGATGCGGGTGATGGCCCGCTTCAGAGTGGATGCCCGGATGTCCTCGCTGGAACCCTGCATGCCCGCCAGCGTGGAGATCACCAGTTCCTCCAACGGCGGCGACTCGACCGAAGCCTCGCCGCCGTCCACGTCGGCGGCCCGGGAGGCCTTGGGAGCCCTGCTGGCGGCAATGCTGGCCTCCACGCCCTCCAGGCTGTCGTAGTAGAGGAACTCGTCGCAGGCCGGCGGGAGGAGCTTCGAGGTGGAGTCCCGCACGCCGATACCGATCACTCGCCGGTTCAGCTCGCGGAGCTTCTGGACCAGCGGCGTGAAGTCGCTGTCGCCGGTGCAGATCACGATCGTGGTTACGTAGTCACGCTCGAAGGCCAGCTCCAGGGCGTCGACCACCATCTTGATGTCGGCCGAGTTCTTGCGGCTGGTCCCCATTCGCTGCGGGATCTCTATCAACTCCACCTGGTGGCGGGTGAGGTGTCGGCGGTCCTCGTCGAAACCGGACCAGTCTGCATAGGCACGCCGGTAGACGACCCGCCCCCGCTCTGCCATGGCACGCGCTATCGGAGCGAAGTCGAAGCGGACCATGCCGAGGTCCTGGCGGGCGCCAATGGCGAGGTTCTCGTAGTCGAGGAAGAGGGCGATGCGTTCCTCGTTGTCGTCTGTTCTCATACCGACAGCATCACATGCCCATACCGGAGTTCCTCCGATGCCGGTCAGAGAGCGTCCAGGCGCTCCTCCAGCCGGGTCCCGGTCGCCTCGTCGGCGGGCAGGAACGGCGGGCGGACGGTGGCCCAGGTGGAGTCGTCCAGCCTGAGGGCCAGGAGCCGCTTCATGGTCGGGATGGCCGGGTATTCCTGCATGACCAGGCGGTAGGCCCGAACGTCGACCATGGCCGTCTCGGCCGCCTGACGGCCGCCTGACCCGTGCAGACGGATCACCTCGGCCACCGGGCCGGCGTTCACGTTGGCGGTGGCCGTTATGCAGCCCGGCCCGCCCAGGTCCAGGGCGTCGAGCAGGGGCAGCTCGGCTCCCGGGTAGACGGTCAGGCCGTCGATATCGAAGAGCGCCTCGGTGTTGGACCAGTCCCCCGACGAGTCCTTGATGGCCACGACCACCTCCGGGAACTCGGCGTGCAGGCGGGCCGCGAGGCTGACCGGTATGCCCACACCGGCCACCTGGGGGATGTGGTACAGCATGATCCGCAACCGGTCATCGCCGATGCGCTCCACCAGGCCGGCGAAATGCCGGAAGAGGCCCTCGGGATCCGGATCCTTGAAGTAGAAGGGCGGCAGCACCATGCAGGCCCGGCAGCCCAACTCCATGGCATGGCGCGTCAGGTGCACGGTGCCCGGCAGGTTCGTCACGCCGGTACCCACCACCATCACACCGGGATCGATACCCCCGTCCACGAGGGCTTCGAGTGCCGTCTCGCGTTCCCGGGTTGCGACCGACAGGGCCTCGCCCGTCGTGCCGAACACGGCCAGGCCCACGCATCCCTCGTCGAGCAGGCGCTGCGCGTGGGCCACGAATCGGTCGTGGGACACGGACAGGTCGGCCTCGAACGGCGTCAGAAGCGGCGAAACCACTCCGTTCGGAAGCAGCGGGCCATCGGTTTCGGGCATGGGGTCTCCGACCGCTTGAAGGGGTGGTCCGGAGGCGCATCGTGACACATCCGGCGCGTAGCCTGCGCCAATGCACCAGAGCACGCCGACTGGCACCGATCGGCCGATCCATGCCGACTTTCGTAGCGACACGATCACCCGGGCCACGCCCGCCATGCGCGAGGCCATGGCGAACGCCGAGGTAGGCGACGACGTCTACGACGAGGACCCGACGGTCAACGCCCTCCAGGAGCGCCTGGCCGCCATGGCCGGCAAGGAAGCGGGGCTCTTCTTCTCGTCGGGCACCCAGTCGAACCTCGCTGGTGTCCTCAGCCACTGCGGGCGCGGCGACGAGTACCTGATCGGCCGAACCTCCAACGTGCTACTCAACGAGGCGGGGGGCACCGCCGCACTGGGCAGCGCCATCCCGTGGCCCATCGAGGTCGACGAGATCAACCACTTCTCAGCCGACGACGTCCGAGCCGCCGTGAAGGAGCCCGACCAGCACCATCCGGTCACCACGCTGCTGAGCCTCGAGAACACCGTCAACGGCCACGTCCAGAGCGTTACCCACGTGGGTTCGCTGGCCACAGCAGCCCGTGAACACGGCCTGGCCGTGCACCTCGACGGGGCCCGCCTGTTCAATGCCGCCGTCGCCTCCGGTGTGGGCATCAATGCCTATGCCGCCCATACCGACACCGTGTCGCTCTGCCTGTCCAAGGGCCTGGGTGCCCCTGTCGGCAGCGTGCTGGTCGGCGACCGGGCGTCAATCGGCAGGGCGCACCGGCTCCGCAAGATGCTGGGCGGCGGGATGCGCCAGGTCGGGCACCTGGCTGCCGCCGGCCTCTACGCCCTGGACCACCACGTGGACCGGTTGGCCGAGGACCACGGCCGGGCCGGTCGCATCGCCGCCGGTATGTCCGGCATCGACGGGCTGGGCGTCGTGCACGCCACGAACATGCTGTGGATCACGCCGCCGGCCGAGGTCCACAATGCCCTGGTCGACCATCTCGTGGCAGACGGGATCCTCGCCACCTTCTGGGCGCCGACCATGCGCTTCGTCACACACCTGGACCTCGACGACACCCAGGCCGACCTGGTCGTCGACTCCTTCACCCGCTTCTTCGACGGCGCCTGAAACGCCCCGGCCCGGCGCCTTCGGCCGGTCACCAGTAGCCTCCCGCTCACGGGCGGGCCTCCCCGATCGGCCGCCGGAGGGTGCAGGACATGTCAGGAAGCCATGAAGGCCAGGTAGTGGTGGTAACAGGTGCCGGCAAGGGCATCGGACAGGCAATTGCCGAACGATTCGCGGGTGCAGGCGCACACGTGACGGTCAACGACATCGATCCCGAGCGGGTCGACTCCGTCGTGGCGGCCATCACCGATGCCGGAGGCACAGCCATCGGCGCAGTCGCCGACGTGTCCGACAGCAGCCAGGTAGCCGCCATGTTCGACGCCACGCTGGAGGCCTTCGGAACCGTCGACGTGCTGGTCAACAACGCCGGCATCGTCAGCCCGATGCTCCACTTCTTCGAGGCCGACGAGACCTGGTGGCGTCGCATCATCGACGTAAACCTGACCGGCCACTTCCTCTGCTCGCACCGGGCCGCACGGATCATGGCGGCGGCCGGCTCCGGAGTGATCATCAACATGTCATCCGGCGGAGCCACCAGGGCACACCGGGCCTTCACCGCCTACGACGCCTCCAAGGGCGGCATCGAGGCCCTCACCAGGGCCATGGCCCTGGACCTCGGCCCCTACGGCATCCGGGTGTGTGCGCTCATGCCGGGCTCCATCGACACCGAGGGCATGGACGAAGACGCCCGCAACCTGCGTGGCGAGAACATTCCCCTGGGTCGGCCCGGCGATCCGAGCGACATGGCCGGACCCGCACTCTTCCTGGCCTCTCCCGACGCCGCCTACATCACCGGCGACGTCATCAAGGTGGACGGTGGGATGCTCTCCCAGCAGCGTTCGGCCACCGTGGACATCATGCCGCCGAGCGACTTCCCGTCACTGGCCGACGTCCTGGCCAACGGGGACTGAGGACCGACAGATGGCCGGCGGAACCATGCGCATCGGAGCCGACGTCGGCGGCACCTTCACCGACGTGGTGCTCGAGATCGACGCCGAGATGTTCTCCACGAAGGTCCTCACCACGTACGACGCCCCCGAACGCGGGATCCTGGACGGGGTGGCGACGGTCGTGGCCGAAGCCGGAGCCGACCTGGCCAACCTGGACACGTTCATCCACGGCACCACGCTGGCCACAAACGCCCTGATAGGGCGAACCGGTGCCCGCACCGCCCTGGTCACGACGGCGGGTTTCCGGGACACCATCGAGATGCGAACCGAGAGCCGCTTCGAGCAGTACGACCTGAACCTCGTGCTCCCCGCCGCGCTCATCGAACGGAAGGACCGTCACGTCCTGGCGGAACGCATCGGCGTCGACGGGCGGGTGCTGCGGCCCTTCGACGAGGCGGAGGCCCGCGCCCTCGTCGACCATCTGGCGGACCGCCCCGAGGACGATGCCTACGAGGCCGTCGCCATCGGGTTCATCCATGCCTACGTGGACGGCGCTCATGAGCGTCGGTTCCGGGACCTCCTGCTGGAGCGCCTACCCGACGTGGCCGTGTCGATCAGTTCGGAGGTCTCGCCCCAGATGCGGGAGTTCGAGCGCTTCAACACGGTCTGCGCCAACGCCTACGTGCAACCGCTCATGGCCTCCTACCTCCATGAACTCGACAGGCAGTTGCAGGCCGAGGGTGCCCGTTGCCCCGTCTACCTGATCCACTCCGGCGGCGGCCTGATGAGCGTGGACAGTGCGGTGCGGTTCCCGGTGCGGCTCGTGGAGTCCGGCCCGGCCGGCGGCGCCATCTTCGCCGCCGACATTGCAGCCCGCCACGGCCTGGACGCCGTGCTGAGCTACGACATGGGTGGCACCACCGCCAAGATCTGCCTCATCGAGGACCACACCCCGAGCACGGCCAAGACCTTCGAGGTGGCCCGCACGCAGCGCTTCACCAAGGGCAGCGGCATGCCCATCTCCATCCCGGTGATCGAGATGATCGAGATCGGGGCCGGTGGCGGTTCCATCGCCGGGGTCGACGTGCTCGGCCAGATCCGGGTCGGCCCACTCAGCGCCGGATCCGAACCCGGGCCCGCCTCCTACGGGCTGGGCGGCATCCGACCCACCGTGACCGACGCCAACCTCGTCCTGGGTCGCCTCTCGGCCGACACCTTCGGAGCCCCCGGCATCGATCTGTCCGATGAGGCGGCACGTGCCGCCCTGACGACCGACGTGGCCGACGTGTTGGACCTGACCGCCGACGAGGCTGCCGGTGGCGTGGCCGAAGTGGTCGACGAGAACATGGCCAACGCCGCCAGGGTCCACGCCGTCGAGAACGGCAAGGACGTGTCGAAGTACACGATGATCGCCTTCGGTGGCGGTGCCCCGCTCCACGCCGGTCGGCTCTGCGACAAACTGGACGTGGACGAACTGCTCGTACCACCGGGTGCCAGCGTGGGATCGGCCATTGGCTTCCTACGGGCCCCATTCGCCTACGAGGCGCTCCGCAGCCACCACGTGGCGGCCGGGGAGTTCGACGCCGATGCGGTCAACCTGCTGCTGTCGGGCCTGGCCGACGAGGCCACCAGCTTCGTCACAGCGGCGCTGGCCGCCAGCGATGACACTGGAGACCCGCCGGCACTGGAGACCGAGCGGTGTGCCTTCATGCGCTACGCCGGCCAGGGTTGGGAGATCCCGGTCCGCCTCGAGGGCGGACCCTTCGACCACCTGGGTGGCGAGTTGCTGGCCAACAGGTTCGAGAAGGCCTACGAGGAGTTCTTCGGGCGGGCCATTGCCGGCCTCGCCGTCGAAGCCATCAGCTGGTCTGTGCGCGTCGCCACACCGCGGCCCCCGGTTCAACGGGTGGAGCGGGTCGAGGCGCTCCGAGAGGTGGCGATCCAGCGCACCCGGCCCGTGCATGACGCCGGAACCGACTCGGTCGTGGTCGCGGCGGTAGTGGAACGCGAAGCCCTGTCGCCCGGCGACCGGGTTGCCGGGCCGGCGGTCATCGTCGAACCCCAGACCACCACCTGGGTGTCATCCAGCCGCCAGGCGGTCGTCCAGACCGACGGTTGCCTGCTCATCACCCAGAGCCAGAACGAGGGATCCGGGCGATGAGCGAACTCCGCAACCAGGTCATGTGGAACCGTCTCATCTCCATAGTGGAGGAACAGGCGCTCGCCCTCGTACGCACCGCGTTCTCCACCAGCGTGCGCGAAGCCGGTGACCTCTCGGCAGGCGTCTACGACGCCGAGGGCCGGATGATCGCCCAGGCGGTGACCGGTACACCTGGCCACGTCAACACGATGGCTGCCGCCGTAGTCAACTTCATCGAGGACATCGGCCCGCATCGCATCTACGAGGGCGACTCCTACATCACCAACGATCCGTGGAAGGGCACAGGCCACCTGCATGACTTCACGGTGGTCAACCCGGTGTTTCGCAACGGCACCCTGGTCGCCTTCTTCGCATGCACGGCCCACGTGGTCGACGTGGGTGGCCGCGGCTACGGGCCCGATGCCACCGAGGTGTACGAGGAGGGCCTGTTCGTCCCGATCATGAAGTTCGCCGAGCGCGGTGTGGTCAACGAGGACCTGCTCAACATCGTCCGCCACAACGTGCGCGAGGCCGGCCAGGTGGTTGGCGACCTCTACTCGCTGTCGGGCTGCAACGACACCGGCATCCGACGCCTGCACGCCATGCTCGACGAGTTCGACCTGGACGATCTGGCCGACCTGGCCGCCTTCGTCTTCGACCGGACCGACACCGCCACCCGGGAGCGCATCCGCACCCTGCCTGTGGGCACCTACAGCAACGAGATGCGCGTCGACGGGTACAACGACTCCGTGGACCTCGCGGTGACGCTCACGGTCACAGACGACGGCGCCCACGCCGACTTCACCGGTACCTCGGCGACGTGCGCCCACGGCGTGAACGTGCCGCTCACCTACGCCCACGCCTACTTCTCCTACGCCATGCTGGTGGCTCTGGCACCGGAGATGCCGTCCAACCACGCCTCGCTGGCCGTCTTCACCGTCAGCGCACCCGAGGGCTGCATCCTCAACGCCAAGCATCCCGAGCCGGTGGCCGTGCGCCACGTCATCGGCCACTTCGTGACCGACCTGTGCCTCGGGGCCATCGCCGGCGCGCTGCCCGACATCGTGCCGGCCGAGGGCGCCGGCGCACTCTGGAACTTCCAGGTGAGCGCCCGGGCGACCGACCCCATGTCGGGACTGCCGCCCCGGGAGATCCTCATGTTCAACAGCGGGGGCACCGGTGCACGACCCACGCTGGACGGCCTCAACGCCACGGCCTTCCCGAGCGGCGTGCGCACCATGCCGGCCGAGGCAACCGAGCAGGCCGGCCCCATCGTCGTGTGGCGAAAGGAACTCCGCCCCGACTCCGGCGGAGCGGGCCGGATGCGCGGCGGGCTGGGCCAGGTGATCGAGTTGGGCCCGACCGAGGGCTACGAGTTCGCCTTCTCCTGCATGTTCGACCGGGTCCAGAACCCGGCCCGGGGTCGACACGGCGGCGGCGATGGCGCCACGGGCCGCGTGTACCTGGATGACGGCACCCCCTTCAATGCCAAGGGGAAGCAGATGGTCCCCGAGGGACGGACCCTCATACTTGAGCTACCGGGAGGCGGCGGCTTCGGCGACGAGGGCGAACGGGACCCCGAAGACGTGATCCGCGACCACAGGCAGGGCTACGTCAGTTGAGCGGTCCCGTCCGCACCTCCTACGACACGGTCATCATCGGTGGGGCCGTCATGGGCAGCTCGCTGGCCTACTGGTTGTCGGAGAACCCCGACCACGACGGCACGGTGCTGGTCGTCGAGCCCGACCCCACCTACGAGAAGTCATCCACGACGCTGTCGGAGGCCAGCATCCGTCACCAGTTCTCCGAACCGGTGAACATCCGATTGTCGATGTTCGCCACCGAGTTCTTCGCCGACTTCCACCAGAACGTCCAGGTGGATGACGAGGCCCCCGGTCTGGGCTTCCGGGAAACCGGCTACCTGTTCCTGGGCACCGACGACGGCATGGACGTCCTGCGCGAGAACCACGAGGTGCAGCGGTCCTGCGGTGCCGAAGTCGCCCTGCTGACTCCCGGCGAGCTGGCAGACCGATTTCCGTACCTGTTCGTCGACGACCTGGCCGGTGCCAGCCTGGGGCTGCGGCACGAAGGCACGCTGGACGCCTACTGCCTCATGCGGGGCTTCCAACAGCGGGCCCGCCACAACGGCGTGGAGTACCTCACCGACCGGGTGGTGGACCTGAGGCTGGCCGGAGCCGACGACGGCGGACAGCGGATCACCCACGTGGAGCTTGCGTCGGGCAACGTGGTGTCCTGTGGTCGGGTCGTGAACTGTGCCGGGCCGCGGGGCCGGTGGATCGCCGAGATGGCCAGCCTGGAACTGCCGGTGGAACCCAGGATCCGCGCCGCCTTCGTGTTTGCCTGCCGCGAGGCCCTCGACGGGCCGACCCTGCCGCTGACCATCGACACCACCGGAGTCCACGTCCGGACCGAACCACCCCACTACCTGGCCGGTGCCCCGCCGTTGGACGACGTGGAGGTGGACCCCGATGACTTCGCTGTCCGCCACGACCAGTGGGAGGAGGTCATCTGGCCTGCGCTGGCCCATCGGATACCGGCGTTCGAGCGGATCGGCGTTACCCACTCGTGGGCGGGCCACTACGCCTACAACACGCTGGACCACAACGCCGTGGTCGGACCCGCCGACGCCGTGCCCAACTTCTACTTCTGCAACGGCTTCAGCGGCCACGGATTCCAGCAGAGCGCAGGCGTGGGCCGGGGCCTCAGCGAGCTCATCATCTACGGCGAATACCGGACCCTGGACCTGGCCGACCTCGGCCACGACCGCATAGTGCGAGGCGAACCCTTCCTCGAGAAGGCCATTATCTGAGGCGACCTATGCCCCGGTGGTGGCCGGTTCCAGACCCGACCGCATCACGAGTTGAAAGCGTTGGCACGGAGGCCATAGTCGGTTGCCGGGAGGAGATGCTGGACTAGCGCCGCCTCCGGGCCTCAGCGTCGGCACTCCTGGCGGGACTACTCTGGGCAGTACCGGAGACAGGGGTTGTATCCCGCAGTCTCAGCCCTCACCCAGGTAGGAGGCCCGTAGTTCCGGGTTGGCGAGGAGGGCCTCGGCGGTGTCGTCCAGCACTACCCGGCCGGTCTGGAGCACCCATCCCCTGTCGGCAATGGACAGCGCCATGTTGGCGTTCTGCTCCACCATGAAGATGGCCATCCCGTCGGCGTGGATCTGCTGGATCAGCTCGAAGTTCTGCTGCACCAGCGCTGGGGACAAGCCCATCGACGGCTCGTCCATGAGCAGGACCCGGGGCCGCGACATGAGCGCCCGGCCAATAGCCACCATCTGCTGCTCGCCACCAGACAACGTGCCGGACTTCTGGGAGAGGCGCTCCTTGACCCGTGGAAACAGGTCGTAGATCTTCTCCAGGTCCTCAGCAATGCCGTCCTTGTCGTTACGCAGGTACGCACCCAGCTCGAGGTTCTCCTTGACGCTGAGGCGCTTGAACAGCCGCCGGTTCTCCGGGACCATCGTGACGCCGTTGATGACCCGGTAGCTGGTGGGCTTGTCGTTCACGACCTCACCGTCGAGCACCACCTCACCCGACGTCGGAGTGACCATGCCGAGAAGGGTCTTGAGCGTCGTGGACTTGCCTGAAGCATTGCCACCCAGCAGGCAGACCAACTCGCCCGGATAGATGGCCAGGTCCACGTCCTTCAGGATGTGGACGGCTCCGTAGTGGGTGTTGACCTTCCGGAACTCGAGAAGCGCAGTTGCGCCGTTGTTGTCGGTCATGCCTTGGCCTCCACCGGGCGGCCCAGATAGGCCTCGATGACGTTCGGATCAGTGGACACCTCGTCGTAGGAGCCCTGGGCGATGGGCACGCCGTGGTCCAGCACGACGACCCTGTCCGAGACGTCGCGCACCACCTTCATGTCATGTTCGATCATCACGATCGTGAAGCCCCACTCGCTACGCAACCGGCCGATGAGGTTCGTCAACTCGGTCGTCTCGATTGGGTTCATGCCGGCAACAGGCTCGTCCAGGAGCAGCAGCCTCGGCTGGGTTCCCATCGCACGGGCGATCTCAAGACGACGGCGGTTGGCATACGAGAGCGCGAAGGCCGGCTGGTCCAGGCGGTAGCCGATGAGACGGTTACCGAAGAATCCGAGGATCTCGATGGCCCGCTCCCGGATCTCGCTCTCCTCCTTCCTGAATGCTTTCGTCTGGAACAACGCCCCGTAGATGAGCTCCTTGGTGCGGCAGTGCTGGGCCACCATGACGTTCTCTAGGACCGTCATGTTGGGAAACAGGCGCACGTTCTGGAAGGTGCGGGCAACGCCCAGCGAGGTCACGGTGCTGGGATCCAGGCCCAGGATCGACTCTCCCTCGAACTTGATATCGCCTTCCGTGGGAGCCACGAGACCGGAGATGGCATTGAAGAACGTCGTCTTGCCAGCCCCGTTGGGGCCGATGACGCTCACGATCTCGCCCTCGTCGATATGGAAGTTCAACCCCGAAAGGGCATCCAGACCACCGAAGGTGATCTTCAGGTCCTTGATCTCGAGAAGGCTCATTCCTCCTCCCCCCCGTCGTCGCCCACGGTCTCTCCGTCATCGTCGTCAGTGCCGGGCTTGTCACCCTTCAGCCAGGCGTCCTGCAGGAACTCGTCCTGGTGGAGTTCACGGCTGCGTCGGGCGCTGGGTACCAGGCCCTCTGGGCGCTTCAACATCATGAAGACGAGCAGCATGCCGTAGATGAGCAGCTTGAAGTTCTGGAACTCCTGGAGCAGGCCCGGCTGCTTGGGCCCACCCAGCACTCCGATGAGGACGAACGAGCCGACCATCACTCCGGCGATGTTGCCCATCCCACCGACGATCACAACCACGAGGATGATGATCGAGATGAGGATCATGAAGCTGGTCGGGAAGATCGACCCGACCTTGGCTGCCAGCACCGCCCCGCTGAAGGCCGCCATAACGGCACCCACCACGAACGCCATCAGCTTCGAGTTGACGGTGTTGATGCCCATGGTCTCAGCCACCTGCTCGTCCTCCCGGATGGCCATCCAGGACCGCCCCAGGCGCGAGGCCTGGAGGCGCCAGGAGACGTAGATGGCAATAGCACAGAAGAACAGCACCAGGTAGAACACCGACCTCGGGTCGGTCCCCTTCACCGTTGCAAAGCCCAGGTCCACGCCCGGGATGTTCGTGATGCCCTGGGCGCCACCGAAGTAGGGGCCCAGCCAGTCCGACAGGAACAGCAGACGGATGATCTCACCGAATCCGAGAGTCACGATGGCCAGGTAGTCGCCGCGCATCCTGATGACCGGTGCCCCGATCACCAGTCCCACGACGATGGCGAAGATGACCACGAAGATGAGGGCGAACCCGAAGTGCATTTCAGGAGCGAAGAACGGGCTGTTCGGCGAGGTCAGGACAGCGGTCGTGTAACCGCCGACGGCGAAGAAGGCCACGTAGCCGAGGTCCAGGAGCCCAGCCAGGCCGACCACGATGTTCAGGCCCAGGGCGAGCAGTAGGAAGAGGCCGACATTGGCCAGCAGTTCGTTCATGATCTTGCCCAGGAATATCGGCAGAACGATGACGAGCACGGCCACCACGACGAACAGGATGATCGAGGCCTTCTGGCGGTCGGCGCCCTCCTTCTCCCGGTAGCTCGTGGTGAGCGCCTTCACGCGCCCGCTGGTGAGGATCGCGACAACGGCGATGACCGCTCCAGCCAGGATCGCCGACGTGAGCGTCAGGCCGCCTTTCTTGGCGTAGAGAAGGTCCGCCAACCACTCGAGACCGAAGCCCTCCGAGAGGTCCTCTATGGCTCCCTCCAGCACCGAGATGCCCAGCAGGCTGAGCACCACGATTCCCGACACCCGTCGCACCATTGCCGGCACGACGTGCGACGCCGCTCCCATCATGCCCAGCAGCCCGCAGGTCACGATCCAGGCCATGAGACCGAAACCAATGCCGTTCTCGTAGGTGAGGAAGCGGAACAGCTTCGGGCTCCAGTTGACCAGCGGGTCCCGCAGGTTCCAGGAGTCCAGCGCCACGATCAGCAACGACAGGCTGACACCACCGAGGATGCCGACCGCCAGGCCGGTGACCAGGTCGTACAGACCCTGCTTCCGGGACTCGACGCCCTCCAGGACAACCTGGGTGGCGGCGATCCGGCCGATCAGGATCGGAATCATCAGAATCGAGACATAACCGAGGCTGAGGTAACGCTCAATTAGCTCCCGTCTGTCCAGTTCGACTGGCATGCCGACCAGGCAGAGGGCGATCAGGACACCGCCGCAGATGAGGCCCCAGCGCAGCACCCTGCGCCAGTCCTGGTCGAGGGCCGACGACGGCATGGTTGCGGTCATTGTGCTCATGCCCGATCCTCCGATGAGAGCCGCTCTCCGAAGAGCCCGGTCGGCTTGAACAGGAGCACGAGGACGAGGACCGTGAACGCCACGGCGTCCTTGAGCTGCGACACGCCCGGCACCCCGAGGGGTTCGAGGATGAGAAGCGGGGCGAGCGATTCAGCGGAACCCAGCGAGATGCCGCCGGCCATGGCACCGCCGAGGTTGCCAATGCCACCGACCACCGCGGCGGTGAACGCCTTCACGCCGGGCAGGAAGCCCGTCATGTGGGTGACCGACCGGAACATGAGGCCCCAGAGGATCCCGCCCACGCCAGCCATGGCCCCACCGACAGCGAACGTGGTGACGATGGTCCGGTTCACGTCGATCCCCATGAGCGAGGCGATCTCCTTGTCCTCGGCCACGGCTCGCATTGCCTTGCCTGTCTTGGTGCGCTCAACGATGTACCAGAGGCCCGTCATCGATGCAGCGGCGACCACCAGCACGAGGATCCGGGTGCCGGCGATCTCGAAGGTCAGGATGGACCGCTGGTCGGACAGCCACTCAGGGAGGCGGGGGTAGCCCTTAGCGCCCGGCCCGAACAGGCCCAGCACGAGGTTCTGGATGAAGAACGAGACGCCGATCGAGGTGATCAACGGGATGAGC
>Ga0209402_10003429_pt1 | contig 15172 bp, 8 predicted proteins | sample ArcticOcean_MG_C_3_FD_187437 | JGI IMG/M metagenome (GOLD analysis project Ga0209402, IMG submission 187437) | Marine microbial communities from western Arctic Ocean - ArcticOcean_MG_CB8_126 (SPAdes) (version 2) | ecosystem: Environmental > Aquatic > Marine > Oceanic | place: Arctic Ocean... | reverse complement strand
CGACACTCCAGACACTGCAGATGCCCGTCGGACTCCCCGATATCCTCTCGGCCTCCGACGATCGAGTCTTCATGCGCAGCCAGGAATTCTCGCTCGATGGCGAACGACTCGCCATGGGACCACATTCCGGAAACCCCGCCGTCCAGGGATCCGTCCAGAAAGGCAAAACCGCACACCTCTTTGCACCCATGGGCTTTCTCGATGGAACCTACTTTCATCGTGCCTACTGGGTCTTCGGACGCAGCTTCGCCGGAGGACACGCCGGATACTTTCAGGCTGGAAAATTCACTCCCTCGGGACGACTACTCGTCACAGACGGTCAGACCATCTTCGGCTTCGGACGCAAACCCCAGTACTACCGCTGGACCACCACCATCGAACACCAACTCTTCGCCGCACCAACAACCCCTCCCGAACAGGCCCTCTCAAAAGTCGACGAAAACACCGCCCGACAAAACGCACGACGCGGCAATACCTCGATGGTGCATGTCCCCAAGACCGCGGCACTCAACCCCAAAGACAAAACGCTGACCATAGAAGCCTGGGTGCGTACCGAACGCAACAGTGGCGTTGTCGTCGCTCGAGGCGGGCCGGCCGCAGGCTTTGCCCTGATTGTCGCAAACGGAAAACCTCGCTTCCTGGTCCGCAATGCCACGAAATTGACCATTGCCGCCGCAGAGACCAGAATCACCGGTCGATGGGTACACCTTGCCGGTCGACTCGCTCAGGACGGAACATTGCAACTGTTCCTCGACGGAAAACCAACCGCCCGAGCCAAGGCCGATGGGCTGCTGACCGTCGATCCGGTTCAGTCGATGGAGATCGGCGGAGACGATCAGACGGCGGTCGGAGCCTACAAGAGTCCCTATTCGTTGACCGGACAGGTCGACGACGTGCGATTGTACTTCGGACCCGTCACCGATGCCGAAATCGCCATGCACCATGCCCAGCCGTCCAACACCACGGCAGCCAAGGCCAAACTGGTGCTCGATTACGACTTCGATCAGGGACGGGCTCGCGACAAGTCCTCACACCAACACGACGGCCAACTGTCGGGTGCCCAAACGGTGAAGGCACGACGTGGACTTGCCGTCAAGTTCGTCGGACGAGCAACACGACAGACCGGTTCGTTTGTCAAACCCGTCTGGAAGACTGATGTTCCGGTGATTGTGCGAGCCATGGCCAAGGCCGGCTCGAACCTGTTCGTGATGGGACCTCCCGACCTGGTCGACGAAGAAGAATCGTTTCGACTGCTGGTCGGGAACGCCAAGACCATCCAGAAAAACCTCGCCCGACAGGATGCCGCACTGCGAGGCGCCGAAGGAGGCATCCTGCTGGCCGTCTCGGCCACGGATGGCCGCACCCTGGCACGCATACCCCTCGATGCACTCCCCACCTGGGACGGCCTGATCGCTGCCCAAGGACGGCTGTACCTCTCGACAACCGATGGACGGGTGATCTGCCTGAGTCCCAAGACGCCCTGAACTCGGCCGCTACCGGTCAGCACAGATCAGCACAGATCAGCACAGACTGCTCATTTCGAACTTTCTGCCTCAACCACGCCAAGACCTTGGATCCACTCGCGGAACAAAGACACCGCTCGCGTGTCAGACAGTCTGGTGGCCAATTGTGGCATCTGGCCCCGGCCTCGCATCTTCAGTCGCTTCAACAACACCGATCGCTCGGGATGCCCCGGCACCACCAGCCTCGCGTCGGGCAACCCAAACGTGTCGTGCACCGGCTTCACGCCCAACAACTTCGCCTTGGCGATCGGAGTCGAAAAATTGAGCTCGATCTGCGAATTGCCGCCTCCTGCACTCACATGGCATTGCGCACAATTGACATGCAGGTACGAGCGAACACGCAACTCAAGACTCGAACCGTCCGAGTAGGGATCGACCAGGAAGGGACGGGTCAACAGGCGGCCCGAGAACATGTGCCCCGCAGTCAATTCGGGCTTGTCGTCAACCGATGACCGTCTGGCCGGTTCATCATCCGCTGTGTCGTCTTCCAACTCCTGTCGACGCCTCGCTCGCAGTTCCTCGACCGACTGGATGGGTGCCAGCCCGAGTTCTGCAAGCAGACTCAATTGGTTCACCAGAACGCCACCGTGAACATGGTCGCGATTCATCTGCACAGTCGTCAGTCCCAACACGTATTCCGCCGCCCGACTGTGACACACCATGCACTCGGCTCGAGACGGATAGTGCCAGGCCAACTTGCGGACACCGCCGTCATCCCGAACGACTTCGAATACACGATCCTGGCCCGACCGGACCACCAGTTCCGCTTCGGTCTGAGCGTCATTCCAGCTGTACGAGTACCCGACCCACTCGCCCTGGTCGCGATGCAACAAACGCGTCTCGACCCAACGCTCGCCCAAAACCCGAGCGGCCCGCCCTTCGTCCGGCCCTCCGCCCGAATGGCCCACCGCCAACTTCAGGCCGAACGACTTGACCAGCACCGTGCCGTCAGGAAACGACCAGCCTCGAGTCGTCTTGCTCGTGTTGATCGTCCCCACCGTCCTCTGCCCTTGCGAATCGGTCGTCACGGGCATCGCGATCAACCGCCGCTTGTGGGCTCCGTCAGACCACAGCGGAGCGATGACGCTGTAAGGGATCAACGCCGCATGCGTCCGGTGCCCTTTCACCGCTTCAAACAACCCGGTTTGACTCAGCAGCCGTGGAAACCGGGGCAGCGACTTCGGATCCCCTACCCGGCGACGCAGGGCGTGGAATGTCGCACCCTTGCGATAATCGACAACCAGCATGTTGCCCGCCGCATCGTGGCCAAAACCGACAATCTGCAGGCTCGTGTCGGCGATCTCCTTGTGCCAGGCCACCCGATCACCGTTCATCCGACCCGCCCAAATCTTACCCGTCGAATGGTCGCCGTAAAGGTAGGCTCCGTACAGATCGGCAAACAGCTTGGCCGTGTACACCACGCCACCGGTCAACGAGCGTGCCTCGGAATGAGGATGCTCGAAGGTCGGCTTCACATGCGGAGCCGGGCCGAGCTTTCTTTGCAGGTAAAACGGATGAGACCCCTCGTAGACGCTCCAACCATAGTTGTCGCCCTTCTGCACCCGGTAGACCTGCTCCCAAAGATCCTGCCCATTGTTGCCCACCCAAATGTCACCCGTCAGCGGATCCACCGACAGACGCCACGGATTGCGCAAGCCAAATGCCCAGGTCTCGGAACGAATCCCCGGCCGCCCAACAAACGGGTTATCTGCCGGAACCGAGTACGTCTTGCCACGAGCCGGGTGATCGACATCGATCCGCAGAACCTTCGCCAGCAACAGGTCCATCTTCTGCCCAGTGACATTGGTGTCCGAATCGGATGTGCCGTCTCCGGACGTGATGTAGAGCATCCCGTCGTGACCGAAACCCAAAGCCGCTCCGTTGTGTCCGTTCGAATCCCACGAAAGGATCAAACGCTCGGAACCTTTGACCATCGCGAAACCCTTCGAAGGATCCAATCTCAGTTCCAGAACCGTGCACTCCTTGCCACTGGGAGTCTTCGATTTGCGGTCGCCGCCAAGGTAGATGCGACCGTTTTTGAGGAAATCCGGGTGAGTACACAGGCTGTACTGAATCCCGTCACACGTGAACAGAACTTCGTAGCGGCCGGTCGCTGGATCCGAATCGGTGCGGCACAATCGCTTGCCGCCCTGGTCGATGAACAACAGTCGAGACGAACCCGGCTGCAGCATCACGAAGATCGGATTGTCGAGAACCAGTTTCGGGTACACCACTTCGACGGTGTAAGGCAGTGGAGGCTCGGGTCGACCGATCACTCGATTCTCGAGAGTCACCAATCGCTGCTTCAACCGTGTCACGGCAGCGGGCACTTCGACCGTTCCGTCAGCATCGTTGGCAAAAACCGGAAACGGGACCGTCAGAACGGCCAGAATCAGCACGCACACTCGTCGTCGCAGTGTCATCGGAAAAGCCTGTCGATCTAGCGAAGTCGGTAGAGATACAAAAAAAGCGGGGAAGCATGACAGGCATGCTCCCCCGCTTGGATTCCATCACGTCCAGACGCTACGGCTTCGCAGGAGTCGCCGGCAACTTGCCTGCCTTCAGACGATCGCCGAAGGTCTCCTTCTTGTCCTTGGCCACCTTAACAACCTCGGTCTTCACCAAGGCCTCGACAATCTTCGCCACGACCTTGCAGTTCTTCGCCGGAAGACCCTTCTGCAACGCCGTCCCGTAATCGTTACGCGGCTTACCTTTTTCGCCCACCTTCTTTTTGCGATGGCAGATATTGCACTTCGCCTTCTTCGCCGCCGCTGTCACGTTCTTGTACTTCGACAGAAAAGCCTTCTGATACTGTGGACGTGCATCCGCTTCGCTCGACGCAAACAAGGCCAACATGAGCGCCGCGACGCCACCAAATGCCAAGACCGTTTTCATTCCTCTATCTCCCGATTCACATGATTCCGTTGTGAGTCATCCGCCCGTCCGAAACCACTTCGGAAACTCATCACGCCAGTCCGTTTTCTCGGGCCAGCGAAGCGCCGTCTCAGTCGTATCAATCTTCATTGAATTGATTTCTCCGCGGTCTGTCAACCGCCCCTCCAAAACGAACGGTTTGCTGAACTGGCCCGTCGTGCTAAACTCCGCGGCCAAACGGCAATTGACTCAGAAGATCACCCACGCTCATAACTCGGCGGAACCGACTTGATGAATCGTCACAGCCGACAACAGCTGGCCGCTCGGACTGGCCCCACCCTCCTGCTGGCCGTATTCCTCGCCGCCACATTGACTCATTCGGCAGCCCGGGCAGCCACACCACCAAACGTCCTGCTGATCATCTCGGACGACCAGTCTTGGACGGACTTCGGCTTCGTCGGCCACAAAACAATCCGGACTCCGCACCTCGACCGCCTCGCTCGACAATCCGCCGTGTTCCCCAACGGCTACGTGCCCAACAGCCTCTGTCGCCCCAGCCTGGCAACGATTGTCACCGGGCTCTATCCGCATCAACACGGCATCACCGGCAACGACCCCCCACGTGGGACCGACCGCAGCCTGATGCTCAAACACATCCAACGCCACCCAACCCTGCCTCGGTGGCTGGCAGGCAAAGGCTACCGAAGCCTGCAAACAGGCAAGTGGTGGGAAGGCCATCCGCGACTCGCCGGATTCACCGACGCGATGACGCACGGTGATCCCAAGCGAGGCGGCCGGCACGGCGATGCTGGACTGAAAATCGGACGCACCGGACTCGAACCCATCTACCACTTCATCAAGGACTGCGCCAAGACGCCGTTCTTCATCTGGTACGCACCCTTCCTGCCACACACGCCCCACAACCCACCCGAACGACTCGTCGAACTCTACCGTGCTCCCGGACGACCGATCGAGTTGGTGCGATACTACGCCATGTGCACCTGGTTCGACGAGACGTGCGGACAGCTGCTCGACCACCTCGACCAGCACGGCCTCGCCGACAACACGTTGGTCCTGTTCGTCGTCGACAACGGATGGATCCAAAGGACTCCAGCCACAAAAGTCCCCAGCAAATGGCGTTTCCGATTCGCTCCGAAATCGAAACGGTCTCCGAACGAGGGCGGAGTTCGTACGCCGATCCTGGTCCGCTGGCCACAGAAAGTGAAGCCGGGACTGCGCAGTCGACTGGCCAGCAGCATCGACCTGGCGCCCACGATCCTCGCCGCCACCGGAATCGACCCCAACACAAAACTGCCCGGCATTGATCTCGTCGGACTCGCCGCACAACCAGTCGACGGACAAACTGGCCGTAGGAACGTGTTTGGAGAAATCTTTGCACACGACGTTGCCGACATCGATCGGCCGGCCGCCAGCCTTCAATACCGCTGGGTTCGGGATGGCTCACTGAAACTGATCGTCCCATCCGGTTCAGCCAAACCACAACTGTTCGACCTCGCAGCCGACCCCCACGAAACCCACAACCTCGCCGGCAGCCAACCCGGACACGTCAAACGACTCAGGGCCACGCTCGACGACTGGTGGAATCCGACTCGTCAACAACCGCAATCGTCAGGCCGCTGACGGATCGCAATTCGCCGCCAGGGCGTCGACGGCCGACGTGTGCCTCTCGATCAACTCGGCCAACCCCTCAGGGCTTCCGCCCAATTCCAGCCGACGGGCCAGGAACACGAACTCCGCCGAATCTCGCGGCGGTACCGTCAGGTCCCGAGCATCGCCACGAACAACTCGCAACGCGTCGATCAGACAACGCTGAAACACGTACGCGTCTCGCAGAGTATGCCACGTCTGACTGGCCAGCACGCCGACTGTGTGCAGCCTGTCGACAGCTTCCAAAGTGTTCGTCGTTCGCACCTCCGGATGACGGTGGCCTGATTCCAGCTGCCAACCCTGGACCAGGTACTCCGAATCGACCAACCCACCAGGACTCAGCTTCGCGTTGAAAGTCCCGGCCCGCACCAACTGCCGCACCTGACGGTCACGCATCGCACGCATCGCAGCCATGTCGAACTCGCCGTCACTGTAGATCCAATCATCCCGTAAAGCTTCGATCCGACCACCCAATGCGACACACCCCGCCACCGCACGCAACTTGACCAATGCTTGGCGTTCGAATGGCCATGCCAGCCCGTCGGGCTGATAGTACGACGAAAAAGCCGACAGCGAACTGGCCAATGGACCTGCCTGGCCATGAGGCCTGAGCCGAATGTCCAACTCGAAGACGCCCGCTCGCTGAGAACGAATCGTTGCCAACAATCGCTCCACCACGCGACGGTAATACTCGGCCGCAACAGTCTCTCGACCCGACGCCTGCTCCGACACGTCGTACACGAACATCAATTCGATGTCCGACGCAAAGCCCAGCTCCCGGCCACCAAACTTCCCCAACCCCAAAACCGCAAAACGGCCCGGTGCTTCGATTCCCAACTTCTCGGACACCTCCCGACAACACATCTCAACCGCCTCGGACACCACGCATTCCGCCACATCGCCCAACTCATCGGAAAACTGTCCGAACTCCCGCTCGGGCCAGATGATGTGCCGCATGTCGGCCACGAACATCTCACGGTCCTTGAAACGGTTCAGGCACTCGACACGAGCATCCCGGTCGTCACACCCGGCGATCTCACCGGACAACTCGGCCGCCAACTCAACCCGCTCACGAGGCCGCTCGACTGACTCCACATCCTCAAGCAACGGAAACAACGTCTCGTGTTGGATCCGCAGGAAGTCCTGCCACAGGAACTCGCTGACACCCAACACCCTCGCCAAAGTCGACAACACCTCCGGCTTCTCCAACGACGCCAGACGAGTCGACCAGTCGTCCTGCTCCAGAAGTGACGATAGCATCTCACGAAATTGCCTCATTGCTGACAACGGATTCGGAGACCTCGGCAGCAAATGAGTGAAATGCTTGATCAATACCACCACGGTCTTCAATTCCTGCAGCCGCCGAGGGTCGCTCAACTTGCCACCAGTCGAATCCACCACATCCAACCGGTCCCGCACACGGTCCCCCTCGGTCTCGATCACCACACGCCGGATGCCAAACCCGGCCACCGACAACGCATGGGCACACTCATACAGGAACCCCGTCGTGTCCTCGGCCCGGATCGTCAGCACCGTCGCCGACTCCGACAACTCGTTGTCGATGTCCACCTCCACCGGCAACAGGCTGCCAACCAGACCCTCGACACAAAGCACATGACGAGCCACCTGGTCGGTCAAACTCGACAACGCCTCCTCACCACGTCCCGAAGCCATCGACTCGACAAACGCCAACAGGTCTGCATGGAAATCGGACCACAACAGGTCCCAGTCCGACTCCTCGGGCAACCGCACCTCAAACGTGTCGACGCATCGAGACTGACCTCCGGGTACATCCTGTGTGAATGCGTGACCGTTGACGATGTCGACACCATGAACCACCAACAGCCCACTGATCGCAGTCAGCAACTCCCGTTCGTCAAACGCCACCACTGTCAGTTCGGCACCACCACACTCCAATCGCACTGGCTCGACCATCACCGACCCGAATCGATTCAATTCGCCCAGCAATGCCTGGTGTCGTTCTTGTTGTGATTCGCTGAACACCTCCTGGTACAACGGCTCGCTGAACGGTACCGCCCCAACCGAGCCAACCGCCTCGATGCTGGAAGCCTCGTCGCCGCCGCCCCGGCCATCCACCACATCAGAAAACACACTGTCGAACACCTCGCGAATCTCGCGACAATGGTCCGTGTAATGAGCCACAAACTGATCGGCGTCGACAAAGTCCAGGCGACGAGCCAGGTACGATAACTCACCGTCGTCCGTCGGCAATGTGTGTACCTGCTTGTTGTGCATCAACTGAAGAGAATGCTCGATCGATCGCAGTAGCAGGTAACCGCTCGAAAGTTTTCGGTACTGGTCCGATCGCAGACAACCCGCCGCCGCCAAAGCACTCAGCGACCGAAGTGTGTTGGCACCCAACACCTCGGAATGTTCGCCAACATGCCGCAATTGCAGGTATTGCGTGACAAACTCGATGTCCCGAATCGAACCCACTCCCAGTTTGACTTCACCATGAGCCCGCAGTGCGGACGGCAATTGCTCCTCGATCCGACGCTTCATCTCGCGAACCGTGCGACGACCGCCCGACGCACCACGCTCGACCAAAAAACGCGTCACGCCGGACAGCACCCCCTCGCCCAAACTCCGATCGCCGGCGATCACCCGAGCCTTGACCAAAGCCTGCAACTCCCACGCCGCCGCATGAGTCTCACGATATTCGACCCAGGCGGCCACATCGGTGACCAAAGGCCCCGATCGACCCCACGGCCTCAAACGCATGTCCACGCGATACAGAAAACCCTCGGATGTCATCCGCCCCAGTTCGCGGACCAACTGCTGAGCCACTCGTAACGTGTCGACCGTCGGCTCTACGCTTAGAAACAACAGGTCAATGTCCGAACTGTAATTCAACTCCTCCCCACCCAGCTTCCCCAACGCCACAACCGCAATCCGACATCCAACGTCACCTCCACCGTCGCTGCCCAACCCGCCAACCAAATCCAACACCGCCTGCACCGTCGCATCGGCCAGCAGCGACAACTGCAAAGTCACTCGTCGCAAGTCCATCAACCCAAAACAATCGCAGGCCGCGATGCGTAGCAACTCCCAGCGCTGCACACGCCGGACCGCGTCCAATTGCAACTCAACCGATGCACCCGCCGCACTCGCCGCACTCGCCGCCTCACGCATGTCGAACAGGAACTCGTCGCGACTGCGGACTTCCGCCAAACGCTTCGATTCGGTCAGCCGCTCGAGGTACTCGGGGCGACGAACAAGCAACTCGGTCAGGAATTGACTGTTGACAAACAAACGCACCAGGATCTCGACCGAACGAGGCCGACGACTGAGGAACTCGAGCCAAACTCCCGGTTCCTCCCAGTGCTGCAAGCAACGACGAAAGTTGCCAAGCGACATGTCCGGCGCCGCCGTCTGAGACATCGCTCCCAACAACGACGCCAGCAGATTGGCCGATACCGCGGCGCCAGATCCACCACTCAGGATCGTCCGCCAGGAATTCGACGCCTGCTCCGGGTCCGAAAACCCCATCTTGCCCAACGACTCGACCACCAACAATTCGTCTGCACCCTGCGGATTCAACAGCCATTCGGCCGTCTCACGGTACATCCGTCAACTCCCGGCAGATCGTAACCACTCAGCCAGTCCTATGGTCACCGCTTGACCTCGCAACCGGGAACCGACTTTTGGAATGCCTTCACCGCACCTTCGGTAACCGAAGTGAAACTGAGATCCAGTTCCCCAAGCTTCGACAACCCGACCAGGCTATTCAGGCCAACGTCGGTGACACGAGTTCCCGACAGGTTCAATGTCTGCAGCTCGGAATGTGTCGATAGACTCGCCACTCCCGAATCACCCACCGCCGTCGAATCGAGATTCAACCACTCCAGTTGACGCAGATTCGACAGGTGCTTCATCCCCAGGTCCGTCACAGACGTGGACCACAGGTTCAACCGCCTCAGTGCCACCGAAGAAGACAGATGAGCCAGGCCGGCGTCGTCAACCTGAGTCTCACTCAGGTCGACACGCTCCAAGCCCTTCGCTCCCGCAATGGCCGCCAATCCCTTGCCCACAACCGCCGTGTCGCGAAGCACCACAGTTCTCAGGTCAGGCATCCGAGCCAACGCTGCCAGACCCGCATCCGAAACTCCCGTGCGAAACAGGTTGAGCTCTCGCAACTTCGTCATCCCCGACAATAACTCGACTCCTGCATCCGTGATCGCGGTGTCCTCAAGAATCAGAGACGTAAGACCGGTCAGACCCGAGATCGCCTTCAATCCGTCGTCCGACACCTGGGGATTCCGCAGCTTCAAACTTCGCAGACCACTCAGCTTTCCAAGATGCAAAAGGCCCGCGTCAGTGATCAATACGCAGCCACGAATGTCGACCAGCTTCAACCTCGTCAACCCAGACAAATGGACCAAGGCTTCGTCACTGATATTGGTGTACAACAGGTGAAGTTGCTCGAGTCGCTCGAGTGACGCCAGATGGGCCAGGCCGTCGTTGGTCACGTTCGAACAGCGACGCAAATTCAATGACTTCAGCGTTGCGATTTTCGAAACACTCGCCAAGCCGTCGTCCGTCAACTCGGTGTTCTCCAAACCCAGACTCTCCAGTCGACTCAATACAGCCAACTGCCCAATCCCACTGTCGCTGATGTTGGCACCCCAGATCTTCAGACTCTTCAGGTCCGTCAACCCGGCCAGCAATTCGCACTGGTCGTCAGTGAACGGGCACTCGCTCAAATCGACAGACACCACCGCACCATCGAGGATCATCCAACGACCTCCGGCAACCCGGATCGCGTCGACCGCCGACTGCTCAAGCCGGACCTGCTCGGCCCGCTCGGCCTCACCGACACCCTCCGACACCACAGTTTCAGGCACACCCGAAACGCCTTCACCCGCCGACTCGTCGTTCGACGTGCAGCCGACCAATCCGACCGACACCACACAGAACACCGCAGCCACCGCAGCCATCCGCACACACGCCATTGTCTGTCCACCCTCAGTCTTGGTGTCCCGTGCTCGAAGGCCGGTTCAAGAATTCCACCGGCCGATGCCCGACCCATTTCTCTTCAGCCGTCCCGCTTCCCAAGAGCAACATTAGTCGTGTCGCCGGGACATGGCAACGACCGCAATCACGTCCTCCGGTTGGTGCACTGCAACAGAGCGTGCTATCATGCCGGCGAGCAGTAAACGGCTTGCCACGGGCTGCGGTTCGCCAACCCGACCACAACCGGCAACTTCAGCTTGCCGTTTCAACCTCCTAACGCATTCGTCCCTCGGAAAGCTCAATATGAACGACTCGACCCCAGCCAACACGTCACACACCTCTCGGCGAGATTTCCTGCAGACCTCTGCCGCTCTGAGCACCGCGTTCTGGGTCGCCTCGGACCAGGAGTCTTGGGCCGCTCCGACATCCCCGAACGAAAAGATCCGGTTTGCGTGTATTGGAGTCGGAGGCAAGGGCAGCAGCGATTCGGCCTCGGCCGGTCGCCACGGCGATGTCGTCGCCATCTGTGACGTCGACCAGAACACACTCAACAAGGCCGGAGTCCGATTCAAAAACGCCAAAAAGTTCACCGATTACCGCGAGATGCTCGAAACGATGGGTGACAGCATCGATGCCGTCACCGTCAGCACGCCTGACCACAATCACGCTGCCGCCAGTGTGATGGCGATGAAAATGGGCAAACACTGCTTCACGCAAAAACCCATGACGCACAGCATCTACGAAGCCCGCCAAATGGCTCTGATCGCCACCAAACACAAGGTGCAGACTCAAATGGGCAACCAGGGCACTGCCACCAATACGCTGCGAGAAGGCGCCGCGATTGTCCAGTCCGGAGTGCTCGGAGATGTCAGCGAAGTCCACGTCTGGACCAACCGACCCGTCTGGCCACAAGGCGGACCCCGACCCAAACCCGCCACACCCCCCAAACATCTCAACTGGGACGTCTGGCTGGGACCCGCACCGTTTCGACCCTACGGCAATGGCTACCACCCCTTCGCCTGGAGAGGCTGGTGGGACTTCGGGACCGGGGCACTGGGCGATATGGCCTGCCACACCATGAACATGCCCTTCATGGCCCTCAACCTCCGTGACCCAATCTCCGTCGAAGCCACTAACTCGGGACACAACAAGGACAGCTTCCCCAAGTCCAGTGTGATCACCTACGAGTTCCCCAAGCTCGGCGAACGCAACGCCGTCAAGATGGTCTGGTACGACGGAGGCGAACGCCCGTCGCAGGAACTGCTGCCCAAGGAACAAAAACTCCCCAAAACCGGCTCGCTCCTCATCGGAGACAAGGGCATGCTGCTCTCGCCAGGGGACTACGCCGGAAACAGCAACATCGTGCTCGGTGTCGATAAACCAAAGGTCGATTTCGAAAAATCACCCGGCCACTTCACCGAGTACGCTCGTGCCATCACCTCGGGCAAACCCGCCCGGTCGAACTTCCCGGAATACGCCGGGCCACTGACCGAAGTCGTACTGCTCGGCAACCTTGCCGTTTGGGCCGAAAAGAAGGTCGAATGGGACGCCAAGTCGCTGACAGCCAAGAACGCGCCGGAAGTCAAAAACATCGTCCGCCGCGAATATCGCAAAGGCTGGACACTCTAGAACGCAGTCTCTCTCGCGTGCCAACAATATCACCCAGCCACCGGGCTGACCGCTGTCAGCCCGGACGGCCTCGGCCGACCAGATCACGGAACCGCAATCCGTCGCTCGGAAGCGAAAATCGGTCTGCCAGGTGAGCCAGCCAGACGACCAGTCCGTCGTCCGGATGCAGGTACAACTCGTGCAGCGTCTTCTGAGTCCGACTGCCACTCTGCAAAACATATTGATGCGACGGCAGTTGAAACATCGTGTGCAACTGAAAACTGGCCGCGCCACGCAAGGCGTACTCCAACGCCATCCGCCCACTGCAGATGTTACCCGTCGCCGCAAATCCACACAGCGACTCACCGTATTCGGCATGACACTTCGATAGCACTCGCAGGTTGCGGTCGCTCAGATCCCAACCGCCATAGGCAATGCCACGCATCCCCTCAAACTCACGCTCCGGATCAAACAACCGGTTGCCGTAAACCCACCAGTCTGCCGCGTTCGCCCCGACAGCCTCCTGCACCGTTCTCAATAACTCGCACTGAAACGATTCGTCCTCCAGCGTGTTGAAAATCTTTAACCCCACCGACACAGCACCAGGCCGCACCGCTCCACGAATCAAACCCGGCACACGACGAACCCACTCCAGCACCGTCTCCCGGCCACGAGACCGCTCGCTACCAGCCAATGTCGGACTGAAGTCCTTTTCCAAAGGCATCGGCCCCGAATCGGCGTCGACACCCCAGGCTTGCAGCAATCGAGCGGTCGTGAACTCGTACTCCGACTCCAGCCAACGAGTCTCACCCGGTTCAGGCAAATGGTACTTCACCGACGGGATCACCAGCGTCGACGTCCCCTCCGACACCGCCCGAGACTCCCGTACCAACTCCAGATACTCGACAAACGTCCCGGACCAACCCCGACCGAGCCAACTCACCGTCCAGCCACTCTGCCCACCACGTGACGCGACCGGCTCAACCTGCATCCGAGATTCTTGAGTCGCCCACTCGGACATCGATCGGCCGCCGTCCTCGGATTCGGCAATCAACGTCTTCAAGACCACGTAACCCAAGCCCGCAGCGACGTCTTCTGATACCTGGCGAACTGTCATCGACAACTGGCCGGATGCCTTGGCCCACGGGTTCTCGATTCGACGCCCCGCATGTTCGCTCGAGAGATCCCAGCCAAATTCCTGCTCGACCCACGAGTGATAGTCGACCGGAGTCTCCCGCTCCGCCAAACACTCGTAGGCCTCGGACACGCGACGACGAACCCCCGCCCCCACGTCCAACGGGCCACTCAACCATTCGGAACTCGCCAATTCACTCTTCGCTGGAATCACATTAACTTTCGATCGCAACATCGCTCAACCAGCCAACCCCGGGACTCGCCGTTGACTGACTCCCATTCTATAGTCGCAGCAATATCCCCAACACCATACCGCAGCCACGCCAACTCGCAGGCGCCAACTCACTCCGCTCGGGCCGAGATGATCCGCACCAGCTTCTCAACTCTCGGCTGCCCCGACTGGTCGTTTGCCGACATGGTCAGACTGGGCCAACAGGCTGGTTTTGATGGAGTCGAGATTCGGCTCATTGAACGAGACACTGAACTGCTGGGCGTGCCAGACTTCTCGGCGACCCAATTGCCCAAACGCCGCCAAGAACTCGCTCAATCCGGGTTCGAAGTCTGCGGCCTCGCCTCCTCTGTTGCATTCGACTCGCCCGATGCCAGCCACCGAACCAAACAACTCGAGATCGGTCGAGCCTACCTCGATCTCGCAGCCGAACTCCAGGCTGGCTTTGTTCGAGTCTTCGGAGACACGATCCACGAATCGGTTGGTCGACACGACACCGTGTCACAGGTTGCCGACGGCTTGGAACGGCTTGGCGAATATGCCGAATCGCTGAACCTGAAAGTCGTTATCGAAACACATGGAGACTTTTCTCAGTCAGATCTGGTCGCCGAAACCATGGATCGAGTCCACTCGCCAGCTGTCGGGGTTCTCTGGGATACGCACCACCCCTGGCGATTTCATGGCGAATCGCTCGCCATGACTTGCGATCGTTTTCAAGATCGCATCTTCCACACGCATTGGAAAGACTCGGTCACACGTCACTCGACCACGACCGACGCCGACCAGCAAATCGCCGCCAAGCAGGCGGCCACCCTGATGACCGGACATCAGCACGCCGATTATGTGTTGTTCGGAGGTGGCGAGTTCCCGATCCTCGACTGCCTCGGACTACTCAAACGCTCCGGCTATTCTCAGTGGTACAGCTACGAATGGGAAAAGATGTGGCATCCGGAGCTCGAACCGCCCGAATTGGCTCTGCCACTCTTCTCAGAAAAGATCCGCCAGTTGCACGCGTTGCTTCCCGGCAACTGACACCAAAGCCGCAGCCTCCAACCGACCTGAATTGCCGGCACGACCGCTCGGCACTTTGCCGGATGTAGAGGACCTGACGATTGGGTAGCCAGCCGTGCTTTCCGCAGATTTGCTCACGTTCCATACGTGA
>Ga0209402_10003420_pt1 | contig 15189 bp, 16 predicted proteins | sample ArcticOcean_MG_C_3_FD_187437 | JGI IMG/M metagenome (GOLD analysis project Ga0209402, IMG submission 187437) | Marine microbial communities from western Arctic Ocean - ArcticOcean_MG_CB8_126 (SPAdes) (version 2) | ecosystem: Environmental > Aquatic > Marine > Oceanic | place: Arctic Ocean... | reverse complement strand
CATACATGTATCTACCAAAACTAAACTTAGGAATTATTACTCCTACCACGATAAACAGAAAAACTAAAATAATTACTACGTAAGGGACATCAAATATTTGCCCTGAGCCCATATTAAGAAATGTTTTATTGCTAATCCTTACTGCGATATCTGAAAACATATATCCTAACCCTCTAATAATTGACATCGTAGCGAGAGTAGCTATAAGAGGGTTAATCTTAAAAAAACCAACAAGTAAACCATTTACAACTCCCATGAGTCCGCCAATAATAATTGCAATTAAAACTCCATATATAAATCCAAAACCTTCTTGAAGCATCCAAGCGACACTTAAAGCAGTTGCTGCAGAAATTGAACCAACTGAAAGATCAAATCCACCAGAAATCATTACAATAGTTTGTCCTAAAGCCATTATTCCTATAATTGTTGAAGCTCTAAAAATATTCTTAAAATTCTGCCAACTAAAAAAATATTCAGACATAAAAGTAAAGAAAATTATTTCAATCAAAAGAATCAAGAATAAACCAGGACCAATCTCTATTATTGATTTAGATATAGCTTTTTTAACAGAAGAAAATCCTACAAATAATATTTTTTTAATACTACTAACCCCCCAAAGATCCGCCATCAATATTTATTGATTCACCTGTAATCCAACTTGCATTTTCACTGATTAAATACATAATTAATGACACGACATCTTCAACTGTTCCGAACTTTCCTAAAGGAAAATACTCAGCCCCTTCTTTTAGAATTGTTGCTAGATCTCCCTTTGAAAAACCCATCTCTTTGTATAGTGGGATTTTTTGAGCAGCAACTTTTTTACCCATCTCTGTTCCTGGAATAGAAGATGGACAAACTGCATTGACTGTGACTCCATAAGGTGCTGCTTCTTGACTTATAGCCTGGGTCATTCCTGTAACAGCAAATTTACTCGAGCAATATGGAATAATAAATGGAAACCCGTTTATACCTCCTGTAGAAGAGAGGTTAACAACTCGACCATTTTTACTTTCTTTTAAGTAAGGCATTGCTGCCTGTATGGCTAAAAAAGTTCCCTTTGCATTTATGTCCATGATCCAATCCCACTCTTGTTCTGAAATTTCTTCAAGTGCCTTGATTTCAATAACTCCAGCAGAGTTAATTAAAGTATCTAAGCCTCCCATTTTCACAGCAGCATCGTTGATGGCAGTGTTAAGAGAATCTTTATTACGCACATCAACTACACATGTTCCAACTAAATCTGAATTTATTTCTTTTTTAGCATTTTCTAGAGAATCTTCATTAATATCTGCAATGATTACTTGAGCACCTATAGCTACTAATTCTTTTGCTGTCCCCAAACCAAATCCAGAAGCACCACCAGTGATGAAAACTTTCCTATTATTGCTGTATTTAAGCTGCATATATCACCATTTGAATATATTATACAAGCTTTTTATATCCAAATTAATAACAAGGTTGTTTAAATGTATTTATGGGAAAAATTATTTATAGCGCAATCACATGGGTTGACGAGGATAAAGAATTAGGTAAAGAATACATTAGTTGGCTAGAAGAAGAACATTTGCCAGAACTTTCTTTGCAACCTGGGTTTAATTCTGTAAAAAGAGTCAAGCTTGAAGAAATGAATACAGATCAATGGCAAGGCTATCAGATAATAATGGAAGTTGACAAAAGAGAAGATTTAGAAAATTCTATATATAGTTCTACTATTGGAAATTTATAGACAACTCTAATATGTTAATATAAAGTAATGGACGGTCATAAATCAAAAGAAGAATGGGTAGTTGAGCGTTGTTCAAAACCTTTTGAATCAAAAGAAGATGCTGTTTCATATATGAAAGACAGGAAATTTGACGGAATGGTTCTTAAACTAGAAGATGGTTCAATTCAAGCAGTCTGTCCAACTTATCCAGCAGGTTATTATCCAAAAGCAGAGGTTTTAGAAGAGGTTAATACTGCTTCAGAAACCTGTTGTTAACTTCTTTATCAAGGGATATATTTAATGCCCATTTGATACCCTAAAAACCCTGTGGGCGCTACAGGATTTGAACCTCTTGAACTTCTTGCTCAGTTATGCACGATATACACGACAGATGAGACACAAAAAAGTACTAATCAGGGTACTAAAAGGGTACTAAAAACTACAAATCTGATATCAATGTTTATAGGCTTATTCAAAGTAGGTGGTCACACATTTGGTCACACATTGGGTATGGACATCTGAAAAAGTCAGTGGGCCTAGTTAGATTTGAACTAACGACCTCATCCTTATCAGGGATGCGCTCTAACCAGACTGAGCTATAGGCCCTATTAAACAATTTACAGGAATTAATAGTATATATAATTTTTATTTATTACTACTAATAGAGGACATTTTAAGGGTTAATATTTAACCAAGGGGATGTAGCTCAGTTGGCAGAGCACCTGCTTTGCAAGCAGGGGGTCGTCGGTTCAAATCCGATCATCTCCACTTTGCTACAATTAGTATTATGAAACCAAAAGTATCAAAAGGCATTATGTTGATATGGATGTCTTTTGCACTTCTTAGACCTTACTATCGTCACTACTTCTTTCTGGATATGAGGTTTTAATGGAATACATTATTGCTCTCCTTTTAGCTTATGGTATTTTTCGATTTCTCAGTGGTTCCATTTCTTCTCTAGCCTCAATTCCAGAAGAGATTGATCCAACAGATGTATTAGAAGTTTCTCAGAGGTTTCTTTGTGATACGTGCGGAACAGAAGTAATAATGGAATTTCAATCTGTTATAGTCAGTGATCCGCCTAAACACTGTAAAATAGAAATGAGTCCAATAAAAGATTAACGATAGTCTGTTGTCATCAAGAAGCCTAGACCTATAAGTCCAAGCCCACTCCAGAGATACCATTTAGAAACAGAGCCAGGAAGAATTTTTACATAATTTAGAACAATTATCAATACTCCAATTGCCATTAAACCAACCATCAAAGTGACGTACCATTTTGGAGATGGTCCTTTATTCTCCACGTCTAAGGTATTTATTTTTTTAGACTGCGTAGGTCCTTTATTTTTTGTAGTTTTATTTTTTCTTGGTTTTGAAACAGGCATATCAGAAATCTACTATTTTCTAGTTAATATAACAATCTTTTTTTCTTTGTTTATGTCTACTAGAGCATCTTTTTGCATGGTTTCTAGTATTAGAAGCATTTCTTTCTGGTTTAATTCTATTAATTCTTGCGCCTTGGAAAAAGTTAATTCTCTTGATTTAATGAGAGTTTTTAGTATTTTTCCTCTTTTTTCCCTATTAGATCCTTTAAAACTTTCTATTCTCTTCTTTTTCTGTTCAATAGAGAAGTATTTAGCACAGGAATTCTCTATCGGACAGAGTGTGCATTTCGGTTTACTTTTTGAACAGATATTTGAGGACAGATCCATAATTGCTTGATTCCAGTATCGTGAATTTGTTGATCCAAGAAGTTGAATTGTATTTTCTTTTATCCAAGTTTCGTCAGCAAGTCTTCCATGATACCTCTCTAATACTCTTGTAACATTAACATCTGAAGTGATAACGTTCTTTTTGTAGGCAAAAGATTCTAGTGCGCTTTTTGTATATTTTCCAACACCGGGTAACTTAGAAAAATCATCACTATATTCCTTCCATCCATTTTTTGAAATCAACTTAGATGTTTCATGGAGGCGGAGTGCTCTGTTGTTATACCCTAAGCCAGACCAATCCTTTAGTACTGTTCTTTTTTTCTTTCTTGCCATCGCTTCAGGAGTTGGATATTTCTTAATAAAAAATTGATAGTATTTGTCGGCTCTTTCTAGTTGAGTCTGTTGGGATAAAAATTCTATAAGAAGAATTTTCCAAGGATCTGAAGAACATCTCCAAGTGAAGTCTCTTTTATTTTTCTTATACCACTTAAGTAGGTTTCTATTGAAATATTGAAACTTATTCTTCAAAAGTTATTTCAATCAAGCTATCTGGATCAACAAATTCGCCAGGTTCAGGAACTTGTTCTGAAACATTCCCTGAAGTACCACCAATTACTGAAGGAATTAGATTTAATTCTAAAAGAGCTTCCTCAACTTCAGCATAAGAAAGGCCAATTAAATCAGGAACTTCTATCTGAAGACCTAAAGAAATTACAATAGTTATTATTTCTTGAGGGCTTACAATACTTCCTGCTTGAGGAATTGTATAAGCTACAAGCCCCATTTCAATATCTTCTGAGAATTCATCTAGTAATTCATATTTGAATCCCAATGTTTCGAGAATTTGCATAGCATCTTCTTGTGATTTTCTACTTAAGTCTCCTAATTCAATTTTATTAGGGCCTGAAGATATGACCAGATCTACAACAGAATTTGGACCAAGTTTTGTACCAGCAGCAGGATTTTGGGAAATTACAAATCCTCTAGGTACATTATTATCATTTGCTTCAAGTTGTTGTCCAATGACAAACCCACTTTGTTCTATAACGTAGATTGCTCGATCAAGTTCTATATCTACTATGTATGGAACTGGAAAAGCTTCCGGACCCACGGAGACTATTATTGTAACTAGACCTTCAGGAGAGAGACTAGTCCCAGCGGTTGGTTGAGTTTTTATTACTGCCCCTGTTGGTACATCTGGATGAGCTGCATTTTCTATTCCCACTTTAAATCCAAAACTTTGGAGATCTTTTAGCGCTTGAGCTTGTTCACTGCCTGTTAGGTCTGGGATTTCAACAGAGATTTGACTACCTCCATCAGGAGGTAGTCCTTTAAATACATTGGATAATGTCCAGAAAACACCAAAAAAGAGACCAAGTGAGACTAAAAGTGCAGGAATAGAGAACCTAAGTTTTATCGATGGACTTGCTAAGTCTATTAAACTCTCTTGAGTTTCCTGCTTTTTAAGGACGCTATTTTGTTGAATAAGTACGGCTCTCAAGTCTTCTGCAGATTTAAAACGATCAGCACTATTTTTACTAAGTAATTTTAATATTGCATTTTCAAGTCCTCTTGGAATATCACTCCTTTTTCCGCTTAGCTTTTCTGGTTTGTCAGTTAAATGTTTAGTGGCGATACTTACTGGAGACTCTCCTTCAAAAGGAGGTTTTCCTAAAAGAAGTTCATATAAAACAATACCAAGAGAATAAAGATCAGACTGGCTTGAGACAGACTCTCCTTTTGCTTGTTCGGGACTTATGTAAGTTGCAGTCCCCAGGACTGACCCTGTTTTAGTTATGTCGCTAGACTCATCTTGTATTGCAACAATTCCAAAGTCTGTCACCTTTACCCTACCCTCAGAAGTAATAAGTATATTCCCTGGTTTTATATCTCTATGCACTAATCCATTTGAATGTGCAGCGTGTAGCCCGTTTGCGACTCGAGAACCAATATAGATAACATCACTAATGCTTAACTGTTTCTTTTTAGAGAGAATTTGAGTTAATGAGTTTCCTTCTACATACTCCATTACAAAATATGGGACATCTTCAATTCCCCAGTCAAAAATTTGGACAATATTAGGGTTATTAATATTTGATGCAACTTGTGCTTCTCTTTTGAATCTTTCTACGAAGCTCTCTTGACCTACATATGATGGCTTCAGTGTTTTTATGGCTACAAATCTCTGCAATTCCCTGTCCAAGGCTTTATAGACAAATGCCATCCCCCCTTCTCCGAGGAGTTCTGTTATCTCGTACCTATTTTTAAGTATATCTCCAATATTCATTTCTCTACAACATTCACTATTACTATGCTTACATTATCTTTTGGTTCATTTATTAATACTTCTCTTACAATAGAATCTGCAACGGTACCTTCACTCAGTTTTCTCTTTATATACGATTCACTTACTTCATTATAAAAACCATCTGAGCAGACAAGGACCACATCTCCTATATTCAGTTGAAAGTCTACACATTCAGGTTCAAGTTTCTTTCCTAATCCCAGTGCTTGAGTTAGCATATTACTGAAACCTTCTACTATGTGATCTGTTGATAGTTGATGTAAATTTCTATTAGAGAAGACATAGCATCTTGAGTCTCCGATGTGGGCAAGTTTTAGATTCCCACCCGTATCTATGGAAACTAAAGTCATAGTTGTTCCCATATCTGAATATTCTGGATTCTTTTTTTGATAATTAATAATTTCCTTGTCTGCCTTGATTAGAATATTGCTCAATTTTTCACTGTTATCTTTAATTTGATCGATAGCTATTTTACTTGCTATCTCCCCTCCTTTATGACCCCCAAGGCCATCACATACTGCGGCATAAAAAATACCAAAAGTTGAGCCAGAAACAGCAGGATATACTGAATCTTCATTCTTTTCTCTTATAGGACCGCACTCGGATGCAATTGTCCACACACATTTTATATCTTTTTTCACTTACTTTGTTAATCTTAGTTGTTAAAGAGAAACTTTCTATAGGTCAAGTAGCTAAATTGGTAAAAGCTAAGAATCTTAGGATTCTTTGAGAATTTCTCAAGAGGTTCGAAACCTCACTTGTCCGCATATGAATAAGAGAATTAGAAGCGTATTGATACATAGGATTATTCCTGGACTAGTTCTAGGTTTCCTATTGTATTATGGTTCTACTTATTTTGAACAGAGACAGGAATTAGAAGAATATAATTCGTTTCTTGAGACAGCGGCAACAGCTTCCGAAATTCATTATTTGTCATCAGAATCATTTTCAAGAGTATTAGATTTCGATGTAATTAATAGAGAAATATTTGAATCAACAATTTCAGATATAGTGGGCGGAGCTCAGCAGGGTTATGATTTACTCTATTACTCTGAGTTTTATTATTTAAATATAAAAGAAAAAGAACTTTTAGAAATCGCCCTTAGATCGTGGCTGAAGGGACTTGAAATATTTGAATCATCAATCTTGATTCTTGTCGATGAACCGAATTCTCAAAAGATTGAAGAGAATATTGCTACTAGCATAGCTGAGCTTTCTATAGGGGATACAGCTTATGCTGAGTTTTTGACCTTAATGGCTAAAAGAAGTCAAGATTCTTATATTCCTTTTCTCTATCAGATTGAATATATAGGAATTGAAGATAGTTCTGCACGATTTGCTGATTTGCTAGTTCAGAAGGCAAGAGGAAGTACAGGAGGTCTTTTTTTAAGAAGAGATATATCAATTTCTGGTATACAATTTGAACCCAGACACATAGCTGAGACAGAAGATGGTTTCTATGTTTTAGAATCAGAACTGACGACATTAAATGTAGTAGTGACCAATGAGGGAAATAAAACCGAATATGATATTATTTTGATTACTTTAGTCACAGATCAAGACGCGAGCACTATTTATGAGAAGGTAAAAAAAGAAGCAATTCTAGAGCCAGGGAGAAGTAAAACGATTCAACTTGATGCTATACAACTTATTCCTGGAGTTGAATACGAATGGATAATAAAACTTGAAGAAGTTGAGAAGGAAGAAGAAATAGATGATAATCTTTACAGAGTTAAAGGTTTTGTACCACTAGATAGTTGAATTAAATGATTGATCCTAATATATTGAAAGAAAATCCTGAAATCTTAATAGAGAATATTAAAAGAAGGAACTTAGATATCTCTCTAGATGAACTTAACATACTCGATCAAGTAAGAAGAAAAACTAGATTGGATGCAGACGAAGCTAGAGCCAAGCAAAAGAAATTGAGTAAAGAGATTGCCTCACTGGAAGGTGAGGAGAAAGAGAAAGCATTGAAAGATGCTAGTGGTTTAAGCGATAGAGTTAAGGAGCTGGTTTCTGATGCTGATTCTGCAGGAAAAGATTTTTTGGATCATTGGATAACAATTCCCAATTTGGTTGACCCATCGTCTCCTGAAGGGGCTTCAGATGAAGATAACAATGAATTAAAAATTGTAGGAGAAGTTCCTAATATTTCAAAACCTAAGACACATCTAGAGATAGGCGAAAAGTTGGGAATTATCGATGTAGAGAAAGCCTCTAGTGTTTCTGGATCTAGATTTTCTTACCTTTTAGGATCTGGTGTTTTAATTGAGTTCAATTTAGTGAATTGGGTCATGAATCTTTTAAACAATAAAGGATTTACACCTGTGGTCCCCCCTGTCTTAGTTAGAGAGAATGCTCTTTATGGAACCGGTTTTTTTCCAGATGATGCCGAGCAAGTTTATTCAATACCTGATGATGATTTATATCTAGTAGGAACTTCTGAAGTTTCTCTCGCTGCATTCCATTCCGATTCCCTTTTACATTTGGAAGATCTTCCAAAAAGATACGCAGGATTTTCAACTTGTTTTAGAAGAGAGGCTGGTACTTATGGAAAAGATACTTCAGGGATATTTAGAGTGCACCAATTCGACAAAGTTGAGATGTTTTCTTTCTGTAATCCAGAAAAATCTAAAGAAGAACATGAGTTTCTTTTATCTATAGAAGAAGAGATTTTACAAACACTAGAGATACCGTACAGAGTGGTAGATGTCTGTACTGGAGATTTAGGAGCTTCAGCAGCGAAGAAATACGATATTGAGGCATGGCTACCTAGCCAAGATAAATATAGAGAAGTAACTTCTTGTTCAAATACAACAGATTATCAATCTCGAAGATTAAATATAAGAACTAAACTAGATAAGACCTCTACTCATCTTCATACTTTAAATGGAACAGCTCTTGCAGTTGGACGGATTCTAATTGCTTTACTTGAGAACAATCAGAAAGATGATGGCACCGTAGCTTTTACAGATAATGTTGCAAATATTGTTGGGTTTGAAAAGCTAAGCTAATAAAAGACTTCCGACCATACTAATTCCTAAAGAAACATAGACTGCTCTCTCTAGGGATGGACTCTTCATTAAACAGTTTTGTAACCCTTCCCCCGCAAGAAGCCAAAGACTTAGGGAAAAAGGAAGAATAGCAAAATAAATTAATGACCCTTGTATATTGGTGATACCAAAAGCTGTTAATCCGGATACAGCCATCACTACACCTTTTGGATTTATCCATTGGAAAAGAGATGCTTGGATAAATGTAAAAGGCTTTTCCAGTCCAGAGCTCTTTGTAGAAGAACTTTTTGTTGTCGCAACTTTGAATGCTATATATGTAATTATGACATATCCGAAATACTGTAGATATTGAAAAATTGCATCAGGAACAAAAGTCAATATATATCCGCCAACAAAAAATAAAAAGGTAAACCCAAGCCAAATTCCACAAAAATGAGAAAAGGATTCTTTTCTACCAAATCTTATACTCGATGCCATTAGCATTGAATTATTAGGACCTGGAGTTATAGAGGTGACCAAAGCAAATATGAAAAATTCAAACACAAGAAAATTGTAATATGGCAAGACAAATACTTAAGATATTATTGGCGGAGGGGGTGGGATTCGAACCCACGGAGCTTTATTCAAGCTCACGGCATTTCGAGTACCGCGCACTAGACCGGACTATGCGACCCCTCCATGTAGTATCATTTTAGGATATATGAAGTATCAAACAGACATAGAAAAAATGAAAATTGCTTTAAAGCAAGCACAGTTAGCTTATGAATTAAATGAAGTTCCTGTAGGAGCTGCACTTTTCGACTTTAGTGGGGAGTTAATTTGTGCAGATCATAATAGGAGAGAATTAAACCAAGATCCCACTGCACATGCAGAAATTTTAGTATTAAAAAGAGCATCAGAGGTATTTAAATCTTGGAGGTTAGAGGGGACAACCTTAGCCGTTACTTTAGAGCCAGACCCCATGTGCGCAGGGGCTATTGTTAATGCAAGAGTAGGGAGGTTAATATATGGAGCACCAAATGAGAAAGCAGGTGCTGCATGGACTCTGTATAATATTCCACAAGACCCAAGACTTAATCATTATGTTGAAATGATTGATGGAGTATTACTAGAAGAAACAGAAGAATTATTAACTTCTTTCTTTGAAAACAGGAGGTAACTAGACTTACATACTGAAAATTTTTTCGGAGGGATCGCATAGTCTGGCCTAGTGCGCACGCTTGGAAAGCGTGTAAGGGTTTATCCCCTTCGAGGGTTCGAATCCCTCTCCCTCCGCAAAAGATATAATGGAGGGATGGCCGAGCGGACGAAGGCGTTAGTCTTGAAAACTAATGTATGTATTGCATACCGTGGGTTCGAATCCCACTCCCTCCGCAAGCCTGGAGAGGTGGCTGAGCGGTCTAAAGCGCTCGCCTGCTAAGCGAGTGGGGGACGAAAGTTCCCTCGAGGGTTCAAATCCCTCCCTCTCCGCAAATGCGCCTGTAGCTTAATTGGATAGAGCATCTGACTACGGATCAGAAGGTTGGGGGTTCGAATCCCTCCAGGCGCGCTTTAGTTTCTAGATGCTAAAATAAAATAATGAAAATTAATTCATTATTCATGAAGTACTATCAAGTTGTGAATAAAAAAATTATTCCTATATTCTTTCTGCTAGTTCTTAGTACATGTGGAGGGGATACCGAAATATCTGAAAATGAAACTAGCACAAAGGCATCAGATCTGCAGCAAGATATAGTAGAAGAATCAACTCCTACTCCAACCTCTAAAGAGGAAACCGAAGTAAGTGTCCCTGACCTATGGGGAGAAGTAGATCTAGAGCCACTAGTTTTTGCAGCATCCGATGTTTCTCAAGAGACTATAGATCTGACACTGGAATTGTGGAAAATCGGTTCAGATGCTTGGGGAAATTATGGACCTCTTGAAATTTGGATAGTTGGAAAAAGTATAGATGCAGTTATTGAACTAGATCAAATTTGGTGTGAGAGAAGAAACGAAATCGATCCTAAATGGAAAGAATGGGATTGTGCAAATGGAGATCCTTACAACGGAAATGGTTGGTCACCTTTTTATAGTTATGTTGATGAAGGTAGTGCAGGTGTTTCTACATTCAGAAGAGATTACTTTGACTACCACTTCATCCTTATTACGATGTCAGCAAAATATCCAGGACCAGAAGAGGAAGACTATAAACCTGTGATGCTACATGAGTATTTTCATGTTGTCCAACACACCTCAATTAAATGGATAGAACAAAATGGTGATAGAACTCCCGGAGCCCTATTGCTTGACGGAGCTACAGAGCAAAAACCATGGATAGCTGAAGGTGGTGCAGAATATATGGCACAACTCCTATATTCAAAACAGCCAGGAGTTAGACCTGGATATTTAAAGGAAGTCATGGAACGCAAAACATATGGTATTTCTGATTACTTAAGCTATGGGAAAAGCTTGAGAGAATTATCATACGATGATCCAGTAGACACGTATGGCGTTGCGTCCTGGTTTGTTGCTTATTTAGTTCACCAATCTAGTGAAGAAGTATTCAGAGTTAATTTTTATGGTGACCTAGAAGCTTTAGGATTTGAGAAATCTTTTGAGAAACATTTTGGAAAACCAACAGACGAGATGATTGTAGAATTTAATTCTTGGATTGATCAGCCAGTTGATACTCTCTTAGAAATCATTCCTTAATTTAAACTAATGTATGTACTACATACCGTGAAGTCGACCGATTAGGGGCTCCTTAATCTATTTGGTATTAATATAAAACTTATGAAAAGAGTTATTCTAATTTTGCTCATCACTATTCTTGCTTGTTGCTCAACTAGTGATGTAGATGATAGTTTAATTACATGTGCTGAAAATGAGAAAGACAGTGAGGGCCTTTGTTATGAACCAGATGATTCTTTATCTGGAGAAAGTCCTGAAGGTGGAGAAAGATTTCTTTATATTTATGACGGTACTGAGGAGCAAGCAAACCAAATTGTTACTTGTATCCGTGAGTATGAAGAAGCTTTAAAAGATTTTCCTAGTGCGCTTGTTGGAGCAAATGGAGAGGTTTCTTTGGAATTGACCGATTATGTCAACCCCGACGGGAGTTTTAGTCTTATTGACGAAGCATTGTCAGACTGTGAATAAGAAGAACGTTCCGTTACTCCTAGCTTTTTTATTACTGATAACACTTTGTTCGACAGGAGAAGATACGGATTCTTTGTCGTATTACACGACTTCGGATGAAGGGGGTATAACACTTGAAGTTTTAGAAGAAGATGAGTTAGAAGAACTTATTGGAATTTCAACAGAAGAACTTCAAGGAAATCTTTTTGCTGCTCGAACACCTTTAAATATAGAAAGATATTGTGATGTCATAGGGAATCAGTTAGATTGCGAAGATCCAACTTTATTCGTGCCTCAGAAAGCTAACAGTTGCGATTCAACTGTAAATAATTCTGGAAAAGTTAACGAATTAGGCCTCGACTATGTTTTACCTGATACTACTAATCTAAATATTTATTCATTAAGAGAAACTTATGGGACCGCAAATGATCACAAGAAAAGCTTTAGAGGAGGTGGGGGCTTTTATGTAACTAATCCATATGTTATTTTCTCCGATGAAGCTTTTACTATAACCTACGAACCATCACACGAGACGACACCTACTGGTCTTAAGCTAGCAGTCGTTGATGTGTTACAAACTGAAGATGGATCTACTCAAGTGGAACTTGGTGCAAATGATAATGGGAAGATAGTGCAATCTCCTTACTTATACGACGATGGGACACATGGAGACTCAATTGCTAATGATGGTATTTATACACGAGCCTGTATCGTAATTAAAGATTATGAAAAACTATTTAATAACAAATCGGAAGAGTATATAGATTTATCAGAATTACTCTACGTTCTCAACCCTCTACTCAAAGGTTCTGAAGAGATATTTGAAGTTAGTGAAAATGTTTTGGTATCTGACGGAGGCTTCTTTGTTGACATAGGATATGATTACACTCAAATTCAAAATAACTCACTTCCTCTAGCTAATAACCCATGGGAATTCTGCAGAGCTTGCGAAAGAGTTTTTAACTTAACTGATGATGTTGTAAATGTCCTCATCATGACTCCAAGAGACAGAACTGGTGGGGCAGGTTGGATGGCAAGGATGGCAGATCATATTCGAGGAACTGGCTTTTGGACAGATGTTGAGGGGGTTTTCACTGAGGATAGCTCACCAGCTAGAAAATATGATGAAAGAAACTACGTTGATGGAAGAGAGCACATGGAACTGTTAATGATTTTATTTTTGGCTGGTCCACAACTAGATGATCTAACTCATGAATTTTCACATAGTATCTTAGGACAAACTGCTGACAGCCTACCTGGACTTAATGAAGAATCCTGGAATTGGCAAGACGGAATGCACCTTGATTCAGATGTTACAGCCAGGAACTCTCTTCAAGCAGGGTTTAAATTGAAAGTTGACTCTGCACTGGAGGATTTAGCAAAAACTGGAGGAACTATTACCTACAAAGATGTCAAAATCTTTAATGATGAATATCCTGATGGTACTTCTACAAAACTGATATACCAGGATGGAAAGTTTAAACTTATCCCTCTTGAAAACAAGCCTTGGTCTGATATATTTTTATATTCAGCGGGTGTTATAGATGCCTCAGAGGTAAATGAAACATATTATAAACTCGTTAACTCCTACCTTATCAATTGTTCTGAAAAAACAGGCTACCACCAGTGTTTTGAAGACAATGAGGTAAAGGCTGAGAAAGTACTTTCTTTTGGTGTAGAAGAGATGATTGATTTATATGGAGAATGGTCTTATGCATATGGAGATCTCCCAAATCCATATAAAGTTGCATATATAAATTTAAGCGATAGACCACATTCAGAAGCTGAGATTATTTTTTCTACAAAGTTTAACAAAGGCCATCAGCAAAGTTCAAATACTGACTGGGTTGATTACAAGTCAACAATAGATTATACAACTAAAGGCTTGATAAAGCTTGATTTCAATGCTCTTGATATGGTCTCAAATTCACAGAGATACATAAATCTAGCAAAGGCTTCAGGTACATCTTCGCAAAATAAAACAATAGGAGTCGATGACCTAGAGAGTTACAAGAATCTATATATTAGGGCTGTTGATCCTTATTTTGATGAAGATACAGGTAATGAGCTTATTCCAAGCACCTCAGAAATTCAAGAGTCGATATCTCTTTTTACATCCATAATTAATTTAGTACCAGAGCTTCCACAAGCATATGTTCAGAGAGCAAAAGCCTATATTCAATTAGATAATTATTCCGAGGCATTGTCGGATCTTAATGAGGCTCTAGATAGGCTTAGTTTAATATTTCCAGCTCTAAATACAGTTACAGCTGTTGTAACGCTAAGTGACATTCTAATGCAGAGAGCTTTAGTGCATGAAGCATTGGGGAACGAGGAGGAAGCAAGTGCTGATCTTGCAGAGGTATTGAAATACGACTACTTAACAACGTATTCTTACATAAACATGTTTGAATATGAAGTAGCAAAGTACGAGCAGAAAATTTGTAATCAGGACCCAGAAAATGGTTTTTACGAAGACATATCATATGAAGGTTGTGTATTCATAAATATTGCTAATGACGTGACAACGAAAGACGGGGACTCTATAGATTATATTTGGATTGACGAGGCATTAGATACGACTATAAATATGTATTTTAATTTAGGTAGGTCTCTTAATGATTTCGCAACAAGGGCTGGTTCAAGTGAGATAGCTTATGATTCATTAAAAAGAGCAATCATTTCCCTTGAGAAAGCATTAGAAATCGATGAAGACGGAGTTACATGGTGGTATAGGTTTGTTTTACGTGAGCTAATTTACGTATGGGCCAATCTTGCTGATATGGTTCGCTTTCCGTTTTTGTCTGAAGAAGATATTGATTATGCTCGAGGAAGGTCAGAATATTACTTTGATCGAGAGCAAGAGGTTACCAATCGGTGCCAAGAGCTTTGGGGAGGAACATATAATGAACAATATTGTGGGGCTTAAGTAATCAATAACTCCACAAAGGTTCTTCTAGCTTCCATTCAGGAGAATTTCCCCACTTATTTAAATAAGCTACCTCATCTATTGGATTTCGTTCTGCAACCCCCCATTTGCCAAGAGGGTATCCTGCAGTAACAACTGCACTTAGATTCCACCCTTTATCACTTGGAACTCCCAAAATCTCAAATGCCTCTTTTTGTTTAAAAGACATAACTGTAGTTAGACAAGTTCCTACACCATGAGCTCTTCCTGCAAGCATAAGGTTCCAGATAGCTGGAAAAATAGATGAACCAGTAGGGTCGTTTCTTGAAAATATTATAAAATGAGCTGGTACTTTATGAAAGTTTTGAGCCAGCCATCCTGCAGATTTACTAATCCTAACAATTTGTTTTGCTTTATCATTA
>Ga0209402_10003417_pt1 | contig 15193 bp, 14 predicted proteins | sample ArcticOcean_MG_C_3_FD_187437 | JGI IMG/M metagenome (GOLD analysis project Ga0209402, IMG submission 187437) | Marine microbial communities from western Arctic Ocean - ArcticOcean_MG_CB8_126 (SPAdes) (version 2) | ecosystem: Environmental > Aquatic > Marine > Oceanic | place: Arctic Ocean... | reverse complement strand
CCACCTGGCCGTGCCGCGACCGTTCGCCGACCTAGCTCCGGAGGTTATTGCCGACCTCTACGTCAGAGAGATCGAGGTCGGGATTGAGGGCACCGGAGTTAAGGCGGGCATCATCAAGGTAGCCAGTGACGCGGGTGGAATCACTACTGAGCAGGAGATTGTGCTGCGCGCGGCAGGTCAGGCTTCTGTCCGCACCAACACACCCATATCCACCCATACTTGGTCGCCGGACCGAGTTGGCGAGGAACAGGTGCGGATTCTCAAGGAGGAGGGCGTGGACATGAACCGGGTATACATCGGCCACAGCAACGACGACACCGACATGAGCTACCTGCTGGGTCTACTGGACCAGGGTGTTTGGCTGGGGTTGGACCGGTTCCCCGGAGGACGCCGCGCGGGCACTCCGCTGTGGGAGCAACGCACCGAGCTGACCAAGCAACTCATTGACGCTGGCCGCGCCGACCGCATCATGCTCTCCCACGACCACTCGGTGCCCAAAGCCAGGCATGGCGCCGACGTTCAGGAAGCGCGGTTCAGGTACAACCCGGACGGCTACAACTTCATCACCAGAAACGTCCTCCCCAGACTGAATGAACTGGGCGTTTCCGACGAGACCATCAACCAGGTCATGGTTCAGAATCCTCGCCGTTTCTTTGAAGGGAAGTAGTCGGATAGACGAAGAGGTACCAGATGGCTGGGCTTAGCGTGGAAAATCAGCTGCGAGATGTTTACAACATGCGCATTGTGAGCAACTTCTCGAAACGCGTCAAGGGTGTTTACTCAGAATTCGACGAACCGGGATTTTGCCTAGGAATCAAAACCGAATTGGACGCGCTTGGTTTTGGTGAACGCTGGCGGCTGATTCGGGACGCGCTAACTGCACATCTGTCTGGAGATTTTACGCGTTCGGCCCAGATACTCATGAATTCCTTGGAGCCTGAACTTGCCGCCCATCCTGAAGATACCCCCTGGGACGGATTCATAGTTGTCCCGAGACCGAATTTGTGGCCGAATCTGGAATCGACCACTTTGATCTAGCCATGGATGTCCTTAAGGAGATGACCAAAAGGTTCTCGTCTGAAGGGGCGGTCAGGACTTTTATAGATAGATACCAAGAAGAATCACTGGTTCTGTTCCGGGAGTGGGCGGCAGACCCAAATGTCCATGTACGGCGCCTAGTTTCTGAAGGAACCCGGCCCAGATTGCCACTGGCTGCCCCCTACGCAGCTTCAAGAAAGACCCGACGCTAGTCCGGGATCTTCTGGAGTTGTTGAAAGACGATGCTGAACTATACGTCCGGCGCTCGGTGGCCAACAATCTGAATGACATTTCCAAGGACAACTCAGAAGTCGTCGTTAGCACATTGACCAGGTGGGGCCAAAGTTCTAGCGAAGAGATGCAAAGGCTGATTCGACGCGCTCTGCGGACGCTCCTGAAACAGGGCAATGTCGGGGCACTTGGGTTATTGGGATATGAATCGCCCGGGGTGTCGGTCGCAGCCCTGAGCTTGCAAAACCAGCGGGTTTTGAAAGAAGGGGGCCTGATTTTCCGGTTCAGCTTTGTGTCTGAGAAATCTCAAAAACTGATGATCGACTACCGAATTTACTATATGAAGTCGAACTGGAAACAAGCGCCAAAGACGTTCAAATGGGCTGGCCGGACGGTCAAAGCGGGTGATGTTGGGGAGATTCCAAGAAAGCAGCCATGCAAGACAATCAGTACCCACAAACATTATCGGGGTAGGCGCAAGATAGAGATTATCGTGAATGGGCAGGCCATGGCGGAATCCGACTTTGAGTGTGACTAGCCCGTCTGCATCGGCAGTGATGCGTCGGCTGCCCACTCGGACATTGACGCGTCGTAGACTGCCACGTTCTCATAGCCAAGCAGTGTCAGGATAAAAGCGTCATTGCTGGCGGCAATTCCGCCGCCGCAGTACGCAATCACCCGAGACTCGGAATTCGCGCCGACGCTGGAAAATCGCTCTGCCAGTTGTTGCGCAGATAGATAGGCATGCGTGACCGTATCCATGAGATCCCCTGCCGGAACGTTCACGCTGTCGGCGATGCGTCCGGCCCGTCCGTAATTAGCGCCGCCTGTTCCCAGGTGTTGGTCACTACTCAGTGCGTTTATCACGCAGGTCGCGCCGTCCTTGATGGCGGACAAGACTTCGCTCTGGTCGGCCATCAGCCCAGCCCTTGGTTTGGCGTGGAAAATGGCTGGCGGGTAGGCCGGTGCCTCGGTACTCAACGGGCGGTTCTCCAGCTTCCATTTGTGCAGTCCGCCGTTCAGGATGTAGGCGTCATCGAAGCCAAACACCCGGAGCATCCACCAAATTCGAGTTGCCCAAGACCCTGATGTCGAGTCGTATAACACCACGCGCGTTCCTGCGCCTACGCCATAGCCGGACATGGCCTTGGCGAATTGGGAAACCGGGGGCAGCATATACCGGAAGGCGGCACTTTCGTCCGACAGGTCAGTTACCAGGTCGGCGTGGCCTGCGCCCGGTATGTGCTCAGCTTCCCAGGATTCGCGGCCGCTCTCGGCACGGATGCCGCCGTTGCCATTAGGCATGTTGAAGGCGGTGCAGTCCAAAACCCGTATATCGGTGTCGTTGAGATGCTCGGCAAGCCAGTCTGTATCTACCAAAAACTGTGGATATTTGAAGGCCATTTTAGTCACTCCCCCCAAAGGTTTCGGCTAGTCGGTTTTGCGAATTAGTATTTGTTGGCCAATTTTGTTTGCAGCCATTTGAGCTTGGCGTCGGCCTGCGTTTGAGTTAATTCACCGGAGTCGACCAGGTCAGCTAACTTTGTCTGATAGTCATCGGCTGAGAAGCTTGATTTCTTTTTGTTCCAGACCCCTGAATCGTGAGTCCTTGACTGAATGACCGCAAGTTTCCCGTCGGCCTGTTCTTGGGTTAGGTCACCGCTTTCAACCAGTGTAGAGATATTGGTTTGGATCGAATCGTCGTCTCCGCTGGCCAGTATCGCCGTCGCCGAGATTGCGGATACAGCTAACAGTAAAACCAGAAGCAATATCGGCATCAATCGTTTTGTCATTATTGAAATACCTATTCTTCTTAAGAAGAAGAATACCCTCCGTCGACGGTCAATGTGGAGCCGGTTACGTAATCTGATGCTTGGCTGGCCAGAAAAACAGCCGCGCCGCCCAACTCGGACGGTTCGCCCCAGCGGCCAGTGGGGATGCGGCGGCTGATGTTGTCGTGCCGGGCTGGATCGCCCTGCTCTATGCCACGCGTTAGGTCGGTGACAAACCAGCCGGGTAGAATGGCATTGACCTGGATCTTGTCCTTGGCCCAGGCCACGGCCAGGCTCTTGGTAAGTTGCACGATTCCACCCTTGCTGGCGGCGTAGGGCGAACCCCAGTCGCTGCCAAACAGGGAGTACATGGAGCCAATGTTGATTATCTTGCCGCCGCCGTTCTTCAGCATTTGGGGGTAGGCTTCTTTGGAGGCCAGGAACGCTGCACGGAGATTCACGTCTATGACTGAGTCCCATTGGGCAACAGTCAGGTCCTGGGGTTGGGCGCGCACGGCAATCCCAGAGTTATTAACTAAAATGTCGAGACGCCCCATGTGGTCAATGGTATCGGTGACCATCCGCTGCACTGCCGGTTCTTTAGTCACATCGACTGTGATTCCGTGGGCCTCAACACCCAGCGCGCGTATGTCTTCTAATGCCTGGGCCGTCTTCTCAACGCTGCGGGCTGCAATGACGATGTCGGCGCCAGCGTTGGCCAGACCCATAGCGATTCCCAGGCCCAGGCCGCCGTTGCCGCCGGTGACCACCGCGACTTTGCCGGTCAGGTCGAAGAGGTTTTGGGTAGCCATATTAATCGTCCCTGAACTTGGGTATTACACTCTCCCCGAACATTCGCAGGGATTTTTTCACCTTCTGCGAATCAATCTGACCCACGTTAGGGTTTAGCAATACGTTGCGCACGCCAATGTCCCGCAATTCTTCCAGTTTTCCGGCTACGGTAGCGGGTGTGCCGGCCAGAAAAGCGTGTTCAACGACCTCGCTATCTGGTGGCGGTGTACCGGGAGGTGGCAGTTGGGCGCCGCCGGGATTGAACTTTACTCTGGCATCAAAAAGGTGCGCCTTGTATTTCGAGAGCGCTGCTTCGGCAATATCGAGGGCTTCTTGGTCGCTGTCACAGACAAATAGGGCACGTTGCGCCCAAGTCTGGTCCAAGATTTTCTCGATCTCTACTTCGTTCAGCCCCGACGATTCCAGCCCTTCTTGGTAGCGGCCAAACCGGTGACGGAGCGTGGTGATAGTCTGGACTCCGATGAGCACTGGCCTTCCGGCTTTGCCCATGGCGACCATTGAATCTTCAGAGATACAGGCTCGGACGATGGGCGGATGGGGTTTCTGCACCGGGCGGGGTCGTAGTCCGGGGAATGACAGGTCCCAGAATTTGCCCTTGTGCACTACGTCTGTGCCGGTCCAGGCCTTGATTAGCAGTTCCTCAGCCTCTTCCAGCATCTCCCGGCCTTGTTCCAGGGTAGTGCCGAAGCCGATGTACTCGTACTCGTTGTACGCCGAGCCGCGGCCCGTGCCCATGATGAGTCGGCCATTGCTCAGGTTGTCCAGCAACGATGTCTGGACGGCCAGGCGTATTGGGTGGTGCAGAGCCATCTCTACCACGGCAAAGCCGATGAGCACTCGCTTGGTGCGGGCCGCCACGGCGGCACCAAAGACCACTGGGTCTGCGTAGGCCACTGCGCCGTCAAAGTGGTGCTCGGTGAGCCAGATTGCGTCAAAACCCACCTCCTCGGCCAGCTCTACCTCACTCAGGGTCTGTTCGATCATCTGCTGGTCGCCGTTTGGGTCGGTGCTAATCGAAAAAACGAAGCTACCGAATCTCATGTTTACTCCTCTGGTTGTTTAGACATGATTGATCATTTTGGGAATTTTCACGCCAATCACGCCTCGTTAATCCAGGTAGCAATTTTCTCGCCAATCATAATAGTCGTGCAGTTGGTGTTGGCGCGGATGCAGTCAGGCATGATTGAGGCATCGGCCACACGCAGACCCTCTAGGCCTTTAACATTGCCACGCTGGTCCACCACAGCCATGGGATCTGAGTCCGGCCCCATTTTGCAGGTGCCGGATATGTGCTGGGTGGTAGTTACGCTGCGTTTGATCCACAGGTCCAGGGTTTCGTCAGATTCCATGTCAGCAGGCTGAGGCTCCAGCAGTTGCTTGACGATGGGTTTGTAATCGTCGTGCTCCAAGACTTGAACACACTTCCTAACAGCCTCCCGCATCCTGGAAAGGTCGCGAGGGTCGTCTTGGAAGTAGTTATAGTTCAACTCCGGCTGCACGTTGGGGTCGGTGGATGTGATCCGGAGGTTTCCGGAGCCGTAGGCCAGCTCTAGAATGCAGGTGAAGCGTATGCCCTCGGCTTCCAGTGGGTCTCCGGAGATGGGCGATGAAAACGACGACGCAAGAATCTGCATATCGTTTCTCAGGTCGGAACCGGCGGCGGTGTAACGCAAGGCCACCTGGGAGCGCGGCTCCTCGGGATCAAGGGGGAAGTCGTCCTGGACCTCAATTGGCACACGCACGTTGGGGTGGTCGCGTAGGTTCTGGCCGACTCCAGGCACTTCTAATACAACGGGAATCCCCAGTTCGCTCAAAACACTGGCCGGGCCAACTCCGGATAGCATCAACAATTGGGGAGAACCAATAGCGCCGGAGGTCAGGATAATCTGGGAACCCTCAACGGTGAAGCGTTCTCCGTCGCTTTCAACGTCAACGCCGACTGCTCGTTTGCCTTCAAAAATCACCCGATGGGTTGTGACATTGGGCTTGATGGTCAGGTTTAGCCGATGCCGTGCCTCCGACAGATAGGTGAGAGAGGTGCTCATGCGGATGCCGTTGGGGTTATTCATAGGAATCGGGCCCACGCCCGTGGACTCAGGGTGGTTCATGTCTGGGTCGTGGGGATGGCCTTGGGCGCTGAAACCAGCGTGAAAAGCGTTCTGGGCCGGCAGCCAATTCTCTTTGGCGTGTCTCCGTACTGGGATGGGTCCATCGCTGCCGTGGAAGTCGTCGTGAATGTCAGTATCGGTCTCCAGTTTCCTCAGGAATGGGAGCACATCGGTGAAGCCCCATTCGTAATTTCCCATGGCGGCCCAGGCGTCATAGTCCTCGGGTATTCCTCTGAGCAGCACTTGGCCATTGATGGCGCTGGAACCGCCGACCACCCGGCCTCTGGGGATTGGAATGGGATTGGGCTGCTCGGGAGTGGTGTTGCCCTGGAACGACCAGTTATGGGGTGCGCCCACTGCTGAGGCGGTCTGGTTGTAACCAAATTTAAGGTCGTCCGGATACTGTTCGAAGGTTGGATAATCTGGGCCTGCCTCCAGCAGCAGAATGGACTTATTGGAGTCTTCTGAGAGTCTGCTGGCGATGACACAGCCAGCGGAACCGGCTCCAACAATGATGTAGTCGTATTTCATATCAACGTTCCTCTTAGTTCAGTCTCCAGGGCTTTGCTCATGCACGACTGCACAGGCGACAGCAAAGAAATTCAAATCAGCCGTGAATGACCATAGTTGTCTGGGCGTCATTCGTGGGCAGACGGCATTATCGCATATCGGACCGGCTGCGGCATCTGCGGATTGGCGTGGATAGAGTGCTTGTAGTGGCCCTAGGGGAACTAGTCTGGGAAGTTGAGGACGAACTGGATATTGGATAAGTTGCGCTTGAGGTTGAAATTGCGCGCGTTTATTTCTGGGATCATGTTGTTGGCATCTATCAGCGGTCCGTTGTCAAAGGCTTCTGCAACTTGCAGTTCCAGTGATAGCCAGACCGCAACAAAAATCATCTAGGTCAGCTTTCCGAATAAGAAACTCGTCAGTCTCAAGTGGTAACCTCTTAATATTGCCACAAAGGAGTTGATAAAAAAGACATCAACCAAGTCTGTCATAGGGGGTTATTAAGGGCAAGGTAACCGCCCTGAACTGCGACTTTTAGGCCTAACCTTTAAGCTGAATCTCGTGTTAGGATGTGTTTGGTTTTTCAGGCTCGTTTTCCGGGCCGATTATTTGATAATAAAATGGACTACTACGACTGGAGGATGCTATGGATGTCCAAGTTTACACACAGCCTGGTTGATTCAGCTGCCGGACTTTAGAAGAATTCCTAAAGTCCAACGGTGTTCAGTATGAGCACCACAACGTATTGGAAGATAAGCAGGCCATGGAAGACCTGCGCAGCCGGGGCATTAAAGCGTTACCTGTGACCATTATCGATGGCAAAGAAGTAATCATTGGCTACTTCCCCAAGAAGCTGATCCCGGCGTTCAAGCTAGACGTAAAGGTTGACCTTTCAGGCAAGACCGAATGGTTGGCCGACAAATACGAACAAATTCTTAGCGCGGCTTGCCGGGCCACTCCCCAATTCTCCCAGGAGCAATTGGATATGGACGTGCCGTGGCGCCCGTGGACCGGACGCAAGACGATCCTGCACATCATGTCTTTCCCCGAGGTGGCCTACCTGAGTCACGAGGTGGGCAGCATGAGCCAAGATGACATGCGAGCCTCTGACGATCGCCTAAAAGACGTTTATACCGCTGATGAGATGATTGAATATGGCAACAAAGTCCGCCGGGACATCGTCGCCTTCCTGAATAGCGGCAACACCGAGGCATTTGACCGGGAGGTTCCTGCCCATTACGGCGGCGAGGTCACAGTATTGGAGTTGCTGAACATCATCTTGAGCCACAGCACCCACCACCTGAAGCAGGTTTACCACTACATGCAGACTAACCTTGGGATTACGCCGGTGAACCCCGCTTCCGAGGCTGATTTTGAGGGTATTCAAACCCCAGAAGCATTGTTCTAAAGGGGTTCCAAGTCTCGCCGAGACGTTTCGGTATGTTCAATCGATTCAGTCCTTCCCAGACACGAAATACGTGTCTGGGAAGGACTGTACTTTTACGGGAGGGAACATGAAATACGATTACATCGTTCTGGGCGCCGGTTCAGCCGGATCCATTATCGCAACCAGGCTATCTGAAGACCCGAGCAAGAATATTCTTCTGCTGGAGGCGGGACCCGACTATCCGGACTTTGAGACTCTGCCAGAAGAGGTCAAATTCGGCTACGCGACCGAGATCGACATTATGGTCAGCGACCATAACTGGCAGTTCGTTGGCAAGGCGACCGAATCAGCGCCGGAGATGATGGTCCCTCGGGGCAAGGTTACCGGCGGTTCCAGCGCCATCAATGGACAAGTATTCCTCCGTGGTGTGCCCGAGGACTACGACTCCTGGGCCGAGATGGGCAATGATGAATGGCGCTTCCAAGATTGCCTGCCATTTTTCCGCAAGATAGAGACAGACACTGATTTTAGCGACGACTTCCACGGTTCAGAAGGGCCAATCGTGATGCACCGGTTCGCCAGAGATACCTGGCACCCGGCCACGGAGGCCTTCTACCTGGCTTGCCGAGCGGCGGGCTACCCTGACTCCCCAGACCACAACCATCCTGATTCCACTGGCGTGGGCCCAACCCCGCTGAATAACCCCAACGGCATCCGAATGAGCACCGCTCTGGGTTACTTGGACCAGATCAGACACCGACTAAACGTGACCATCCGGGCCAACTGCCGCGTGCAGCGCATACTGTTTGAAGGCAAGCGAGCCACGGGTGTGGAGGTTGAAAGTGGCGGCGATGTCTTCACCGTAGAAGGGACAGAAATTATCCTGAGCTCCGGAGCCATCGGCTCGCCCCACACCCTGTTGCTGTCGGGTGTCGGTCCAAAGACACAATTGGAAGAGTTTGGCATCCCCGTGGTGCATGACGCTCCCGGCGTGGGCCAGAACCTGCGCGACCATCCACTGGTTTTCGTAACCTGGCGCACCAAGCCTGAGGTCGATCTGGACGCCTACGCTCCGCGGATGCAGGCAACCCTGCGGTACACCGCCGGCGGTTCAAACCTGCGAAACGACATGAAAGTATCCATGCAGTCCTTCGCCACGGAACGGATCAATAAAGGTGGAGACCGCATGGTGCCTTTGGGAATCAGGATGAGCAGCGGCATCCAACTGGCCGCCGGCGCCGGAGAATTGCGACTCCAGTCTGCCGACCCATCTGTGCAGCCGTTCCTGGATTACCGTTACATGGAAGAGGATGTTGACCGAGACCGACTGCGCGAGACAGTCCGCATCTGCGTGGCCTTGGGCGAAGACCCGGCCTTCAAGGACATCATTGCCGAGCGCATGGAGCCCACCGACGCTGAACTGGCTTCAGACGAGGCGTTGGATGAGTTCCTGTACCGGGAGGTTTCCACCTCGCAGCACATTTCTTGTACCTGCAAGATGGGCCCGGAATCCGACCCGATGGCCGTGGTTAGCCAGTACGGCAAAGTCCACGGGCTGGAAGGTCTGCGGGTTGTGGACGCATCCATCATGCCAGACTGCATCCGCGCCAACACCAACGTAACCACCATGATGATTGGTGAGCGCGTTGCCGAGTGGATCAAACAAGGCAAATAAGCACACATCATGGAACAACAAAAAGTCCCCTCCCCCGCGAACCGGAGGAGGGTTAGGGTGGGGGCGACCCATCGCAGCATCAAAGACTGGCGGACAAGCAATGTACCCTCATTCTAACCTTCTCCCTGAAGTGAGAAGGGACTCTTGTTCGGGCGACAGAAAATAAAAAAGGGCTGCGGGTATTACCCGCAGCCCTTTTTTCGTAACGTATTCGTTAATTTTGGATGGTCAAAAGACCGCCAGCGGGTTGGTGGGTGAGCCGGTGGCGTTCTTGAACCGCAGCGGGGCCACGATGAACATGAACTCGGAGCGGTTTAAACGCTCGCAGACCGCGGCCAGTTCCTCACAGTTTGCAGCGTCGATGAGCCACAGGCCCATGCCCACGATACCAACTCGGTGAATCGGCAGACCAATGGTCGGATAGCCGCTAGGGTCGGCGTCCTGGGAGGCGTCACCGGCCACTATAGAGATGCCACGCTCCTTGAGCCAGGGCAGAGTTTCCGCATGTAAGCCGGGGCGACCTGACGCGGGCGCTCCCTTTTCCAAGCGACGCTTGTACCAGCCCAGCCGCAGCATGAGGGCATCACCCTCGCCAAGCCTGACATTTTGCGCTTTCTCGGCGGCCTCCAAGTCTTCAACAAACACACCTTCGCCAGACTCCAGCCAGTCAACGCCGCGCACCTTGGCGATGTCGAGCATGACACCGCGAGTGATGATGCCGTTCTTGGCAACGTCGATATTCAGCACGTTGGCCTTGGTTTCACTGTTGACCTCAGCAGGGTCAAAGCCGTTGTAGAGCTTGCCGTTCCAGGTCTGATGACACAAGGCGTCCAAGTGGGAAATGGTCAGACCGTGGTAGGAGAACCCCAAGAAGTCCGAAGTACCGCCGCCGCCCTCGGCTGGAACCGTATCTCCGGCGCGGATCATGTAGTGCAATGGGGGAATTGTAGTGACATCGGAGGCAAGCTCCGGGACGATCAGCCTGGAGCAGCTAACGCTGATGCCTTCTTTCACCAGGGCAGCAGCTTCGGAGCGTTTGGCGTCGGTAATCAGGTTCAGGGTGCCCATCTGGTCGTCTTTGCCCCAGCGTCCCCAGTTGCTGAGTGAGTCCATCCAACCGATGACTTGTTCCTCTGTTGGTATCTGTGTGGCCATGGTTCTCTCCTAGATTGTTATTGGTTGTTTCGGGTAGTCGAGAGTCTCGACTTTGTCGGACCTAACCTTCCCCCGGAGAGAGAAGGGACTTTGTTCTAACTTTGAAGTTACTCGGTGACGAGCCCGGCTACTGTGCCGTCAACGTAGAGTATCTCCACGGTGCGGGACACGGCTTCTTCTAGTTGGGCATGACCGGCCTGGTCTAGGTGTTGTCCCAGGCCGTCTACGATGTCGGCCACTGATTTTTGTCCGTCAATCTCGCTGATGACCGCGGCCACCAACGGACTGCAGGGCGTGCCTTCCGGCTGTGACACTGTATTTAGCACTTGGCCGGGCACAAACTCGCCTTCGGCCAGCACGGGTTTGCGTTGTACTGCTACGCCATCGGCGAGTCTGGGGACTGCGTTCAGTATCTGGTTGCGTTGGGTGTCTGCCGCCAGGGCTGCCAGCCACTGGGTGCGGTACAGTCGCTCCGATTCCACGGCGCGGACGCTCTCAATGAATTCTTCCGGAGCTTGTCCTCGGTCTAACACCACCCGTTCGTATCCGCGAGGTGGTTGCCCGGCCACTGCCTGGATGAAGCTGTGGCGCGGGGAGTATTCGTCTGTGTTGGTGATGCGCCGGGCCTCCCAGAAATATGACTCCTCGCTGAGGTTGCTGGAATAAAACAACCGGGCCATCTCCCGAAACTGGTTGTATTCCTTAAGGTAGAGTTCCTGATACACCTCGCCGGCTGCTTCAGCTATGGTTGGCTCTTTGAGCGCCGTGGTCACGTAGGCTGCTGCCAGAACTCCGGACATCAGTGCCAGATGGACTCCCGACGAGAACAGAGGGTCAACGAAACAGGCTGCGTCCCCGGCAATGATGTAGCCGGGCCCGAACAGTTTTTCAGCAGTGTATGACCAGTCCATCACTACGTTTGGTTCTGAGTCCATTTGGGCATCTGCCAGCATGGCTTTGGTGTGGTTGCTCTGGGCTAATTGGGCCTCCAAAAACGCCTTGGCGCCGTTCTGTTGGATTCCTTCTTGCCCGATCTTTGAATCCACTACCACTCCCACACTGGTGCGGCCGGTGTGGAGCGGGATGCTCCAGAGCCAGCCATAGCGATAAGACTCGATAAAGATGTTGTTCTGGTCAGGCTCCGGCAGCGGCTTGGCACCTGTGAAATACGCGTAGACCGCCAGGTTTTGAAAGAACGGGTCCCACTTTTTGGTTTCTAAATGACGGGCCAGCAAGGTGGACTGGCCGCTGGCATCGACCACAAAGCGGCACTGGGCCTCGCCAGGGACTCCGTTACTGTTGGTGAACTCCACACCGATGGCTTCATCGCCGTCAAAGATCACCTCAGTTACCTGGTGCCCTTCCAGCACCGTGACACCCTGCTCCTTGGCGTTGTCCAACAGAATCTTGTCGAACTCGGGACGCCAGACCTGGTAGGAATGGGGGTACCTTTGGCTAGTTTCTTTGAAGTACCAACTCCAGGGAGCGTCGCCGCTGCCCCAGACCATGGTTGCGCCGTATTTGGGTAGGAACCCGGCATTCTCCACGGCGGGCAGAGCGCCCAACTCCTCCAGCACCGGTATGGACGCCGGCAGCAGTGATTCGCCCACGTGATCGCGTGGGAATTGCTCTCGTTCCAAGACAATCACCTGCCACCCCTTGCGGGCGAGCATAGCCGCGGCGGCGCTACCGGCCGGGCCGCCGCCAATCACGATAACGTCAGCGGTCAGGTCTAGGTTTTCTTCGGCAGTTTGGTCGTTGTTGTTCATCGCCGCGTATTATTCGCTGGTCAGCGTTTCCCCTGCAATTATTTGGGTTTAGTGCAACTTAAAATCCCCCCGGCCAGTTTTTAACAGGCCTAGGGGGATTGCTTCGCTCGGGTGTGGGCGGCGGTAGGTCTAGTCCTCCCCGTGACCGCCATTGGTGCTGGCAGTGGACGCCGGCGTTTGCGGGAATGGTTTACCAGTTGCCGTGTCGACCTCGAACGAACTTGGCAGTTCCAGGTCTTTGGCAATCTCTTTGACGGCTGGTATTACCTCTTCGCCCATCAACCTCAGACTGCGCATTGCATCGTCGTGGGTCATGGCTCCGTCGCCGTCCCAGAAAAACACGCTACCAGGCCTCAGGTATTCGAGCACGTGACGAATCTTCGGAATCACGGTCTTGGGCGTTCCAGTGATGATCGTGTAGTCCGCAATCTGTTGCTCGTAAGGTCGACCTAGGACATCGGCCCGGCCGCCCCGGTTGGCGGTGGCGGCGATCTGGGTGGGTAGTGTGCGGCGTCGGTTGGTCAACCCGGGGAGCTTCAGCAAAGCTGGGTTGTTGGTACCTTCGTTACCGGCCAAGAACGGGTTACTTGGTCCCTGGATGTATTTCCGGGCGGTCTTCTCCGCCAATTCTTCAGTCTCATCCACGTGAACCTTCCAGAGATAACCCAGGTTCTGCGGCCCGGACTCGTAACCCTGCTCTTTAGCGGTTTCGTGGTAGACCTCGAACGCGGCCCTGGTGGGCTCCAATTCAGTGGAGAGCATCACGTAGGGGATGCGCTGTTCGGCGGCCCACATCAATGAATCGCGGCTAATCACGCCGGGCAACCAGACCTGGGGATGCGGACTCTGGTACGGCTTAACCCACGGGTTAACGTGTCGGTATTGGTAGTGTTTACCCTCCCAGCGGAATGGGCCGGGGGTGGTCCATGCCTTGATGATGAACTCGTGGGCCTCTTTGAACCGCTCCCAGTTGTAGGGCGGCGGCGCGTTATGGGCAACGCTCTCACGACCGGTGCCCCGGACCCAGCCGGAGACCAAGCGACCGTGGGATATCAGATCAATCATGGAAAGCTGTTCCACCAGCCAGAGCGGGTCATCCCAGATGGGCAGGATATTACCCATGAGAACGATCTTTGCTTTCTTGGTGATGCGGGCGAGGATGGACGCCTCAACGTTCATCGCGCCGCCCATGCAGAACGGAGTGCTGTGGTGCTCGTTCAGCATCAGGCCATCAAAGCCCATCTCTTCGGCGTAAACCTTCTCGTCTAGATAGCGGTTATAAAGACCGGCGCCTAGTTCCGGGTCATAGACGCCGTTACTCAGGGTCAAGTCCTTGATAGGTGTACCGGTGGCACCAAAGAACCCGGATGCGGGGTCTTGGTAGGGCCGTTCGGTGAAGTAGCCGATAAACATGTAGCTATTTCCTTTTTGTTGATTGCTAATCTGGAGTGGGCTGGCCTGGGCCGTTCAGTATAAACACGCCTGCCCCACTAGTGCCGCATTATAGCATCGCCACCGGGTTTTCAGACACTCATGTTGGCGGATGTACCCGATTGCCGAGTTCAGGCATCAAATAAATCACTGGAACCTAAAATATACGCAGGGTGCCCACTTGAAACTGTCCTTGAACTGTATCACTCAATACCGCTGGGCGGGCTTGCTAACGGCCCTGCTGCTCTTGGCCGTGGCCTGCGGCGGCGCTAACCAGACTCCGGTTAAAACTCGCAGCACGTCGTGGTCAGAGGCTACAAAGCCAGGTAGGACGCCCGTTGTGGCCGGAGATTCATCTTCTCAAAGTGGGACTGTGCCGGAGCTGGACCGGAGCATCCACAGCGTCCCCTTGGATCAGATTCTTTTCGACACCTTTGGCACAACTAGAGCCCGTTTCGTTCCCCTGAGCGAGATTTCAGACGCCCTTCAAACTGATCTTAAAGATGCCATCACCCCGGTGGCGCTACCGGCTTACGGGGCGTTGGACGCCCTGCCTTGGCCGGATGATGATCTGGCGCTTGGCTACGAGTCTGGCGATGATGCCTACGCCTATCCAATCAATATACTGAACTTTCACGAGATAGTGAACGATACGATTGGCGGCGTTCCGGTGCTAATCACCTATTGCCCCTTGTGCTTTAGCGGGGTCGTGTTCAATCGGGAGTTGGACGGTCAGACTCTCACATTTGGCAACACTAGCGCCCTGTATCAGCCTGACTTGGTGATGTCCGACCACCAGACCGGGTCGTATTGATTCCAAGTTTCTGGAGAGTCTGTTGTCGGCACGATGACGGGTTCCAGGCTGAAGCCCCTGGCCTTGACGACCATGCCATGGGGACAATGGAAGGGACTTCATGCGGATACTTTCTTAATCACCGGTTCAGGAGACCCAATTTGCGGCGGCACGTTACAGCAGCGGGTTTGGCAGTGGCTGCCAAGACCGTATCAACAAAGGCCAGTTTGCCTTCCCGGTAGACGAGGGTAAGCTGGATGGACGCTTGTCCGCCGGTGAGATCGGTTTGATTGTCGAGGCTGGGGAAACCGGAGATTCAGCCCTAGCGTTTCCACTGGGCGTAATTGGCGACAGCGCAGCCAATGCCGACGTTGGCGGCGAGCCGATCGTAGTGTTTACGGCGTAGGAGGGCCGCTCAGTGGGCGCATTTCCCCGGACTTTGGACGATGATATATTCACCGATCGTGAGACCACCAGCCGCTGGGACTTTGCTGGAAGGGTCGTTGGCGGG
>Ga0209402_10003414_pt1 | contig 15195 bp, 10 predicted proteins | sample ArcticOcean_MG_C_3_FD_187437 | JGI IMG/M metagenome (GOLD analysis project Ga0209402, IMG submission 187437) | Marine microbial communities from western Arctic Ocean - ArcticOcean_MG_CB8_126 (SPAdes) (version 2) | ecosystem: Environmental > Aquatic > Marine > Oceanic | place: Arctic Ocean... | reverse complement strand
TAAGCCAGGCATATTAAGTTTTTCGAGCTGCACATCTGGGGCACCATTGGTAATCATGGCAAGACGATATATGCCCTGTAAATCTCTCAAAACGGATTCTGTTTCTGGAAATAAGATATGGTGTTTACGCCGCTCGTGAATAAATATTTCAGCAAGGTCTCGCCCAAATTCTTTATCCTCAATTCCATTTTTTCCTAACGCTTCTATCCACGATTCTCGGCGGAAATCCGGCACCCATTTGTAAAGGATATTTAAATAGGGATCATGCCCTCTGAATGTTCCTGCCAGACCTTCTGGAGAACTGATACCGACGGATTGGCAGTAGTCGTGGACAGGGCCTGCTCTCCATCGGGCTCTTGCCGTTAACCGGATCGTCTTCGCCATCACGTTACAGTCAATTCCATACCGTTCCTGTACATGCTTACAGGTCACCTCAAACGTGTTCTGTATGGATGCTTCTTCATATAAAAGTGTTTCGTCGAGATCGAATATCAGGGTTGATATCATATGTAAAATCCTTCACCTGCAGACCTTATGTACGGGCACCGCGTGCCCTGTGTCCCCAAGGGTCCATCCACCTATATGCTAACTTACTGCCGTCTAATTTCCCACAATTCTACGACCATCTTCGATGGATAACCGATGGGATCGAAATCATCAGTTTCACGAGCGTCATATCCTAAGACTTCGAACAGATCTTCGATGGTTCGAGATGAATGATGTTGCGCTTCACCCATCGTGTGATACAAATATACAGCCGATGGCAGGATGATCGGGTAACCCATCTCGTAGAGGGCATAAGCAGTACCATCATTCTTTAAATTGTCAATAACATCTGTATTTGCCTGCGCTATATGATTTCCCTGATGATCAAGGTCCACATCAAATCGAAAGGCGAAATGGCTGCGATGATATCCTTGTTCATTCAGGAATTCCCCCACTTGGTCAATACAGGATGATACTTGCTTTACCTGTGACTGAGATTCCAGTCCACCGGGCAATTCAATATTCAAGTGCGCGTGGATGTGGCCAAAGAAAATTTTACCTACCCGTTTTGTAAATAAACGCCGTTCCCTTTTAATCTCCTCCGTACATCGATCGGAATGTTGTTCGATGAGTTCAAATGCCGATCTGTAAAAGGCATATGACAACGCATCAAACTCGCCCGATTGGATCGGTTCGGCACGGGCTGAATCTATAAAACTTTCTACTAATTCTGGGCGAATCTTTCGGTTATATACCATGTTCAGATAGGCTTCAACGTTATCATGTATAGAAGCTCTACTCCCCGTGTTTCCAGGCAAGCGGGTCCATTCGGTGACTATGGATTCGGACATGAACTTTACAAAATAATGTCCTACGGACCACCACTCATTATATTCAGGAAAAGGACGGTCCTGAACCACCTCGACGAGGGTTTTATTTGCCATATTCCCTGCTCCGTTTGGATCGTCTTATCTGTTTAAAACGACAATAATATATCAAAGAAGAACGTCCCTTTGCCCGCTGTTGTGTAAATACATCATTAAAGAACAAATAAGTCTAATTCATACGCTTCAAAAACGTCTCTACCTGTGGCAACAACATAGGGTCTGTAACAAGTTGAATATACTGTTGTATTGCCTGTTGTGCGGCCTGGGTGCGCCCCATTCGATGATAGGCGACACCAAGACGAAAATGTCCAATCGGGATATCCGGGGCCATGGACACTACTTTTTCATATGCGAAAATGGCCAGGTCATATCTGTGCAATTGGTCATTTAGAACACCGAGATTGAAATACGCTTTTGTAAATTCTGGACGTAAAGTTACCGCTTTCTCTAAGGATTTTAGCGCTTCATCTGCTGCATCTTCACGTACCTGGATCGCCTCCAGAGCTTCTCGAGCAGCTTCTTTATCCTTACCTTCTGCCTGCTTTACCGCTTGTTCCCATGATTTAACCGCCTGTTTATAATCCCCATTCATCACCAGACTGATAGCCAGGATAGCATGCCAGAGCGGATCTATTTGCTTGGTTTCTTCCCCATTCTGCATAGCCGTAACCGCATCTGACCATTGTTCCTTTGCCAGGAATGTTGAGCCGAGGGCGAGTCGCGCCGCTTGCCAACCCGGTTTCGCACTTAAGGCCGACTGGAAACTGCGATTGGCTTCATCGAATAATCCTTTATAGGCCAGATTGACCCCTTCGCGGTACGCCTCCCTTGGCGCGCCGCCCACATCTGAGGATTGAATCGGAACACGCCGTATCAACAACCAGTTTTTCTTTCTGGATGTTTCCTGATCATCCGAAAGCCTTCCACCCGTCCACCGGGTGGCTATCGTCCTCCAGGTATCAATCACATCCTCAAGGTACACCCGTTGGCCATAGGCCAGGCCGAGGTTATTATACGCTTCGGGAAAATCATGACGCAGTTTAATGGCCTTTTGACTCTGCAGGAGCGCGTCTTCGAAATTACCCTGTTGTATATATATCATACTGAGGTTGTTATGGGCTTCAGCAATACCGACATCTGCTTTAATGACCTTTTGGTATTCATCAATCGCCTCCTCAAAGCGACCGCCTTCCGCATATAGCAAACCCAGATTAGTCCGTGCATCATAAAATCGTTCATTTAAAGTAAGCGCCTGTTTATAGGACGACATCGCCTCTTCTGCTCGACCGGTCTCCGCATAGATGCTGCCCATGTTGTTGTAGGCCTCTGCGAATTCTGGATTGGCCTCTACAGCTTCTGTATATGAAGCGATCGCCTCGTCGTTACGTCCCTGCCGGACATGTATATTGCCGATATATAGATAGGCTTCAGCCAACAGAGGATCCTCGGATAGCGCACGCTTGAAGGCATCCACGGCTGCGACATCCTTGCCTTGTTCATAGTAGGTTACACCCAGCGCGTAAGTATATGGCGGTTGTTTCCGGCTCATAGTAGCGTCTGGGGCTTTCGGCCCGCCCATTTTTCCCATCTGGGACCGGAACGCTTCTATCCGGTTAACACGGCTTCTGTCTACGGTATTTAATGAACTTCCCTCTATTGAACCCCCAAGCTGGTCTGGTAGGTCCGGTGTCTCCGAAAACAGGGCAACCGCCTCATTATATCGGCCCGTTTTGGCATATACCAGGCCCATATTATAACGAGACATGGTGTGCGTCTGGTCCAGATCGAGGGCTTGTCTATACATGCTTTCTGCCTGGTCATACGCCGCTTCCCGGAAATAGATATTACCGATACCTGCGAGCAGTTCTACGTCCTCGGGAGAAAAAACCAGGGCCTCCCGGTACGCATCCAATGCCTGAGGAAACGCTTCGGCCAGTTCGCAGGCTCGGCCCAAACCGATCAACGCGGTACGTAACAGCGATCTGTTTTCATCTCGAAGACGCCGGGCCAGGTCCACTGCTCCTTCATAAGCCTTCATGGCCCGGTTATGGTCCGATTTCTTAGAATAGGCGGCGCCTAAATTAAATCGCCAGCTGAGCTCGGTGGGTGCCATGATAATCGCCTGTTGTGCTTCCCGGATCGCTTCATCCTGTCTTCCCATATAATAATAGGCCACGCCCAGATTTCCATGCGCTTCCGCTGCGGTAATATCCCTGGCAAGGGCGCGGTGATACTGTGCAATAGCTGAGTCATAGTCGCCCTCTCCTACCAGGGCATTTCCAGCGTCAATGAGTTGCTCGACGGTGAGAGGTGAAGATGTTTTCGAGGGAGTTGATATGGTCGCGCAGCCGTTAAGCAAGGCGAACAGGCAGACGAGTGCCCAAATCCTCAGGCCTCTCTTATAAATCCGATACATTGGTCGTCTCCTGTGTTGTCAAAGGGGGAAGGCGAAATACATAGCCGAAAGTATATTTTAATGTACGAGATTTTTAAAAATCGCCCTACTATTTTTTTGGAACCCAGCTACCTATCCTCTATAACTAATCAAAAATACTTTACATTCCCATCATATAAACATAATATTTTCGAGATTTATTTTTATCTTCCGACTATATAAACAGCCGTCGGCTTCAAATCGAAAAAATACCTTGCTATCTAAACAAAGGTTTAGTATGTTGTGCGTATCAATATTGATATTATTTCATTCGAAATATGCATGTTGTAATCTGAAATGACCCCACGAAGGAGGCAAACTATGGCTGCAAATGGAAAAGTGGATTCAGAGCGGGAAAAAGCGTTAAGTGCCGCGATTACACAGATCGAACGACAATTCGGAAAAGGGTCCATCATGCGACTTGGAGATGATCATCCCCAGTTGTCTGTCGAATCCATTCCAACAGGTTCTCTGACTCTTGATCTTGCTCTCGGTATTGGCGGCGTCCCTCGTGGTCGTGTCGTCGAAATTTATGGAAATGAGTCCTCCGGTAAAACGACGCTTGCCCAGCATATCATCGCAGAAGCACAAAAAATGGGTGGCGTGGCTGCTTTCATCGACGCGGAGCATGCAATTGACGCCCGATATGCCCAGGCACTCGGTGTTGACCTGGACAGTCTCTTAATACATCAGCCGGATACCGGTGAGCAAGCGCTGGATGTGGCTGAAACGCTCGTTCGAAGTGGTGCGTTAGATGTCATTGTGATTGATTCCGTTGCTGCCCTCGTGCCGAAAGCTGAGATTGAAGGTGATATGGGGGATTCGCATGTAGGATTACAGGCGCGTCTTATGTCCCAAGCCCTTCGGAAGTTAACTTCTGCAATCAACCGCTCGCGAACCTGCATTATTTTTATTAATCAGATTCGCCAGAAAATTGGCGTCATGTATGGCAATCCTGAAGTGACGACCGGTGGGTTGGCCCTGAAGTTTTACGCCTCCGTTCGTATCGAAGTCCGTCGAATCGGGTCTATAAAGGGCGACGAAGATTCTTCAGGTATCCAGGTTAAGGGGACGGTTAAAAAGAATAAAATGGCTGCCCCGTTTCGCGAAGGACAGTTTGATATAATCTATGGTGAGGGGATCTCTAAAGAGAGTGACCTGATCGAACTCGGTGTCAACAACGGTATCATAGACAAAAGTGGGACCTGGTTTTCCTATAATGGAGAGCGATTGGGGCAAGGCAGAGAAAATGTCCGTCAGTTGCTGAAAGAGCGAAAAGACCTGAGTGAGGATATCGAACAGAAAGTCCGCGCTCTCTTTCAGCCAGCAGAATTGAAAGTGACTGCAGAGGCAAACAGTGCGGTTGAAGAACCTGTAGAAAAATTGAAAACAGCAGATAGTAAGAAGTAGTAAGAAGTAGTAAAAACAGGGTGGCAGAGTGATGGGATGGGAGTAGATCAACTTGGCATTGAGGTCAAGTGGGTTTCAGAATCTACCACTATCCTTCCACTCTGCCATTCTGTTTTATATCTTCGCAAGTGCTTGATCTAAATCGGCGATTAGGTCTTCAGCATTTTCAATCCCGGCTGAATATCTCACCAGTTCGTCTTTTATACCTATTGCAAGACGTTCTTCTTTCGACATTTCATAAAATGACATAATGGCTGGTTGTTCGATCAAACTCTCTACGCCACCGAGACTTGGGGCGATGTAGGGAATTTTGACCTGGTCGATAAAGCGGATAGTCGTCTCCATATCACCATCCACCTCGAAGCTGACAACCCCACCGAACCCGCTCATTTGTTGCTTGGCGATATCATAATTGCGATGACCAGGTAAACCGGGATAATAGACCTTGGAAATCCGAGGATGGCCTTCGAGGTATTGGGCAATTTCCATGCCGTTCTGGTTGTGCTGTGCCATGCGTAAAGCAAAAGTTTTTAACCCTCTGATGAGCAGATAGGCCCCGTGAGGATCGACAATGCCGCCGGTGATATCACGATACTCCCGAATGGCGCCGATCAAGCCCTTATTGCCGACTACGGCCCCGGCAAGTAAATCGTTATGGCCACCGAGATATTTAGTTGCACTATGAAGAACAAGATCAATACCAAAATCCAGGGGACGTTGATTGTAAGGGGTGGCAAATGTGCCATCGATCAGGACCTTAACCCGATGTGCATTTGCAATATTGGCCACCCGCTCAAGATCGATTACATTCAGATAGGGATTGGTAGGTGATTCTGAAATGATAAGTCGGGTTTTCTTCGTAATGGTCTGTTCTAATTGCTCATAATCACCTGTTTTCAAAAAACTGACATCAATGCCATATCGAGGTAATACCTGGCTACAGAACTGTCTGCTGCGCCGATAACACTCGTCCATGATGATAACATGGGTACCTGAGGAGAGCATAGCAAGGAGTGTAGAGGTGAAAGCACTCATGCCCGTCGAAAATAAGGCCGCATCTTCACCACCTTCCAAGTTAGCAATTTTACGTTCGGCAACGGTCTTAGTTGGATTACCATATCGGCCATATTCCTCACGACCTTCAGGGTTCGATTCATAGTCAATCCGCTCCTGGGAATTTTTAAAGACATAAGTTGCGGTTTGCACAATGGGTGTGGTTACTGAGTGGAAAGGTTTTTCCCGAGATTCACCGCCGTGGACCGCCCTGGTGGAAAGGCCCTTAGATGGTCGTGCCATGTATGTAAAATCCTCTCATCGATAGATACAGATCATTCATGTTGTAGGTTGTTTTTAGAATACGCTTGGTTCATCATACAAGCCATGCACATCTTGAATGACAGCCACGATTTCTACAAGAGTGGCATACGCTTTGACCGCCTCCAAGAGAGGGGGCATGATATTTTTGCCTGTCTGTAGCGTCTTTTTCACCGTGTTCAATGTTCTGGTGATTTCCCGGCTATCGCGACGAGAGTCATTTGATTGTAGACCCTTTATCTGCTGACCCTCGATACTGGGGTCTATATAGAGTGTTTCAATATCCGAGTCATTAGAATCTATATATTCCTTTACACCGACTACAATCTGTTGGCCATTTTCCAGCGCTTTCTGGTAATTGCTGGGGGAAGTCATAATCTCACGCTGAGGAAAACCTGCTTCAATCGCCCCAATCATCCCACCATACTCGCCAATGCGTTCAAAATAGGCTTCAGCCCCTGATTCTAACCTGTCGGTAAGTGACTCTACATAATATGATCCAGTCAGGGGATCAATCGTGTTGGATATCCCTGTCTCATGGGCAATAATCTGTCGGGTTCGGACGGCAAATTTTGCTGCATGCTCTGAGGGTAAAGCATAGGCTTCATCCAGGGCATTCGTATGAAGAGACTGCGTCCCCCCGGGTACGCCCGCAAGGGCCTCAATTGTGGTACGTACAATGTTGTTTTCAGGTTGTTGTGCGGTTAAACTACATCCAGCAGTTTGGGTATGAAAACGCAACAACCAGGATCGTTCCTGTTTGGCGCCATATCTTTCCTTTAAATGACGGGCCCAGATCCGACGAGCAGCTCGATATTTTGCAACAAAGAAAAAAGAAAGACGAGAGGCAAAATCATCAATCGCCAATCCTGATTCAAGGCAGGAATCAATATAGGCGAATCCGTCAGCAAGTGTAAAGGCCTGTTCCTGAAGGGTAGTCGAACCCTCTTCCCGAATGTGATATCCACTGATACTTATAGGATTCCATTGAGACACATGTTTTTTACAAAAACCAACGGTATCTGATACCATCTTCATTGCAGGACCTGGTGGACAGATCCATTCTTTCTGCGCAATGTATTCCTTGAGGATGTCATTCTGAATGGTCCCCCTTAATGAATCCCAGGAGATCCCTTGCTTTTCAGCCATATCTTCAAGGGTATCAACAGCCACGCCACAAACACCAACCTCACCGGCAGATAAGATGTGATCGGAATCATAACCAATCAACGTGGGCACATCAAACGCAACTGATAGGCCTGTCTGACCCTGGTCCAACAGGTATTTAAATCGTTGATTGGTGTCTTCTGCAGTGCCAAATTCGGAAAATTTTCGGATGGTCCATTGGCGTCCTCGGTACATAGAGGCAGGGATACCCCTGGTATAGAGATACATCCCGGGGAATCCGTCATCCCGTAGATATTCAGCATCTGGTCGATCTAAAGGGGTATATAATGGTTTTATTGGCGTACCCGACACGGATGAATTATCGGATTGCGTGGTATCCATTCGTAGCCGTTTCGTCTGCCACGCCTTCTCAGCAGATGCCAAATCTGGTATTCCATTTTTATCGGTCATTAACGTCCCCAACCCTTTGCCTGGTGATTTGAAAGGATCAAATAATATAGGAAGATAGGCTGGAAACGTCAAGATGGATCACCTAATGTCCATAGTCCAAACCCCGGGGCTTTTTCCGTTGACGCGTCTTTATCTGCTGGTTATGATACACACATCACTGACGCTTAAGACCATATACCATCCGGATACGGAGTGCGACAACCTCATGGAACCCATTGAAATCCCTTTATTTCCATTAAATACTGTTCTCTTCCCGGGCATGAGTCTGCCCCTTCATATTTATGAAGATCAATATAAAGACATGATCCAACATTGTTTACAGAATGATTCTGAATTTGGTATTCTGTTATTTAACGAAACTGAATTGTCTCAGGTAGGATGCACAGCCAAAATTCTTCATATCTTGAAACAATACGAAGATGGCAGAATGGATATTGTTACTGAAGGACAACAGAGATTCCATGTCCTCGACTTTCTCCAAAGAAATGACTACATGGAAGGTATTATTGAATACTTTGATGATGAAACCAATGAAGAAGTGCCTGATGATTTGCTGAATAAAGTTTTAAAGATCTATCAGGATATGATCCGATTACAAACACGTGGAGTGGGTGCCGTTAAGGGCATCTTTGATCCAGCGTATTTTTCGTTTATCATTGCTTCTACTTTGGAACTGGATCTGCCTGAGAAACAAACGTTATTAGAATTGACATCTACAACTGAACGTATACGAAAGTTAGATACCGCCCTAATACATATTGTGTCTCAGTTGGAAAAACAGGCAGAAATGGAACGAATCGCTGGTATGAACGGTCATGGGAATCACAATGATTAATAGATCATGATCCCCATGAGAAATAACCGTAGAATTCGTATGCTCACCGAAATATCTGTCTCGGTATCCCTCTCGATTATTCTTGGTTTCATACGCCTGTATCGTCTTCCGATGGGTGGTTCTCTATCACTCAAATTACTACCCTTGATTTACCTGCCATTGAGACACGGCCCAAAAGCAGGTATGGCAGGTGGTCTCCTGGCCGGTCTGCTCACCCTCATATTGGACCCGGTTATACTCCATCCAATTCAAGTATTACTTGATTATATTTTCCCGTATATTGCCATAGGAATAATGGGTTGGTTTCCAAATTACGCGAGGACGGGTATCGTCGTAACCAGTGCGATTCGCCTGGTTTCTCAGGTGCTATCAGGCGTAATATATTTTTCTGCCTATGCCCCCCCCGATATGAATCAACAGGCTTATGATTTTATGCTCAATATGTTCGGATTGATGATTCCAATACTCCGTCTAGATTGGACCGCCCCATGGATCTACTCTATTTTATACAACAGCAGCGTTATCATCCCCGAGACGTTGATCTTGATTATCATAACCCCGCCCATTATAAAACGTCTTAACCATAACCCGGTCACGCTAAATCCTGCCTGATCTTTTAGGCCAATCCATTTAATTTTATTCCTGTTTAATCACGATATAAGATGCTTTGTATTTTCCCCTTGCCCCGGTCTGATGGATATACTAACTTGTGGTTGCTTTCTAGCATGCATATACTAACTACAATGCCGAAATGAATAATCACGTTGTTATTTGAAATAATCGTGAAAATGAATAATCACGTTGTTATTTGAAATAATCAAGGAGCTAATACGACATGTCGGATTCGTTGGAATTAATCCAAACATCCAGTGACGAAAGCGCCCTTAACTTAGCGCCAGAGCTTTGTCACAAAATGTTTGAAAAAATGGTAACCATACGTCGTTTTGAAGAAGCCGTTTTGGAGGTTTATACCCAAGGTTTGATGCGGGGCCTTGCCCACTTATATATCGGTCAGGAAGCCTCTGCGGTGGGCATATGTTCAGCGTTGAATGATGATGATTACTTGACGAGCACCCACCGCGGTCATGGCCATCTGATTGCCAAGGGCGGTAAAGTGGATCGTATGATGGCTGAAATGATGGGTAAAGTCGATGGCTACAATCGAGGTAAGGGCGGGACGATGCATATCGCCGATATGAGCCTCGGTATATTAGGCGCAAACGGTATTGTGGGGGGCGGTATGGGGATGGCTACCGGTGCGGCTCTTTCTGCTAAATTACGTGGTGCCGACCAGGTGGCGGTCTGTTTTTTCGGTGATGGAGCAATAAATCAAGGGGCCTTTCTCGAATCCGCTAATATCGCCTCTATTTGGGATTTGCCGGTAATTTTTGTCTGTGAAAATAACCAGTATGGTGAATATACTGCAGCGAAAGCGGTAACGGCTGTGAAGGAACATATTGCCGAACGGGCGGCGGGTTTTGATATGCCTGCCCTGGTTGTAGATGGAAATGATACCGTGACGGTTTATGAAACCGCCTTGAAAATGGTTGAACGGGCTCGGTCTGGTGCTGGCCCGTGTTTCATTGAAAATAAAACCTACCGATATCGCGGTCACCATGTTGGTGATGGGGATTCTGAAAAAACCTATAGGACTCAGGAAGAGACCGACATGTGGTTGGCAAAAGATCCGATTCCACGGTTATCCCGACGTATGCTGAAGGCCGGTATGGCTACGGAAGCTGAATTAAAAAGCATCGATACTCAAATTACACAACAGGTTCAAGATGCGGTTGATTTCGCGAAACAATCGCCCTATCCGACAGCTGATGAGGTGACCGATCATGTCTATGTCTAATCGAGAAATCACGTATGGCGAGGCCGTGCGTGAAGCAATTGCAGAAGAAATGAGATTGGATGACACCGTGTTTTTTATGGGTGAAGATGTGGCTGTTGCGGGTGGGGTCTTTAAGGTCACCGTCGGGCTGTTAGATGAATTTGGTGCCAATAGAGTTCTTGACACCCCCATCTCAGAGGCCGGGATAATGGGGGCTGGTGTGGGTGCTGCCCTCACGGGGATGCGTCCTATTGTCGAGATCATGTTCGGAGATTTCATTCCGATTGCGATGGATCAGATTGTTAATCAAGCCGCAAAAATGTGTTATATGACCGGTGGACAGGCCAAGGTACCTCTCACTATTCGTACCACCATAGGGGCTGGTCGCTCATCGGCTGCGCAGCATTCACAGAGTTTACATGCCTGGCTTGCACACATCCCAGGTATTAAAGTCGCGATCCCATCTACACCTGCCGATTTAAAGGGCTTGCTCAAAACAGCGATCCGTGATGACAACCCTTGCATAATCTATGAAGATAAATTGATGTATAGCATGAAGGGTGAAGTACCAGATGATAGTGATTTTACCATTCCCTTTGGCGTGGCAGATATTAAAAGAGAAGGGACTGATGTTTCTCTTGTAGCAACGTCTAGTATGGTTCAAACCGCCCTTGCCGCTGCGAATATATTGGAAAAAGAGGGCATCAGTGCCGAAGTTGTTGACCCGCGTTCCTTATCTCCTTTAGATACGGATACCATTATTCAATCCGTGATCAAAACCAGCCGAGCCGTAGTGATCGATGAAGCGTATCAGAGCTATGGTATCACGGGTGAATTAGCTTCTATTATCCACGATGAAGCCTTCGATTATCTGGATGCGCCCGTCAAGCGAATCGGGGCGATGGATGTGCCGGTCCCATTCAGCCCAGGCTTAGAACCGTCGACCATTCCCGATGAAGATAAAATAGTTAAAACCGTTCAGAGCCTGTTCAGGGATGTATAAGGTTCATAGAGAAAGCGATACCTTATCTATCCTGACTCAAAGCAGCAAATATAACTCACCTCGCGCACCCATCTGGAGTTTATTCTCATGCTGAAAATGCCGCTACACTGGCAAATTGTCATCGGGCTCATTCTTGGCGTCATCTATGGTATCATTTCTGCCTCGATGGGATGGAGCCAGTTCACGGCTGATTGGGTTGTCCCGATTGGTGATATTTTCCTGAACCTGCTTAAACTCATTGCCATACCCCTGGTCCTGGCTTCATTAATTATGGGTGTGGCCTCCCTGTCTGATGTAAAAAAACTGTCACGCATTGGCGGTAAAACCATTTGTATATATATTCTCACCACGACTATAGCTGTTACATTCGGCCTGGTATTGGTGAACGTACTTCAACCGGGCAAAAATGTCCCACAAGATCTCCAGCAAAAATTACAGTCGACCTATCAGGCGGAAGCCGAAACTGGAGTGGATCGGGCGGCAAGTGCGAAGGAAAGAGGTCCCCTACAGATATTTGTGGACATGGTTCCAGATAATATATTCAGTTCAGCGGCTAACAACCGAAATATGTTGCAGGTGGTATTCTTCGCCATCCTTTTTGGAATTGCCCTTGTTTTGATTCCACGGGAAAAGGGAAAACCGATTATCGACGTATTTGATGGGCTGACCTTTGCCATTATCAAAATCGTGGATCTCATTATGATTATCGCACCGCTTGGCGTATTTGCCTTGATCGCCAAGACGATTAATCAAGTGGCCAAAGATGATCTGAGTGCCGTTGGAGAATTATTAAGTGCACTTGGATTCTATTGCCTGGTGGTCATCCTGGGGTTACTCATTCATGGCCTGGTGACCTATCCTATCCTGCTTAAAATATTCACCAAGATGCCGCTTTCGAGGTTTTTTCGTGGTATCGCTCCGGCACAACTGCTTGCTTTTTCATCCAGCTCAAGTGGGGCGACACTCCCGGTGACGATGGAGATGTGTGAGAAAAATCTCGGTGTCTCAGAGGAGGTGTCGTCCTTTGTTTTGCCCCTGGGCGCGACGATTAATATGGATGGCACTGCCCTCTATCAGGCTGTCGCCGCCGTCTTTATTGCCCAAGCGCTCGGGCTTGAACTTACATTGACTGCCCAGCTCCAGATCATACTCACAGCCGTGTTAGCCTCTATTGGTACAGCAGCGGTCCCCGGTGCTGGTATCATCATGCTGGTGATTATTCTGGAGACGGTTGGTGTCCCGACGGCGGGCATTGCTCTCATCCTGGGTGTTGATCGTATCCTCGATATGTGCCGTACCGCGGTGAACGTCACCGGTGATGCAGCCGTAGCCACTTCGGTTGCATCGTCAGAGGGTCAATTGGATCTTGAGCTTAAAGAACCGGTCGTTGAGGTGTAGGTGTACAAATCTCCAAATCCCCGTTAGACTGTTTAATTAACTACGTAAACCTCTCATTCATATAAATCGCGATGGTCATCCGGCGATGGTCGGAAACCAGCCTCTTTTAACAGCAGTAGCTTAGCTGTCGTATTGATACTTCTTATATCTGAACCATAGACATAGGATTCTCATTTTATTCTGTCCAGGGACAGAAAATGGGCAGTTGAATCCTATCCATTGCAAAAAGTCCCGAGCAGGAAAGCATGAGCTTAGGTGCCATCTATTGACTTGTTCTTACGTAATTTAGGAAGAAAGATCTATGGCTGGTAAGGCAAATAAGCAAATCAAACCCGAACAACGATCAGGTCGAAATATTCTCCAGACCGGTATAGTATTATATATGCCAACCTTCTGGACGACAAAGTATTGATAGGAGAATTGGAAAGATCAAGGTGGACTATGTAGTCGTTGATCAAATTGGCTTCTCCTCGACCCCCGATATCTCGTATCAGCTATTCAGAAAAACAATAACCAGTTTAAAATTGTACATTCCATGCAGACGCTCTGTATGGATGGTCAAACCATCCTTCTTCGATTTACGACGTAGGTAATACTTAATTCTCCCAACCGTGGCCTTCGCAAGTAGGTCCGATGTGAGATTATTCTCCATACGGATGAAAGAACGTTAGATTCGTATCGAACTGGTCCATAGCCATAACGGCATCTCCCTGCATTCTTACCCGAATCGGATGGATGTGTAAGCGATCGGAAAGTGTGATCTGTGTTTCTTTAAGCGGGAAACGTATTTGGATCAATTGCCCTGCAAAGAGTTCGCTAAAGAATACATAACCGCCAGTCCAGATCGGCGGAACCTCACTCCCTTCAATGTGGATTTCATCGGGCCTAAGCGATGGAGGGATACGTACAAACAGCGATCCAGATTGCTTCATTTCGACAAGCAGATCATCGTGCGTATAGGGGGATTGCGCACGGAGGGCGTTTATCTCGTGATCGAATAACAGATTGACCCAATGAGCGGTCGGTTCAGACCGGATCACCTCCCGATACGCCTCACAAAGTGAACCCACAGTGCCCCCCACAATGTCCATGTTAAAGGAGAGATGGCCACGGCCTTTCCCGACTGATGCATGGCCATATGGAGCTGGGAAGCCGAAACTACCGAGATGACGGTTTGCGACATCTCGGCGTCCATCTATGCCATCCGGATTAGGTGGATCTTGGATAAACGAGATATCTCGAAGCTGTGCAGGCAGCAAATGGCCCCGTAGAATCCGCTCCGCATCGTGATAATAGGCTGGATATCCCCATCGTCCCAAGATCAACGCTGTTTCCAGAATATCCCCTGTGTTGTTGGCTTCGCCATGATCGCTATGGTCTTGGGGAACCGCCTCAGGCGACCACCCAAATTCGTCAGGCATATTCCAGAGTCCGTTGTCGTAAAATGCTTTCACCCGCATCAGCAGAGAGCAATCGCCAAACAAATCTGCGAGTTGTGCAAGGGACGACAAAACGCTGGTGATTGAATGTACATGACTGGTGCTGAATCGTTTTGAATCGAATCTTCCGTCTGCAAGAAAAAATTCGTTGATGGCTTTTTCTTTCAGGATTAGTGCGAGCTTAAGCGCTGGTGTGTGGCCGGTATTTCGATAGAATTTAACAAGGGGTCCCAACATCCGTGCTTCGCCATGGAGAAATCCTTGGCAAGTCTGATACGAGATGCCGACGGAATTTAGTCGGGCTACATCCCAACCTTGATCAGGCCGCCAAAAATTAAAAATGGTATCGATGCTCTGTACTGCTAGGTCATAGGCCATTTCATCTTGACGGTATTTCGTCAGGGCATAGAGTGCGTGAAATCCTTCCCGAAGATTGTGCGGGCAGAAATTGATCGGCAATCCATCGATTGCTGGTCGATTAAGAGGTAAAGGCAGTACCCCGCTGTAGGAAAGAAGCGCAGCACGGCGGTGGTTCTCCACAGCTTCTTCAACAAGGACGACCCCCACGACCTCTTCA
>Ga0209402_10003410_pt1 | contig 15205 bp, 12 predicted proteins | sample ArcticOcean_MG_C_3_FD_187437 | JGI IMG/M metagenome (GOLD analysis project Ga0209402, IMG submission 187437) | Marine microbial communities from western Arctic Ocean - ArcticOcean_MG_CB8_126 (SPAdes) (version 2) | ecosystem: Environmental > Aquatic > Marine > Oceanic | place: Arctic Ocean... | reverse complement strand
TCAGGAGCAGAGTATCTGAAGGCGCAATAAGCCTGGCAAGCTATGCCATGCGAATAGATAAAGATAAAGAGTTGCAAGAAGAATTAATAGAAAATGGTCTTTCTATACAGAATAAGGATTTAGAGTCTTACCGACTAGAGCTACTAGATATATACAAAGACTGTTCTATAGAAAATACATCTCTTTTTGAAGGTATTGACCTAGTTTTAAACTCCTTAAATAAACAAAACATGTGTTGGGGTATTGTTACAAACAAACCTAAGTTTTTTGCCGACGATATAGTTGAAGCAACTCTTGGAGTCTACAACCCTGCTTTTTTAATCTGTCCAGATGATACTGGCAAGAGAAAACCCTCTCCTGATGGCCTGTTATTGGCTTGCAAGAGAACTAATTCCTTGCCAGAAGAAAGCATCTACATTGGCGATCATTCCATTGATATTATTGCTGGAAGAGCTGCCGGAATGAAAACCGTAGCAGCAGCTTATGGGTACGTTCCATTAAAGGAAGATGTCTACGATTGGAAGGCAGATTATATTGCTGACTCACCAATTAAAATCCTAGAAATTATCTCTTAATATCTTTATGTCGATAGCTAAAGAATTCCAAGCTTCGAAAAACGAATTGGAGAATAAGGTTATCTTAGTCTCCGGTGGAGGCTCTGGAATAGGTAAAGAAGCTGCATTAGCGTTTGCTGAATGCGGAGCTGAAATTGTTTTACTGGGAAAAAATTCTGATCATCTTGAAGAAACTTACAACGAATTTGAAGCTCGAAAACTACGGTCACCTATTTTGCATCAATTAGACTTGGAAACTACTACTGAAGAAGAACTTAAAAAAATAAATAATGCTTTGATAGAAGAATTTGGGAAACTGGACGGCCTGTTGAACAACGCAAGTATCTTGGGTGATAAATCTCCCATCGAAAGTTATAAATTTGAAGTCTGGAAAAAAGTTTTTGATATTAATGTTCATGCAACTTTTCTCCTAACTAAATCTCTTTTACCTGCCTTACGTCTTTCAAAAGAAGGTTCAATAATCTTTACTTCTTCTGGCGTGGGAAGAATTGGTAAAGCTTATTGGGGGGCCTATTCTCTTTCTAAATTTGCTACTGAGAGCCTTGGACAAATCTTATCTGATGAGCTTGAGAACACTTCAAACATCAGAGTAAACTCAATAAATCCTGGAGCCGTTAGAACACAGATGCGAGAACAAGCTTACCCAGCAGAAGATCCCAAAATAAATAAAGAGGCAAAAGAAATATTGAACGCTTATTTATATCTAATGAGTGATAAAAGCATAGGTATTAGTGGGGATTCAATAGACGCTCAATAGTCTTAACTTCACTCTTAGGAAGCTCTTTCCATGAACCTTGACGTAAACTTGCAGGTAAGAAAAGAGTGCCATATCTAACACGCTTAAGCCTGGAAACTTTTAAACCTTGGCTTTCCCACAAACGCCTAACTTCTCTAGTTCTACCTTCCATAATAACCATTGCAAACCATTGATTAGTTTTTCCTTTTCTGCCTTCTTGTACATCGGTAAAACAAGCAAACCCATCCTCTAATTCAACGCCTTCAATTAAATTTTTAAGAATCAACTTAGATACTCGCCCCTGAATCCTTGCTACGTATTCTCGTTCTATGGAAGACGATGGATGCATCAAATTATTAGCAAGTTCTCCATCATTTGTGAACATGATTAAGCCTGAAGTATTGATGTCTAATCTTCCGACTGAGACCCACCTGCCTGATTTTATTTCTGGTAATTTGTTGAATATGGTTGGCCTTCCTTCGGGGTCATTTCTTGTAGAAATCTCACCTATTTTTTTGTTATACATCAAGACGCGTGTTTCAGTCTGAGCTTTAGAAGAGTACGGCAAGTCTTTACCGTCAAGTTTAAAACGGTCCTTTTCAGAAACCAATTGACCTATTTTAGCTTTAACGCCATTTACCTGAAGTCTACCTTCTCGGATTAACGTTTCAATTCCTCTGCGTGAACCAACTCCTCTTTGAGAAAGAATTTTATGTACCCTAACTTTCATTCGAGGGTTTTTATTTAATTAATTTAATGATTGTACTGGTACTTCATCTAAATCTAATGCAGAAGTATCTGTTTCCAAAGGTAATTCCATATCTAAAGATTGCAAATCAGGCAGCTCAGGTAATTCAGGTAATTCTCTTAAGTGTTGAAGACCAAAATAATCTAGAAACTCTTTAGTGGTTGAATAAAGTGAAGGCCTACCTGGAACGTCTCTTTGGCCTACTATTTTTACCCACCCTCGCTCCATAAGACCTCTCATTAATTGAGTACCAATTGTAACTCCCCTGATTTCTTCAATCTCACCCCTTGTAATTGGCTGTCTGTATGCAATTAAGGCTAAAGTTTCAAGCGTTGCTTTAGAGAAACGTTGAGGCCTCTCCTCCCACAATTTAGCTACATAGACCGATAAATCCTGCCTTACTTGTAATCTGTAACCAGAGGAGACTTTCTTTAACTCCACGCCTCTATCTAAACACTGTTCTTCAATTTCTGTAAGCGCCTGACGGATTTCTTCTCTCGTGGGGGTCTCATTATCGGGAAATACTCTTTCAATCTCTTGGATATCAAGCGGCCTCGAGGCAGACAGAAGAATAGCTTCTATGACTTGTGTAAGTTTATGTTCCATCAGTGGGTCTCCTCTATGCCTTTAATGTGTATAGGTCCAAATTCTTCCGACTGGACAATTTCTATTAATGAATCCTTGAGCAACTCCAGAATAGCTAAGAATGTTACCACAACACCTATTTTCCCCTCTTCTTTATTGAATAAAGTTGTGAATTCTATAAAAGCCTCGTTACGCATCCTCTCTAGAATATGTGTCATCCTTTCGCGCGTAGAAAGTTCTTCATAGTTAATGAGATGAGCTTGAGATTGTTCAACCCTCCTCATCACTTCGGCCAAAGCTAAAGTTAAGCCTTCTAAGGGAATATCAGCAAGTGGTGTCTCTAAAGCAAACTCAGGTAATTGCGCCTGTGCTGCATAAAAATCTCTATCTATTCGAGGCATTGAATCTATTTTCTCCGCAGCACTTTTGAACCTTTGATATTCTTGCAGTCTTCTAATCAATTCGGCCCTAGGGTCTTCTTCATCCTTTTGTTCTTCCGGCCGAGGTAATAACATTTTTGACTTTAATTCTGCTAAATACGCTGCCATAACTAAATAATCACCGGCTAACTCTATGTGCAAAGCATCCATTAAATCTATATAAGAGGTGTATTGTTCTGAAATCTTCGCTACATCAATATCGAGGATATCTATATTTTGCTTACGAATTAAATAGAGTAAAAAATCTAATGGACCTGCAAAAGTATCCAACATAATCTCAAGAGCATTGGGAGGAACGTATAAATCTTCAGGAAGAGTTGTAACGCGTTTTCCTTTGACCGTCGCTAAGATCATTTCCTCTTGGTGAGGAGTTTTGGTTATAGTCTCTTTTAGAGAAGATGAGGTTTTAGTATCAACCATTTTTCCAATACTTGTAGTATTGGTCGTAAATTATAACTAATTAGACTTAAAACACCCAATTTCAGATTATTGGGAATACCTATTTGTTATCGGATATCTTCTATCCTTTCCAAATCCTCTCTCAGTTATTTTTACTCCTAAGGGCCCTTGACGTCTCTTATATTCACTAAAATCAATTAATCGGATGATACTTTTAACAATCTCATCATCAAATCCACGTTTGACGATCTCTTTACGACTTTTATCACCCTCAACGTACAATTCAATAATAGCATCTAACGTGTCGTAATCAGGAAGGCTGTCACTGTCTTTTTGATTAGGAGCAAGTTCAGCCGAAGGCGGCCTATCAATTATCCTTTGAGGAATAGCCTCAGAAATTGAATTTCTATAATTAGCAAGTTTATAAACTAAGGATTTAGGAACATCTTTTAAAACAGCAAATCCTCCGGCCGTATCCCCATACAAAGTTGAATAACCAACTGCAGTTTCACTTTTATTACCTGTTGTCATAACCAACGAACCGGTTTTATTTGATATTGCCATTAATAAAACCCCTCTGCACCTAGATTGAAGGTTTTCCTCTGTTTTATCCAATTCCTTACCAGAAAATTCTTCTTGAAGAGAGGAGTAAAAGGCATCAAAAATAGCTTCTATATCTATAATATTGTGCTCAATCCCAAGGTTTACGGCCAATTCTTGAGCATCTTCTACACTTATATCAGCAGTATGCTTATAAGGCATCATGAAAGTTCGCACATTGTCTGGTCCTAAAGCATCAACAACAATTGCTGCAGTTAGTGCAGAATCAATACCTCCCGAAGAACCAATGATTGCTCCAGGAAATCTATTTTTTTTAATATAATCTCTTGCTCCTAGAACTAGAGCTTCGTAGACATCTTCTAGATCTGATCTAGGTACTGTTTTGGTAGATTGAGCCTCTAAAAGTCCGGCAGAATTTACTGAAAACTCAACTATCCTAGAATCAACTTTAAAACTATCTAATTGAACCCTTAGTCCTGTATTGGGACCAACAACCATCGACGCTCCATCAAAAACCAATTCGTCCTGCCCTCCTACTTGATTTGCATAAATAATAGGTATTTGAAACTTATCAGCATGGTTTTTTAATAATTCTTCTCTTTCTTGAGACTTGTTCCTATGAAATGGTGATGCATTAAGGTTTAAAATAAGATCTGCTCCACGCCTTGAAGCTTGTCTTATGGCTTTCGTATGCCAAATATCTTCGCAAACCGTTAATGCCAATGTATTTCCCTTAACCTCAAACAATCCCGGACCCTTTCCAGGTGTAAAATACCTTTTTTCATCAAACACTCGATAATTTGGGAGCTCTTGCTTAAAGTACTCCATTAGTAATTTTTCTTTGTAAATAACTCCAGCAGTATTAAAAAGTCTGTTACCTTTTTTTCTTGGGTAACCTATAACAAGACGGATGCTTTTAGATACATTCGATAACTCCGATATTGCGTCATCAATTGAATCAAGCAAGTCGTCACGCAACAAAAGATCTTCAGGCGGATAACCTGTTAGAAACATTTCAGTAAACAGAATGATATCAGGATTCTTCTTTTCTAATTCTCGAATGGCTTTAACGGCAAGTCGAGTATTGCCAGAAATATCACCAACAATAGGGTTTTCTTGAACTATTCCTATTTTAATTGAGTTTGTTGCCATCTCTACTTCTAGTTTGATCAGGAAATTACAATTGTTAAAAGATTATATTAATTTCAGAATAAAGTTATATTAACACTCGTTAAGCTTCAATCTAAACAATATATAGGTAGAATGCTTGCTCAATTTTAAAAATTAGTAAGTCATGCAACGTAAAACTAGTGATCAAAGAATTTCTGACAGGCAAGAAGTATTAACTGCGAGCAGCCTTATAGAAAACCAACCGATCTCAGAAAAATCGGCAGAATTGGTTTTTAATTCAAGACAGACTATTTCAAACATCCTTTCTCAAGAAGACAAAAAACTCATCGTTGTTGTTGGACCATGCTCGATTCATGACACCTCAGCGGCTAAAGATTATGCCGGTAGGTTGTTAGAGCAATCTGAACTGCTTAAAGACCAATTACAAATTGTTATGAGAGTCTATTTTGAAAAACCCAGGACCACGGTTGGTTGGAAAGGCCTAATTAATGACCCTGATTTAGATAGCTCTTTTAATATAAACAAAGGACTAACCAAAGCAAGACAATTATTAAGAGACTTGAATGACATGGGGGTGTGCGCTGGAACAGAGTTCCTTGATGTAATAACGCCGCAATATTTAACAGATTTAATATCTTGGGGCGCAATTGGTGCTAGAACTACGGAGAGTCAAGTTCATCGTGAATTAGCTTCAGGACTATCTTGTCCGGTGGGATTTAAAAATAGCACCAACGGAAGCGTGCAAGTGGCAGCCGATGCTATAGCTTCAGCCTTAAACCCTCACAAATTCCTTTCTGTTACAAAAGAAGGTAAAGCGGCTGTTTTCTCCTCCACTGGTAACAAAGATTGTCATATTATTTTAAGAGGAGGCTTAATCCCTAATTACAAATCAGAAGATATTGAATCAGTATCTCAAGTTCTTAAATCATCTGGCTTAAAAGAAACGATAATGGTGGACATGAGTCACGGCAACAGTAGTAAACAACATAAAAAACAGCTTGAGGTATGTTCTGATATTTCAAATCAAATAGCGTCTGGAGAACACAGAATCACAGGCGTGATGATTGAATCTAACATTGAAGAAGGCAACCAATCAGCTGAAGATAAAAATAATTTGGTTTATGGAAAAAGCATTACCGATGCCTGCATTAACTGGGAAGATACTGTGATATGTTTAAATCAACTATCTGAAGCCGTATTAAAAAGAACTTAATTACTTAAATTTAATAACTTCTTCTTGAGAAGTTAGTCTGGATAACTTAATCTCCTTTGTCCGGATATTCTATGAGTAAAGACAATTTAATTATTTCAAAAGACGCTGCAAAAACCATCGGTCTAAATGAAGCTGTTCTTCTAGAGATACTAAACTTTAATTATAAAGCTACTAAAAGAGATAGCTTTACCTTGGAGGAAATACAAATTGAAACTCCTTTTTGGGAAGAAAATGAACTCCTTAAAACTCTAGCCAACCTTTCGGCTAAAGGAATTATTAAGACCTTTAAAGGTGCCTACTGTCTAGTTAAACAACAAGAAAATCGTGAAAGAGGATCTTATAGCGAGTTAAAAATAAGACAAACAAAGGAGCTAAAAGAAAATTGGCTACCAGAATCTGAACTGTTAGAACAAATTGCTGAATACGGAATTCCTGATGAATTTGCTTTGTCTCATGTTGATGAATTTAAACACTTAAGTGCCGAAAAAAATGAACGCCACCACTCTTGGGGAGTTAAATTCCTTCGTTTCGTTATAAAAAAATGGAGAGAACAAGAAGTAACAGCTCATAAACTAAGTAAGAGAAAAGCTATTTCTAAAGACTGGGTTCCAGATGAAGAAGCATTTAATATTCTAATTAAAGCTGGTGTTGATGGTGATTTTATAGAAAGAGAAATACCAGAATTTATTCTTTATTGGAGTGAAAGAAATGAACTATCAGACATATGGAGTAGTAAATTCATCTCGCACATTAGAAGACAATGGGCTAAGACACAAAACATTGTAGAAAATACAGACCTCCCAAGTCCAATAAGCCAAGATTGGCATCCCAATGAAGACTTCTATGACGTGCTTTCGCTCACAGGAATTACTAAAGAATTTGCAGATACAACTATAGGTGAGTTTATTTTGTACTGGAAAGAAACGGGCCAATCTCATAATTCCTGGAACAGTAAATTCCTTCAGCACGTAAAATACCAAGCCAAAAGAGAACAAAACTTATCTGGTACTCAAAACCCTGGCGAACTTGATAAAAGAATCGAGGCCAGCTGGAGTACTGAATTAACTAAAAACTCCGAGAGATCTGCTGACCAATCTTCAACCAAAGAAGAAAGAAGAAACAACCTTAAGAAACTTAAAGAAAAACACCAAATCTGAGTGGCTTGTTTAGTACTTTAGTGTTATAGTTAGGTATAACACCTAAAAATGTATGAAAATTAAACAAACTTATAAAACTGCAGTCATAACAGCGACCTTTCTTGCGATCTGGATGATCTCAGGCAATATGGTTAAGGAAGATGTAAGCCCACAAAGTGAATCAAATCTTGATACGCTTGCCTCTGTAACTGTTTTAAAGAGTAAAGCCGTTCAAAGAGAACCATTCATTAAAGCCAGTGGATTTACAGAAGCAGACAAGTTTGTTCGAGTAAGGGCTGAAGTTGGTGGCAGAGTAATTTCTCGGCCTGTAAAACAAGGAGACTTCGTCCAAAAAGGAGACTTATTATGTCAACTCTATATAGCTGGTAGAGAGGCATATCCTAAGATTGTTGCTCCCTTCTCAGGCTACCTGGAAACAGTAAACGTTGATTCAGGCGATTATCTTAATCTAGGCGGCATATGCGCTTCTTTAATAGATCCTGATCCAATGCTTCTAATTGCTGATATAGCTGAAAAGGAAATAGCTCAAGTGCAATTAGGTTCTAACACAACAGCAAAGCTAATTTCTGGTAGAGAAATAAGCGGAAAAGTTTCTTTTATTGCTACATCAGCTGACAAAAATACTAGAACCTTTAGGGTTGAGATTAGCGTTGCCAATTTAGATAGAAGTATTAGAGACGGTGTTTCTGCTGAAATCTTCATACAAGGAAAAACTGTACCAGCCCATAAAATATCACCGGCTATATTGTCTCTCAGTGATCAAGGAAAATTAGGAATAAGAGTAGTAAATAATAAAAATGAAGTGGAATTCCAAGCCATTAAAATTTTAGAAGATACAACTGAAGGTTTATGGATATCTGGCCTACCCCTTGAAGCGCGAATTATTACCCTAGGACAAGAATACGTTTTCCAAGGACAGACGGTAAAAGTAAAAGAAATCTCTATTCCTGATGCATGAATAATTTTATAAAAACGGCTATTTTTAAGAGCAGGACTTCTCTAAGCATACTCTTTCTTCTTTTTATAGCTGGTTTCTTTGCACTAAATTACTTACCTAAAGCCACAGATCCTGATGTTTCTTTTCCTGGAGCTATGATTGGAGTTTCTTATGAAGGAGTTTCTCCAGAAGACTCTGAAAGGCTATTAGCAAAACCGCTTGAAGATGCCTTACGAACCATTGAAGGGGTAGAAAAAGTTAGATCAACGTCAACCACAGGTTTCACAGCTGTGATAGTTGAATTTGATCAAGACATAGACCTAGACAAGGCCCTTTACGATACTAGAGTTAAAGTTGATGAAGCAAGAGGAGAATTGCCTCTAGATGCAAGAGAACCATTCATCAAAGAATTTACCACTTCAGATGAACCCATCTTAACTATAAGTGTTTCTAGCTCTATTCTTCCACAAAGAGTTTTAGTTAATCTAACACAAGACCTTCAAGATCTTATTGAAACTCACCCTAATGTTCTAGAGGCAGAATTAAATGGTGTACCGGAAGACTTAATAGAGGCGGTGGTAGAAAAAGGTAAATTAGAATCTTATGGAATTTCTATGAGCCAGTTGTTCCAAGCTGTATCTAATAACAACAGAGTTATACCGGCTGGAGCGCAAGATACTGGCAAGGGAAGATTTACCGTCAATGTACCAAGTGTTTTTTCAAGTTTAGAAGACATACAAAGTTTACCCATTAAAGTTTCTGGGAGTTCAGTTGTAACTCTTGAAGATGTAGCTAACGTCAGATTAACCTTCAAAGATAGAGGTGGCTACTCAAGAATTAATGGTCAGCAGTCACTTTCAATTGATATTATGAAAAGAAGTGGCTCTAACATAATTGATACCGTTAACGATGTTAGAACCCTAGTTGAAGAAGCTTCACAGGCTTTCCCGGAGGGTGTAGAGATTAATTACGTTAGGGATAACTCAGAGTTTGCTTTACAAATGATTTCTGAACTTCAAGGAAACGTCTTGACCTCTGTGGCGCTTGTTATGATTGTTGTACTTGCCGCTCTTGGCTTTAGAACTTCTATGCTGGTAGGTATGGCTATACCTTTTTCTTACTTATTTGCGTTATTGGTTCTTTTTGTACTTGATAAAGAATTTAACTTTATGGTTATGTTTGGAATGCTGATATCCATGGGGATGACCATTGACGGTTCTATTGTCATAACTGAATATGCCGATAGGAAATTAGCCGAAGGCATGAATAGAGTAGAAGCCTACTCGGCAGCTGCGACTAGGATGTTTTGGCCAGTCCTATCTTCCACAGTAACAACCCTCATAGCCTTCACGCCTCTAATGTTTATGCCTGGTTTTGGTAAATTTATAAGAGATATGCCAATCACCGTCTTTTGTGTACTGGTTGGATCACTACTCTACTCTTTAGTTTTTGCCCCTATTTTGGGAGCTATGTTTGGCGGTCTGGCTAAACAGTCGGAGGATGAGATCAATAACATAAGAAAGTTAGAATCTTCTGATCCTCTGTCTCTTCCTGGTGCAACAGGTATCTATGCTAGAAAAGTGAACCAATTTTTAGATACACCTGGTCAAATTATTTTTATTATCTTATCAGCAATCATTCTATGCATAGGGCTTTGGTTTCAAAACGGCAAGGGGATTTCCTATTTCCCAGAAGTTGCTCCTCAATTTGCCCAGGTTTCTATATCAGCTAGAGGCAATCTTTCTGTTGATGAAATAAGAGACCTAGCCATAGAAGCAGAACAGAAAATCATTGATCTAGAAGACATTGAAATGCTTTCAGTTTGGTCTAATTCAGGTGGTGAGATGGGGATGCGTGGAATAAACCCAGATAAAGTAGGAGGAATGTTTGTAGATTTTTATGCTGAAGATAACGCGGTGTCCGATAGAGATGGCTACGAGATAATGGATCTTATGAGAGATAGATTGAGTGATACTTCAGGTTATCTGGTAACCGTTGAGGCAGAAAAAGGAGGGCCTCCGATAGGCAAGGCCCTGCAATTAAATGTCGTAGGTAAAGACGAAAGGGCTTTAAAGTTGGCCATCAAGAAAATTAGAAACTACATAGAAACAGAAGTTACCGGTTTTACTAATATTGAAGATAGCTCGGATAGGCGTGGCATAGAATGGGAGTTAAATATAGATCGAACTAAAGCAGCTCAGTATGGCGCAGGATTAAGCGATGTTGGAACAGCTGTTCAAATGGTTACTAATGGAATAAAAGTTGGGGAGTATCGACCTCTCAACTTAGATAGAGAAGTAGATATAAGAGTGAGATTCCCTAAAGAAGAAAGAAACATTGATCAATTGGAAAAACTTAAGATACAAACACTTAAAGGTTTAGTTCCAGTCAGTAGTTTTGTAGAAACAAATATTAAACCGGCAACCAAGTCTATTACCCGACAGAATGGAAAACGGGTGGAAAAACTATCAGCAGAGACGATGCCTGGTGTTGTTCCTTCAGATAAAATTAAACAAATTAAAGAGTGGTTAGCAGTTACGGATTTAGGCAAGGGAGTAACTGTTGAATTTGATGGTTTTGATAAATACAACCAAGAGGCAGCAGACTATCTTATTTTAGGATTTATTGGCATGCTTTTTGTGATGCTAATTGTTTTAGTGGCTCAATTTAATAGTTTCTATCAAGCCAATATTGTTTTGTCTGCCATCCTCCTTTCATTTGGTGGGGTTTTCATCTCTTTACTGATTCTTGATAGATCTTTCAGCACCCTTCAAACTGGCATAAGTTGTATTGCTCTCGCAGGAATTGTAGTTAACAACAACATCGTGCTTATTGATACTTTTAATCTTCTTAAAAGAAATAACCCTGGTTCCGATACCAAATCTATAGCCCTTCGGAGTGCCGTATTAAGACTGAGACCGGTTTTCCTTACTTCTTTTACTACTATCGCTGGATTACTACCAATTGCAATGGGTTACAGTGTTGACCTAATTGATAGAACTATTAAATCAGGCGGTTATATCAGTAGCTTCTGGGAACAAATGGCAGGCTCTTTGGTTGTCGGCTTAAGTGTAGCAACAGTTCTAACTCTTGTGGTAACGCCGTGCGCGCTTGCACTAAGCGATTCAGTTAGAAGATTTCCTAAAAAATTATCATTGCTTATTAGTTGGCCTTTTAGACAGATAAGAAACTTGAGAGTCGTAAAAGTAAAAAGTTAAACTTCCAAGATAATCTAGGTAAACCTTTTAAGGAAGCTACTGAATCAGTTATCATCCACTGCCTCAATTCAATAATAGGACGTATAAATGAAACTATGTAGTTACAGATTGCTAATTTCTATAATTGCTGTTTTATCACTTAACCTAAACTCTGAAGTATTAGAGGAAGTTGTTGTTTTAGAGAAAAAAACTACTTCCCTCGATGGTTGGTCTCAAAACCTTTCTATCTCCACCATAAATTCTGAGGATTTAAAAAAACTAGACGCACAACACCCAAAACAAATTTTTCGTAGAACACCTGGGGTTTGGATAAGCAGAGGTTCGGGACAAGAACATCTAACTTCTATGCGATCTCCTGTTTTAACAGGTCCAGGAGCTTGCGGTTCCTTCTTGTTAATGGAAGATGGACTTCCAGTTAGGCCCAGTGGATTTTGTAATGTTAATGGCCTTTTCGAAACTTCTTATGAACTGTCACAAGGTATCGAATCCATTACAGGTCCTGCAAGTGCTAGGTACGGAGCAAATGCAATGCACGGAGTAATCAATATCTTGTCAACTGGAGTAAAATCAGAAAATAAATTTTCTACTAATGTTGGGCCAAATAACTATAAAAACTTAAAACTCAGCATTGGTGATCTGCAAAATTGGAAACTAAACACTTTATTAGTATCTAACGATGGGTTTAGAGATATGTCTGGCTATGATCTTCAAAAGATAAATATGAAATCTATATTTCGTATTAAAGAGTGGGATGCTTCTTTTAAATTTAACCTGACTAATCTTAACCAAGAAACGGCCGGTTATATAAATGGCTTAGATGCTTACAAAGATTCAAACTTGAATGAAAAAAATGGTAATCCAGATGCTTATAGAGATGCTAGTTCTTATAGACTTTCTTTAAAACTCTTAAAAAAGAATAGCAACGGAATTACCTCACTTACACCTTATATAAGGAAGAATGAAATGGAATTTCTTCAACACTATCTTCCTGGAACTCCAATAGAAAAGAATAGCCATACAAGTAGTGGATTAATATTTCAAAGGATTATTAATCGTGGTGAAATAACTAGGGTTAGTGGCTTCCAAATTGAAAGGGCAATGATGGAATTACAGGAAACTCAAAAAAACGCTTTGACAAATAGTTCTGCTTTCAATAATGCGACCAGACCCCAAGGCAAACATTACGACTATGAAGCAGAATCTAAAGTATTTGCTGTATTTACAGGAATAGAAGGAGTCGAGATTAGCAATAATTTGCTTGGATTTGCTGATATTAGAGCGGAATCTATTCATTATTCTTACGACAATAAAATGCTTACTGGCAACACCAGGGATGACGGGAGTGTTTGTGGATTCGGAGGTTGTTATTACAACCGACCTGCAGATCGCTCAGATAAACACCAAGAAATGAGTGCTCGTCTTGGATCAGAAACCAATAATGAAGGAGTAAATTACTTCGCCCAAACTAGTCTGGGTTTTAGACCTCCTCAAATAAATGAAGCTTATAGATTGCAAAAAAAACAAACTGTTAGCGATCTAGACTCTGAAAAACTAACAATGTTTGAAATAGGAAGCAGATTTGACTTCAATCTAATAAACGGATCAATCAGTTTTTATAAAAGTAAAAAGAAAAACTCCATCTTTAGAGATTCAGAAAACTTTATAATTGATAATGGAAAAACAAATCACAAAGGAGTGGAATTAACTTCAAGGTTTCAGCTGCCAGATAATGGTTCTTTATTAGCAACACTTACTTATGGAGATCATAAATATGATTTTTCTTCCGATACTTCTACTAAAGAAAAAATAAGAAAGGGAAATACTATCGATACAGCTCCAAAGCTAATGGGTAACCTCATATGGGCATTCTCAATTAATGCTTCTATGTCCTTTGAAATTGAAGTTGAGTATATAGACTCTTATTACACTGATGCAGCAAATTTACACGAGTACGAAGGTCATACTTTGTTACATCTGAGATCAGATTGGACTTATTCTCCTAGATTAAAAGGTTATCTAAGAATAGAGAACCTTCAAGATCAAGATTATGCCGAAAGAGCAGACTTTAATGCCTTTGGAGGGGACAGATATTTTCCTGGTTTACCGAGAGAAGCGTATATTGGTTTAGAATACTTACTTTAAAAAATATAATTAGTTAAATGGCTGAGAAAAAAACAGAAATAAATTTTGAGAAAGCTCTCAAGGATCTTGAAACCGTAGTCGAAAAACTTGAATCGGGCGAACTAAGCTTAGAAGAATCTTTGAAGTCTTTTGAGAAAGGTATAAAACTAACTAGGCAATGCCAAGAACAACTCTCCAAAGCTGAACTCCAAGTTAAGAAACTAATAGAAGAAAACGGAGAACTAAAAACCGTTCCATTAGAGGATGCCTGAATTTGAAGATCTAATAAAGATCTACCAAACAAGAGTAAACCAAGCTTTAGAAAAGTACCTGCCTCCAAAAGAAGATTCAAGGCTTTTAAATGCTGTGCATTACTCGGTATTGAATGGAGGAAAAAGACTTCGCTCAATACTAGTCTATTTAAGTTCTGAACTTGGAAAAACAGAAAGTTCTATTGCTGATGCGACAGCCTGTGCGGTTGAATTTATCCATTGCTATTCCTTAATACACGATGATCTTCCAGCTATGGATGATGATAAATTGAGACGTGGGAAGCCAACTTGTCACATGAAATTTGATGAAGCTACTGCAATTCTAGCAGGCGATGCACTACAACCGATGGCCTATGAATTAATTTGTTCCATAGAAAACCTCCCGGACGCCACTAAAGTACTTATGATGAATAAATTAACAAGAGCTTGTAGCTATAAAGGAATGGTTGAAGGCCAAATGAAAGACATAGAAATGAAAAAGGATATGACCGTTAGTGAGTTAGATTTATTACACGAACAAAAAACGGGAATACTTATTGAAACTTCTCTAGAGCTTGGAGGTATTATAGGAGGATTAGACGATAGCGAGCTTTCTATCCTTAAAGCGTATGGTAAGAAAATTGGTCTAGCGTACCAAATCAGAGACGATATTATAGATATAGAATCTCCAACTTTCGAAAGCGGTAAGCCACAAGGATCAGATGCAATGAAAAAGAAAATTACTTATCCTTCTTTAGTGGGTATAGAAGAAGCAAAATTAAAGTCACAATCTCTAGCAGAAGAAGCTTCAAATATTCTAATGAACTTAAATTCTAAATCAGAAAGTCTTAGGTCTTTGACCTCTTATGTTGTGACAAGGAATTATTAGTGAAGATCTTTGAGACAATTCCTCCAGGAAAGCCTAATTCTATAATTCTAGATACTATTGAAGACCCTTCTTATCTTAGAGCATTAGAATTATCCCAACTGCCTCAACTGGCCGACGAATTAAGAGAATACTTACTTTATACAGTTGGTCAAACGGGTGGTCATTTTGGAGCTGGGTTGGGAGTAATTGAATTAACCATAGCATTACACTACGCCTTTAATACACCTGAAGACAGATTAGTTTG
>Ga0209402_10003404_pt1 | contig 15220 bp, 14 predicted proteins | sample ArcticOcean_MG_C_3_FD_187437 | JGI IMG/M metagenome (GOLD analysis project Ga0209402, IMG submission 187437) | Marine microbial communities from western Arctic Ocean - ArcticOcean_MG_CB8_126 (SPAdes) (version 2) | ecosystem: Environmental > Aquatic > Marine > Oceanic | place: Arctic Ocean... | reverse complement strand
GCTCTGACACGCCCATCGAGCAGGTGGTCTCGACTTCAATCCCTGCGACCCCAACTCCGGTAGCTACGGCAACGCCAAACCCGGCGGACGCGCTGACAAACGTTGCGGGCATCGTCGATCCGACCAACCTTGCATGGCCTCGCACGGTCGAGGGGCTGAACGGGTCCGTGACGATCTACAAGCAACCATTGCGCATAGTGACGATCTCGCTCGGGCATGACGAGGTGACATTCGCTCTCGTGCCGAAAGACCGGGTGGTCGCGACGAGTATCTATACGCAGGACGTTGACCAATCGAACGTCGCCCACCTCGCCGAGGGACTTCCCGAGATCACATCAGATGCAGAGGTGATCATCACCCAGACCCCTGACATCGTGATCGCATCGCCGTTCACATCGCTTGAGTTGATCGACGCACTGGAACGGCTCGGCCTCACGGTACTTCAAACCGATCTCCACAACGACCCCGACGGTCGACGCCAGGACATTCTGTTGCTTGGATATGCCTACGGCGTTGAGGAACGCGCCATCGAAGTGGTCCAAGAAATCGAGGAGCGTGAGGCATCGCTTCGTTCGGTATGGGAGAGCAAACCCCTGGGCGAGCGGGTGCGAGTGATGTCGGCGACGCTATATTCCGGCTCGCTCTACACTGCCGGGGCGGGATCTACGGAAGGCGAGATCATAAACGCGGCGGGAGGGATCAACGTTGCAGCCGACGCCGGGCTGGAGCACAACCCGATAATCAGCTATGAAAGCCTGATCGCCATGGACCCGGAAGTGATCTTCATCCCGCAACCGGCAGTGTGGGGCGGCGAGGATTTCATGAACGATCTGATGGCCAATCCGGCGCTGGCAGGCGTTCCAGCGATCAGGGATGGCAGGGTGTTCATCGCCGATCCCGGGTTCTTCACCACGCTATCGTTCTGGAATCTCAGGGGAGCGGAAGAGCTGGCCCGGGTTCTGTGGCCGGAGGAGCTGGGTGACGCCGCTTTTGCATCGTTCAGCTTCCCTTCAAAGTAATCGGAGTAAAAAGAGAGTTTCGTGACCGACACAGTTGAGCGCACAGAACGTCGGCTCGAGGCACGCAATGTCGTGTACGAGGTTGATGCAGCACGCCTGCTGGATCAGGTAGACCTCAACGCGGGTAAGGGCGAACTGGTGGGGCTGGTCGGGCCGAATGGCGCAGGCAAGACAACACTGCTTCGCGCAATCGGCGGAATGCTCAAGACACGCGAGGGCGCGGTGTTGCTCGACGGCGACGAAGTGCACCAGATGGACCCTGGGGAGCGAGCAAGGTCGATCGCTCATGTCGCCCAATTGGCCCCTCTGGCGCAGGGTTTCACCGCAATGGAGGTGGTGATGATGGGGCGCTATCCGCACATGGGTCGTATGCAATCCGAACGGGCGGTGGACCGCGTGGCCGTCAAACAGGCGCTGGATACTGCCGGGGCCGGGGAGTTCACCAACCGTACGCTTGAAACGCTGTCAGGCGGCGAGCGGCAGGGCGTCTTTGTGGCAAGGGCGCTAGCGCAGGAGCCACGTCTTCTGCTACTAGACGAGCCAACGTCCAACCTGGACATCAATCACCAGGCACGCTTCTTCAACATCGTCCGAGGGCTGATCGACGACGGCATGACCGCCGTGGCGGCGGTACACGATCTGTCGCTTGCGGCACGCTTCTGCGACCGACTCGTCCTACTCAACAAGGGTGTCGTGGTAGCTGAAGGAACGCCGGTCGAGGTGCTGACCCCTGAGAATATCGAGACAGCGTTCGGCGTGAGGGCGATCATCTCCTCAGATCCGGCCAGCGGCGAGCTAAGCCTGTCGATCATGGAGCCGGGGCCGTCCTTGATCAGCGCCGGAGCCGGAACGCGTGTCCATATTGTTTGCGGAGGAGGGACCGGCGCTCGCCTGATGTACCGATTGTGCGAGGCCGGGTTCATCGTCACCGCCGGACCGCTGGGCAGTGGCGACACGGATCGTGCAGCGGCCGACTCGCTTGGCGTTGAGTATGTGCCGGTTAAGGCGTTCGACGGTATCGACGATGCGTCGCATGAGGCCCATGTCCGGCTGATTCAAGCCAGCGACGTATGTGTGCTGAGCGAAGTCGCGTTCGGCACGGGCAACGTTCGTTCGCTTGAGGCACTTGCCGAGGCCCCTCGTATTGCACTGGCGACGCTGAAACCGATCTCAGAACGTGACTTCACCGGCGGCGACGCTACCGCCCTGTTTGAGCGACTGGCTCCGGTCACCGCATGGTCAGAGATCGAGGCGCTTGTAGAAGGACTGCCCAACATCGTCCAGAACATGCGAGACACTCAAAATACCCAGAACACTCGGGAGGTTTGATCGTGACTCAATCGCAAAAACCTGAAGGCCTTTTGATCATCCACACAGGAGATGGCAAGGGAAAGACGACAGCCGCTCTCGGGTTGATGATGCGGGCGTGGGGCCAAGATCAGAGTGTCAAAATGTTCCAGTTTTTAAAGCAAACCGGCGCAAGATTTGGCGAACACCGGGAAGCGGAAAAGTTCGGGATTTCGATCGAATCACGTGGCGATGGATTCACATGGCTGTCCAAAGACATGGACGAGACCACGGCGATCGCTGTCGATCAATGGGAGCGTTGCAAGGCGGCTATCGAGGCCGGCGACACGGACCTGATCGTTCTGGACGAGGCGACCTATCCGGTCACGTACGGCTGGCTTGATGTCGACGAGGTTGTGGCCGCTCTCGCCAACCGGCCCACACACGTCCACGTAGTGGTCACGGGACGAGACGCCCACGAAAAGTTGGTGGAGATCGCAGACGTGGTGACGGAGGTGGAAGACGTGAAACACCCTTACCGAGACCAGGGTATCAAGGCGCAGCCCGGACTGGATTTTTAACGATGCCAAAGGACCCGAACGAAGAGTTTCCACGTAGCGACCCGGCCGTCACACCGGACGGCCCCGAGCAACAGGAGGACCCGGCACCCAAGCGTAAGGGAATGGTTGTCATATATCACGGCGACGGTGCGGGCAAGGAGACTGCGGCTCTAGGTGTGTTGTTCAGAGCACACGGGCGGGGGCTGCCGGTGCGGCATATGCGGTTCAGAGTGATCGAACCCGGCAAAACAACCGGCGACGATTTGGCCCTGGTCAAGTTGAACGTGGCATCGGATGTGATCACCGACGCTAGCCAGGCAGGGGCCCACCAACTCTGGCGTGTGGCCAATCTCCATTTGACCATCATCCAGAAAGGCGTTCTCGTACTTGATGGGCTTCTGGATACGATCAGCATGGGTTGGATTCCGGCGTGCGCGGTCGTTGAGTCTCTAAGTCTCAAAAGCCAACAACTCCACGTGATCATTACCGGCGAATCGGCACCCACCGAGCTGCTAGAAGTTGCAGATCTCGTGAGCCATATGCGCGCCATCAAGAAACGGCCCACAGGCGCCACCGCAATCGCAGGAATTGACTTCTAATCCATGAACCCTGAGCTTCAAGAACTGATCAATTCGATCACCCCCGCCGACCCCGGCGTAATCAAGCGCGCCAACATCCGACAGGCCCGTCTCACCAAGCCGCCGGGAAGCCTGGGCCGGCTCGAAGAGATATCGGTGCGACTTGCCGGAATATTTGGCAACACACGCCCGGTAGTGAACGGCCGATCGCTGGTCATCGCCGCCGGAGACCACGGCGTCGTCGCGCAGGGCGTGACCGCCTACCCTCAGGAGATGACGGGCCAGATGGTTCTTAATTTTCTCGCTGGGGGGGCGGCCGTGACGGCGATGGCCCGCACTCTTAGCGTTGACGTGACCGTAGTGGATGCGGGAGTGATCGCAGAACTGCCGGAGCATGCTGACCTAGTCTCGTTACGCATCGGACCCGGCACCGAGGACATATTTGAAAGACCGGCGATGACGCGGGATCAAGCGGAGCGTTGCTTGCTTGAGGGAGCGCGCATCGGAGCCAAAGTTGCTGGCGACGGATCAAGGCTCGTGGCGACCGGCGATATGGGCATCGGCAATACAACACCGTCCAGTGCGATTACCGCAGCTATCACGGGGATGCCGCCGGAGGTCACGACCGGACGCGGCGCCGGGCTTAACGCAGCGGAGTTGCGCCACAAGACCGAGGTCGTGTCGCGTGCCCTGGAAGCCAATCAGCCTGATAACGACGATGCGATAGACGTGCTGGCTAAAGTTGGCGGATTCGAGATCGGCGTGCTCGCCGGTGTAATGCTTGGGGCGGCTTCGCGCGGGGGCGCCATAGTAATAGACGGCTTCATCTCAGGCGCGGCCGCATTGATCGCCAACGGGTTATCGCCGGCGCTTGGCGACCACCTCTTTGCAGGACATCGCTCAGCAGAGGCCGGACACTCTATCGTGCTCGACCACCTGGGTCTTGAACCGATCCTCGACCTTGATATGCGTCTCGGCGAAGGCACCGGCGCGGTTCTTGCGATGACGATCATCGAAACTGCGGCGGCCTGTCTCGCGGAGATGTCGACCTTCGACGAGGCCGGTGTGTCCGATGCAGAGACTGAGAAGAGCTCGACAAAGTGAACGCCATCCGGGCCTCGTTCGACTTCCTGACCCTCCTCCCGGTCGCACCACGCTCCGGCGCGGGACTGGGCTCTGCGCGCGCCTTCTTCCCACTGGTCGGGCTGGCGCTTGGCGGACTGTTGGCCGGGTTCGACTCGCTTGTACTCGGTACCCTTGGGAACGAGCTCACTGCGGGTTTGATCGTGGTCGGTCTTCTTGCGGCGACGCGGATGCTGCACATCGACGGACTCATGGATTCGTTCGACGCACTGCTTGGTGGATATACACGAGAGCGTTGTCTGGAGATATTAAAAGACCCGCGCGTCTGCGCATTTGGAGCGATCGCGGGGGTAAGCGTGCTTTTCCTGAAGTGGGCGGCTCTGATTACGCTCGCCGGGCTGATGGGCGTGCTTCTTATGGAACTGGTGACGGTGGTTGCCGGGTTGCTGGGCGCATGGATGGCGAAGCTAATTGGCGGGCAGACCGGCGAAACAAGCTGGATTGTCGTCACAAACGAGGTGGGCATGGGCGTCGTCCCACCGAGCGAATCAGGCCGCGAGTTCAGGGACGTTCTCGGCCGCGTAAACGCAACGTTCGCGCGCCGTGCCGACCGTGTGATCTCCATGACCGCCGGGATCGCGCTGGACCTGAAGGCTTTGGGCGCTCTTCCCCGGAACGAATTGGGCAACGAACTCGGGACTTAAATTAACCCCTAGCCGTATGGGCTGTTGATCGGCGCTCCGCCGCCCGGGCCGTCGTTTCGTAGTCCCTTAACGTACTGATCCAGCGTTCGTCCTGAGAAGCCTTGACCGTTGGCATCACCATCCACCCGTCTCCACTTCCGCAGGCTGATCACCTCGCGCGCCGGCTCCAGTCGTGAGCCCATACCGTTGAACGAAACCTCGGCCACGTAGATCGAGCCCTCGGAATCGACCGCCATCGCGTGGGGCGATATGAACTGGTCCGGTGCCTGTCCCGACATCTCGTTGCCGATGCTCACCAGCTCATTCAAATCGCGGTCAAACACGGCCACGCGCTTGCCAAGCCGGGCCACACTCTCCATCACCAACGGTGGTCGACCCTCCGCCACGTAGATGTTGGTGTCGTCGCCCGTCCCCGCGAACAGCGCCTGCGGCTTATGGACGTGCTTCTGCATCAGGAACTCGCCGTCCGTCGTGAACATCTGTAGTCGGTAATTCTCGCGGTCAGCCACCAGCACCCGGTCATCGCCGACCATGCAGATGTTGTGCGGCAGGGCGAACTGGCCCGGCCCACTCCCGGACTCGCCCCACGACATGATGTGTTTACCGTCGGCATCAAAACGGTGGACGGAAGAGTTGCGGTACCCGTCTGAGACAAACCAGTCGCCGTTGCGTGGATCGATCGCGACGTGTGTCGGACTGTTAAATGGTTCGCCGGTGTGACGGGGTTTGTCTACCCCACGTTCGCCCAGCGTCATCAGCACTTCACCGTCCGGAGTGCGCTTCTGCACGTAGTTATTGTTGTCCGCCAGATACATGTTGTCGTCGGCATCAAAAGATATGCCGTGCGGAACGTCGAACTCGTCCGAACCCCATGCGTCAAGAAAGTTACCTTCCTTGTCGAACACGATCATCGGCCACTGCCCGCGATTGAAAACGTAGACGCGATCCTGTGAATCCACGCCGACCGAGGTTGCCTCGTGCAGGAATAGGCCATGTGGCACGGCGGGCCAGCCGACGACGGGCTCATATCGCGTTTCAGGTGTGGCCGCTTTTACCATCTGGATTCTCCTGTTTGACTCGTGGGATTGGGGGCTAGCATCAGGTCGAGGTTATTTAGAGCGCGGGGTTTCACTCAATTAATGGTGTTTATTCCCACAAGGAAGGTGTCGTGAAGCGGGTTTAATGTTGTCCAAGTAGACCCCGCTTTCCCAGTGGTAGAGGCTGTGGAGGCCCGAATGGCAGACGCCAAATTTGCGATCTTGAGCGTCCTTCGAAACTTCGACGAGAGCGGACGATCCGGTCCGCCGACCCCGCAACTTGCTGCGCTATCTCGACAGCGTATGAAGCCTGCGGAAGCGACTATATGTGAACTAGCGACCGCCGACGACATCAAGTCAGCCAGGGGAGACAGTTACGAGATAACGGATCGCGGCAAGACTGCTCTTGCCCGAGCCGAACGCGACGGTCTTGCTTAAATAACCGCCCCCAACATTTGTTTGATATCCATTAAGAACCTGGAGCCAAATCGGCCTCGGGTTCTTGCACCTTACTTTCGGATTATGTAATACGCGTTCTGCATGTCGTGCGCCAGTTGACTGACTTCGACGCGTGAAAAACCCGCGTCCCCCAGCATCTCCTTCGCCACGTCCTCGCCCCACATCGTGCCCAGTCCCGCGCCATGAAGCGCAAGCGAGACGGTCATGCGGTGCATCACCGAAACGGCGTACAGAAACGTGCCGATCGGGTGATCGAGGTTTTCTTGCAACTTCAATGACGAGGCGATGTCCTGCATCAGGAACACGCCGGCGGGCTTGAGGGCGTCAGAGATGCCCGCAAGGACCGACGCAGGGTCCCCTCCTGGTCGTGGATAGCGTCGAACGCCGTGATGAAGTCGTAGGCCTCTTGAGTGCCGAGGTTCGTCACGTCACGGGCCTCAAACACGAGGTTTGTGACACCGTTCTCTTCGGCCTGACGCAGACCGACCGATGTCGCCTCGTCGGACAGGTCAAACCCAGCGAAACGGCTGTTCGGGTATTCGGGTATTCGGCGGCCATGATGTTTAGCGCACGGCCGCTGCCACACCCGATACCGAGCACGTCGACGCCTTCGCGCAGCGCGTCCTGTAGTCCGGTCACGAGCGGCAGTATGTGGTCGAGCAGCACCGGTACGACCGTCTGGCCGCTATCCTCCAACATGATTTCCTGGAAGCGTGGGAATTCAGAATAGGGAACTCCGCCTCCGTTTTTGAAGCAATCGATGATCCTGTCTTCCACGCTGCCCATCAGCGCGACCCACTGCAGGAACGATGCGACGTTATCCGGGGGCGCGTCACGGGTCAGGAAAGCGGCATGCTCTTCAGGAAGCGCGTAGGTCGCTCCCGCCGGTTGATACTCGACTACCCCCGCCGCCGCCATCGCACCGAGCCACTCCCGGACGTAGCGTTCGTTCAATCCGGATGCGGCGGCGATCTCTTAGCTTGTCGATGGCGCCAACCCGGCCATCACGTCCAGTAGTCCTGTCCGGTGTCCGATGGAGGCCATCAAGGCCAGCGAGCCGGCGTTTAGTGTCTCGGCCATTGTACTCAGCGATGAAGCACGGGGTGATCGGCCTCACGAAGAGCGCTGCAATGCAGTACGGTCCGAGCAACATTCGAGTCAACGCTTTGTGTCCCGGTTGGATCGATACCGAGATGACGGCCGGCTGGGTATATAACCCTGATATATCGTCAACCCTGCACTCCAGGCAGGCGCTGAAAAGGCATGGCGAGGGAGACGAAATTTGGGGAATGGTGCTCTATCTTTGCTCAGACCCGGCATCGTTCACCACGGGAGCGTCATTCATCGTAGATGGCGGTCTACTAGCGTAAGTACGCCGCTCACCGGAAGGATTCTGGCGCGGCGGGAGATCTTGCGAGCGTAGGCCGTCCCGCTGATATGATTGCCGATGGGCCTTTTGATCCTGCTATTTCGGGATATATGGGGCCTCTTCTTTGTGCGCCTATTCTTGGCGCATTCCGAGGTGTGTACGCCGTTTCACGGCCCGGAGCACAGATTTGACCCTTCGTGATCAGATGAAAGATGCCCTTAAAGGGCACGGGGCGGACTTCGTAGAGATCCGCCTGGAAGAATCAGACTCCTCACGCATCCAGTACAGGGCACGTGAAATTGAGGAGATCGGCCGCACATCCGGTCGCGGTGGCTCGGTTAGAGCCGCCGTTAAAGGTGGATGGGGCTTCGTCAGCTTTAACGACACCAACGACCTTGAGTCGCGCGTAAAGCTGGCTGTCGAGCAGGCGCGCGCCGTCGGCAGCGAGAAGACTGAGCTGGCGGAGACAGAACCGTCGGTGGCCGATATGCCTCCGGAGCTGTCGAACGACCCCGGAATCGTCTCTCTTTCCGACAAGAAAGACCAGATGGATCACTACAACGATCTGATCTGGTCCACGCCGGGCATCCAGAGCTCCACGGTGATCTATGGCGACAACAAACGTCGCGTACATTACGTGAATAGCGAGGGAGCGGCGGTCGATCAGGAGTTCGTCCACGTCATCTGCTACGTCAGCGCAGTAGCGCGAGACGGCGGCGATGTGCAGCAGGCCGGATTCTCGATTGGAAGCCTCGGCGACTACAAACTGATCGAGGGTCTGGACGACGACATACGCGCCGTCGGCAAGCGTGCCGTTGACCTGCTCAAGGCCCCCGGGATCGAGGGCGGCGAACGTACGGTAATCCTTGACCCGGTCCTCGCAGGCGTGTTCGCACACGAGGCGTTTGGGCATCTCTCAGAGGCGGACCATGTTTACGAGAGCGATCAGCTCAAGGAGATCATGGTGCTGGGCCGTGAGTTCGGCCAGCCGCAGCTGAACATAGTCGACGGCGGCGCAATCCCGAGTCTTCGCGGCTCGATGGCGTACGACGATGAGGGCACTCCAACGAAACGCACAGATCTCATCCGGGACGGCGTGCTGGTGGGTCGGCTCCATTCACGTGAAACGGCCGCCAAGATGGGCGAAGCGCCTTCCGGCAACGCACGTGCAATCAGCTTTAACCATCCGCCGATCGTCCGTATGACTAACACGGTCATCGAGCCGGGAGAGGCGTCGCTTGAGGATCTGCTTGAGGGCGTCGACGACGGCATCTATGTCCGCAACTGGTACGGCGGCATGACGGAGATGGAGATGTTCACCTTCTCCTCCGGCGAGGCGTACAGGATCCGGAACGGGCGAATCGAGGAGATGGTGCGACCGGTGAAGTTGTCAGGAAACGTATTCAAGACGCTTAAGGACATCGACGGCATCGGAAATGACCTTGGCATGAACCAGGGCGGCGGCTGCGGCAAGGCAGGCCAGAGTCCGCTTCCTGTTTCTAACGGTAGCCCACATATTCGCATCCAAAACTGCCTGGTTTCGGGAGCGTAGCCGGTGGCCGATCTACTACAGAACGCAAAAGACGCCGGATTTGACCAGGCCGAGGTCTACCGAATCACCAGCCAGAGCCAGCCGATTCGTTTCGAGGCGAACCGCCTGAAAGAGGCCACCCGAAAGGACACGTCCGGAGCCGCTTTACGCGTCATTCACGACGGCAGGCTGGGCTTGTCCGCGACAACGGATCCTGCGGCAGAAGCTGAACTACCGGCACGTGTCAAAGAGCTGACGCCGTTTGGCGCTGAGGCTTCATTTAAGTTTCCGGGCCCGCCGGAACCCGAGGGTTACCCGCAGATCCAGATATATGACGAGGCCATCGAAGAGCTAACTTTCGATGCGATGGTCCAGACCGGTCAGAAGCTGATCGACGCCGTACGCAAGGACTGGCCGGATCTGAACTGTTCTGCCAGTGTTTCGCGCGGCGTTCACAGGCAGAGCCTGGTCAACACGGCCGGGTTAAACGTGTCTTTCCCGCAGACCTCCTACTCGGTCGGATTCGGCGGCGAGTTGGTACGTGGCGACGATATGTTGTCAGTATGGGAAGGCTTTGGAGCCTCCCGGATGTTCACCGACCCGGATTGGATGGTCGGTTCCTTGGTCCAACAGCTGGAATGGGCGCGTAACACCGCCGATACGCCGACAGGCCAGGTTCCGGTCATCTTCACGCCACGCGGCGTATCAGCCGCTCTGCTCAGGCCACTGCTCGGTGGATTCAACGGCAAATCTGTCATGACCGGTAGCTCTCCAATCGGGGATCGGCTCGGTGAGAGGGTCATAGATGAACGGATCTCTATTTATGACGATCCGACGATAGACGGTGCGATCGGCAGCCGTCCATTTGACGACGAGGGCATCCAGAGTCGGCGCATGGCGTTGATCGATCAAGGTGTTGCAAGCAATTTTCTGTACGACCTGCAGACAGCAGGAAGAATGAACGCCACCAGCACCGGAGCCGCGGGACGAGGGCTTTCCACGCTCCCGGGGCCGGGTACCAGCGTGCTGGATGTAGCGCCCGGCGATACGCCGTACGAGGATTTGTTCCTCGGGATCAAAGAAGGCATCGTGGTCGAACGCCTGCTCGGAGCCGGACAGGGCAACGAGATGGGAGGCGATTTTAAGGCGAATGTCTCGCTTGGATATAAAATCGAAGACGGCAAGATCGTGGGCCGCATCAAGGACACGATGATCTCCGGCAACGTGTTTGACACACTGAGCAAGTTGGAGGCCGTTTCAGACCAGGCTGAATGGGTGTACGGAAGCCTACGAACACCGGCGATCCGTTGCCTTGGCGTTGAGGTGGCGGCAGCGGGCTAAGTGCCCCACCTGTCCGGTGGAGCGAACACTAGCTGTCGACAGATTTAAAACCAAGTCCGGCGGCTTTATGACTAGGCCCGGCGGCTTTAACAAAGGATCACTTCTTGGGACTGCCCGACTTTCTGCACAAAATCGAAGAAGAAACCGAAGATCCAGAGCCGCTCCCTTACTCAACCCTTTCAGAGCTATCAGGGATCGGTAAAACGGAAGCGCAAGAACTCACCGAGTTCCTGGGATTCTGGAACCAGGAGCAGGTGCGTGATCTGCACGCGCGGCTGACTTCGATGATCGAAGGCGATCTCCAGGTGGAGTTCGATTCGATCTTCCTCGAAGGACTGGAGTCTGATGATGCCGTGATCCGCGGCCTGTCCGTGACCGGGCTTGCTGAGAGCACCCATCCGGCGCTCCTTCGTTATCTCGTACGTATGCTGCGGAGCGACGACGCCGAAGATGTCCGCATCGCCGCCGCACTTGGGTTGTCCCGAATGACAACGCTGGCGCACGAGGACAAGATGCCGTCTCGACAGGCGGTTGAGCTACAGGCGGTGCTGACGGAGTGCTTCAACGACGAACTGGAGACGTCCGACGTCCGGCGACGGGCCCTGGAGGCGCTGTCGATTTTCCAGGGTGAGGCCATCGAGGCATATATAGAGATCGGTTACGAAGAGGGCGAGCAAGACGAGGAAGACGATCACGAAATGCGTCCCTCAGCAATCCACGCGATGGGTCGCAACGCCAGCCCGAAGTGGGTCGAGATAATTATCGAAGAACTGGAAAGCGCTGTTGCCGCCTGCAGGTTTGAGGCGGCAACAGCCCTTGGACAGATCGGCAGCGAGGAACATTTGGGCCACCTGCTCGAGATGTTGAACGATGAGGATATCGAGGTCCAGACGGCGTCAGTGCGCGCTATGGGTTACATCGGCGGAACGCAGGCGCAGCGCACGCTACGAAATCTGCTAACCAGTACCGAGCCGGCCGTTGTGACCGCCGCAGAAGAGTCGTTGCGCTACGTTGAAGTCGAAGATATGTCGATGTTTGAAGAGGAGCCTCAGTCGGAGACCCAGGTGGCTGAAGAGGCAGACCCTTTCCTCCCGGAAGACGAAGAGAACTTGTATATCGATGACGTGGACCTGGAGGCGCAGGGCTTCCACTCACCGGGTCAACGGGATACCAGTCTCGACTGGGTAGGTGAAGAAGAGGACTGGGGTGAAAACGACCTGACGATCACGGACGAGGATATAGGGCCGTCTGACAAGTAACGCGGTCGTGGTTGAGGTTGCGCTGACGCAGGTCGAACCGGTGTCAGCCTGATGCGAGACGAAGGCCTCGGAAATATGCCCCACCCCAAGAGACGTAACTCAACCTGAGGCGAACAACAGCCCACCCTGAGGCTCTCGAAGGGCGGGCGTCTCACTCTACAACGCTCCTCTCGGGCCACGACGTCGCTCCAGCGTGTTTGTAACGAATATAGTCTCGCCGCGGGAAGTCGTTGGCGCGCTCTGCTACCCGGGAGATCCTTCGCATCGGCTCAGGATGACATTACGAGTGTTGCGGTTGGTTTCCGATGTGGTTAAGTCATGCGCGTGGGTGGGGCAAGCACCGCCCTTACGGGGTTGCCGCTGTCACGCCTTGTTTGCCCATCGTGATCGCCAACTCACTCTCAGACCCTCATTCAAACGATATGACACTCGATTTCGCTGCCAGCGAAATCGGTCGACAGTAGCGCGTCACCGCTGAACCGTTCTCCGGAGAGGCGACCGGCTGTTGGACGACGAAATCAGCAGAGCTATCGACGTTGTAGGCGACGAAGGCCGGGGACAGGCGCTTGATGTGCATATCGACGTCTGCGCTGAAGTCCGGCAACCCGATCGGCCCGGTGTCCACCTGGTACTGCCAGTGCGTGTCGTTGGCATTCATCGTCTTGATCGGAAACTCGATCTCGGCATGCATCGCGCCGTCATCTGTAGTCAACTCCAAGCGCCCCACTAGCGGCTTACCCGCCATAGACGCTTTGCCAATCTCCTCGCCACTGTTCAGCACCGTTCCATCGACCTCGACCAGCCGCTGGCTCACATCGTTGAACGTGTCTTCCCAGTAACCCTCTTCCCGGAAACGTGGCGTGTCCTGTGAGTAGGTCCGGAAAATCACGTACTCCCGGTCAGAAAAGATGCCGTTGAAGTCGTAGTTGTTTCGATAGAACAGATCGGTCGGCGCAAACGTGTCCTCAGACTTACATGAAGCAAAGAACAGGTAGCGGGTCGACTCGCCAGAGCGCGTGTCGGTGATGGTCGTCCTAGACTCGATCTGGAGTCGAGCGTTGTTGGGATACCGACCACCTTGCGAGATGAAGGTGACAAAAGATCGGCCGTAGTCCAGTACCTACATTCGGTTCTTACTCCCTAAACAGAAATTGAGTCAGCTAGATCAAAGGCGTGCGCCGCTGCACCCACCAGACTGACGTCGTCGCCAAGCGGCGAGACGTGTAGTGGCACGCTGTCCTTGAAATGCGGCAGAGCCTTCTCCTCCACAAGGGCGTGCAGTGCGCTCCAGTACGGTTGAAGGCCGCCGGTCACTGCGCCTCCTACAACCAGAAATTCCGGGTCGAGCGTGTTGATGATATCGGCGAAACCGGTAGCCACGGCGTCGATCACGGTATCAACGATCTCTGTCGCTACGAGATCGCCATCCGAGGCCGCCTCAAACACGATCGCCGCGCTCACGGCTTCGGCGTCGCCGTCCGCCATTTCCAGCATCGACGTTGTTCGTCCGGCTTCGATGGCCGTTACCGCAGCGCGCGCAATGCCGCCGCCAGATGCGATGCCCTCAAGGCAGCCGTCGCAACCCACGTTGCAGCTCTGGCCACCGCGCCGAACAAGAAGGTGCCCCATCTCTCCCGCATGGCCGTGTGCGCCGGTCACCATCTGGCCGTTTGCGATGATTCCGCCGCCGACACCTGTACTGAGCGTCACGTAGACAAGATGTTGGGCGCCTTTGCCGACGCCGTAGCGCGACTCGGCAAGTGCCCCAAGTGTGGCGTCGTGGCCGATGGTCACGGGAAGATTCAACGATGCCGCCAGTCCCGGCTTCATTGTTTTGTCGTGCCATCCGGGCAGGTTTGGCGGATAAACGTATATGCCTGTACCGGGGTCGATCGGACCCGCAGAAGAGAGTACGACGCCTCCCACTTCACCCCGGGGCACGCCTGTCGCCATCTCCTCTAGCAACGCCCTCAATCGCTCTTCGGCCGACGGCAATCCGCTCTCCGGCTCGGTCGGGCAAGAACCCTTCGCAACTAGAGCACCGTCACGGTCCACAAGGGCAGCGCGCATGTTGGTGCCGCCGATGTCTCCGGCGAGGACGTAGTTGATATGGTTGGGCATGAGCGGGATTCTACCGGAGGCGAGGTCTGATACGGGCCGTTGGTAGATTAGCCGCTGATATCATTGAAGCCGTATCCCCTCCTCTGTCATTCGTTTAATAAATCCGATGACGCCAATGCACTGATCCGAGTACCCATTCGTGGAACAACCTATCACTCACGGCATAGACCTCTCACGCGTTACGCACCGCCACGGACAGTCGCCCGATCTTGAGCCAAAACGCCAGAGAGCGTGGGAGCGGCTGGAGGAACGGGAGCGGCGCTACGTGGTGAGCGTATACGACAAGCCCGTCACGGATTGGGACCTACCGTTCTCAGAGGTGAACAGCGCTTACGAGCGCGTGCTTTACGTACTTGTCACAACGGACAGGGCATTGAGCGCTGAGCAGATCATTTACCTGATGATCGCACGCCACTACCGAAACGCAGATATCACGTCCATCCGGAAGCAGCTGGCCATCGGCGTCCGGCAGGAGCATCTTCGACTGGTTGGACACAACCGATACGGGTCGACCGACGAGGCTGACGAGAAGTTACGCATAGTTGAGCAGCAGTGGCGCGCACGGCGCGACGCCTCACGCGTCGCACGGGTAGTTCGAGCGGCGCACGCAGCCGGGATCGAATCTCCAGATCTGTCTCTTGGGCCAGAAGTGCCAGAAGTAGCGGTCGAACCTGAAACGCCGGAAACGCTTGGAGAGACGGCCCCGGAGATCTCGGCTGAGACGTCGGCTGCTCACGTCGCATCGCTTGAAGAGCGATTTCCGGGCATGACGGGCGAGTTCGAGGGCGAGACTGCCGACGATACCGATGGGGACGCGGGCGGCGACCCGGTAAGCGATTCTCCGAGCGACCTTGCAGAGGATGGATCGCTTG
>Ga0209402_10003403_pt1 | contig 15221 bp, 8 predicted proteins | sample ArcticOcean_MG_C_3_FD_187437 | JGI IMG/M metagenome (GOLD analysis project Ga0209402, IMG submission 187437) | Marine microbial communities from western Arctic Ocean - ArcticOcean_MG_CB8_126 (SPAdes) (version 2) | ecosystem: Environmental > Aquatic > Marine > Oceanic | place: Arctic Ocean... | reverse complement strand
CTCCGGAGGGTTGTTGTTGTCGGGCGAGGAATTCGAGTCCCTGGACGATGGCTGCATCGACTTGACGCTGGAGTGCCGTGTCGGGTTGGGGTGTGGGTTGGGGTGTGGGTTGGGGTGTGGGTTGGGGTGTGGGTTGGGGTGTGGGTTGGGCGGAGGCGTGCTGAGTACCGAGGTTGGTGAGCAGTGTTGTTGCTGTGAGTGCGGCGAGTGCGGCGAGTACGGCGAGTGGTTTGGCGGGTGTCATGGTGTATCGGTTGGTTGAGTGTTTCGATTCGAGCGGGAGATTTCTTCGAAGTAGAAGCGGATCAGTCGGGTGTAGTCGCCATTGGGGTCACGTCGTGCGGCTTGCAGGATTTCGGTTTTGAGTGCACCGGGGAGTCGTCCCCAGGCCCGTCCGGAGAGTCGAGCGAGTTCGGCTTCGAGTCGTTTGAGTTCCGAGGCCATCGAGCTACCGGATCCGGCGTTGCCGGCATTGTCTTTGGAGTTGGGGTCCTTGGGGCCGGGCGGACTGGCGGGTTGATTGGGGTCGTCCTGTGCGGGTTTGAGGTTTTTGGCGGCATTGGTGAGCGAGCGGGCTGCCTGCCGGAGTTGTTTGGCGGTTCGGGCCAGGTTTTGGTTCTGCTGCGACTGGCGTGGTTTCCCGCCATTGGACTTACCCGACTTTCCGGTTTTGCCCTGGCCGGTTTTCTTGCCATCGGTCTGTTGTCCGGTCTTCTTGCTCGATGTCTGTCCTTTGGTCTTGCCGTTTTTTTCGCCGGGTTTCTGGCCGGGTTGTGCGGCCTGTTTTTTTGGGGTGTCGAATTGAGCTTGCTTGAGGCTTTGGCGCGACTGTTTGAGTGTTTGTGCGGCGTGAGTGACTTGTTCACCGACTCGTTGGGGCACGGGAGTTTCGGGCCGTTCTGAGGCGTCTCCGGCATCGAGAGCGAGTCGAGCGGTTTGTTCGAGTCGATGGGTGGCTTGTTGTGCGGCTTGTGCGGCTGGTTGCAGTTGGGAGTTGTCGGCGTGGTTTCGGACCGAGTCCATGTTGGTTCGAGCGATGTTGGCCTGTTCGAGTGCCTGTTGGGCTTGGTTGGCGTGTTTGGGGAGTTGAATGGGTTTGGAGGCGAGGTGTTGGGCGACCTGTTCGAGTCCTTGGGCAACGAGTTGTGTGGCATCTGCGATGGCTTGTTGACCGGTGTTTCGGATGTTCTGACGTCCGACGGTCGAGTTGGCTGTGGCGGCCAGCATCCGGGCATCGGTGTTTTGTCGATTGGCCAGTTCGCGGGCACGGCGGATCAGCCCGGTGTCGGTTTTGGTGGCGGGTTCGTTCCCGGTGGCTTGTTTCAGAGTGAGTGCGGCTGTGTCGGCGAGAGTGGCGGTGGTGCGTGCCAGGCGTGTGGCGTCGCGTCCGCGTCCGGCGAGCAGCAGTCTGGCGGTGGCGGCGGCTTGTCGGGCGAATTGTGCTGCATTGCGGGCGGCATCGGTTTCGGGGCCGAGTTGGGCGGCGATTTCCAGGGCCAGGGCGGTGGCCTGTCGAGCCAGTTCCTGTTGCCGAGCCAGTGGCGGGGCAGCGGAGGTGGCTGCGGATACGGGTGGGGCGGTGGGTTTGGTTGTACTGGGCGGAGGCAGATCGGTTTCGGTTTCGAGTTGAGTCTGGAGTTCACGTTGCGGCACGGCGAGTTCTTTGGCTTGGATTGCGAGTTGTCTGAGTCGGGTCAGTTGGGCGTGGCGTGCGGCTTCGAGCACTTCGGGCCGTTTTTCGAGCAGTCCATCGAGTTGTTGTTCGAGAGTGTCGTGTCGTTTGACGAGTCCAGTTTTTCGTCTCTGGAATTCATCTCGCCTTTGGTTGAGTTCCATTGGCGTTTCGCCGGCATCGGAGTCGTGGGCGAGTGATGCGAGCGATTCGACATCATCGGCGAGTCGAGTGGTGCGGTGTGCGAGGCGATCGAGTTGGAGCAGATCCTGTTCGAGTTCGGCGATGTGATCGAAGTCTTCGAGCAGTTGTTTGAAGGCATTGAGAACTTGAGCGAGTTGATCGTCTGCCTGAGCGAGTCGTGTTGCCTTGTCGGCGAGGTCGGCATCGAGTGCGGTTTCGGTCCGGGCAGCGGTATCGGGGAGCAGTTTTCTGGCGATGTGCAGGGTGTTTGGTGCGAGCGGTTGCCAGAGTGGTTGCGTTCGGAAGAGTCTCGCGATGGTGTCGACGGACCGAGCGAGTTCACGGAGGTCGGCACTGGTTTTGCGGATCACGTCGTTGTGGGTGAAGGGTGTTTGTTGTTTGAGTGCGACGAGTACGAGTTCGCGGTTATTTTCGAGTGTCGAGCGAGCCTGCAGGCTATCGTTTCGGGCCAATTCGATCCGAGTCCGGATTTCCTGTTGTCGAGCGACGACCTGAGCGAGGTCGGGTGGTTGTGCGTTGGGGTCGACGAGCAGGACACGTGGAGCCGAGAGTGTTTCGTTGGGTGCGGGTCGCAGCCGCGTGTCGGTGACTCGAACCCGGTAGGTCAGCCGGTCACCGGTTTCGAGTGGGAACTTCGAGAGATCGATGGTGAAGTGTTCGACGACGTTTCGTCCGCCGAGCCGCTGCGAGTCGACTTGCAGTCGTTCGCGGGTATCGGGATTGACCTGGAGCAGGAGTTCGAGCGAGGCGAGTCCGAAGTCGTCGTCGGCTTCGGCTCGGACGGTGATCGAATCTCGCGGCCTTACGGCTGTGGGTCGGTCTTCGCCGGAGAGTGCCAGGGTGGGCGGTTGGTCGTTCTGGATCACCAGTCGCCGGTAGGTTGTGTCGTCTCGGCTGAGTCCATCCTGGTCAGTCAATTCGACGAGCAGCGGTCCTCCGGTTTCGACATCGACCTGGACGGTGGCCGAGCGTCGGTCGGCTTCGATGTGTCCGACAAAGGCGGTCGGGGGACGGGCGGGGTTTTGTCCGAGCAGTTTGAGTTGGACGTGTTGGATTGGCTTGTTGAACTGGAGTTGCCAGGTCAGTCGGCTTCCGGCCAGCACGGTGACGTCTCCGACGACGGCATCGAGCGTCCGAGTGGGCAGTCGGGTGTAGGGGGGTGGAGTGACATTGAGAGTGATTCCAACGACGGCGGGCAGTTCGACGACTCGAACGGTGTGCAACTTCGAGAGGCTTCCATCGGCATCGACATGAAAATCGAATCCTCGCAGCACTTCGGGCCAGGTCGTGGTGTAGGCGGTTTTGTCGGCAGTGCGTTCCATCAGTCGTCGGTCGTTGGATCCATCGGGGTGAGTCCAGCGGCACCAGACGTTTCGCGGTTGGGCCATCGGGCGTCGTTCGGTGGCCTGCGAGGAAGTGGGTTTTGAGGCAAGAGCCGTGGGGGCTTCGATGCGAACTCTGATGTGGACGTCGCTGCCTCGAGCGACCACCCGGTCACCGTCTTCGACGCTGACGCGGTAGAGCACGGTGCGTCCGAGGTTGCTCCAGGGCACGAAGAAGCGTGTCATCAGCAGTGCGTGTCCCGAGTTGGGGACAGCGAGTGGTCCGAACATCAGGCCGGCGGCGAGACCGGCCCATGCCAGCATGACGGCTGCGTTTCGGAGGCTGAGGACTTGGCGAAAATCGAGCGACTGTGTCGCCGTGGTGGTTTCTTCGAGCAGGAGCAGTCGGAGGCTGTCGGAGCCGTGTTGGTCGTTGGCCTCGAGCAACTCGACGCTGCTGGTCAGTCGTTCTTCGAGTTCCGGATGAAGACGTTCCACCAGTGCCGCCAGTTCCGATCGGGAGATTTTCGCCGTGATCCGTTTGAGGACGAGCCGGTATCCGGTCCAGGCGATCCCGCTGCCGACGAGCAGCAGGTCGAGGATTCGGAGCGAGGTTGAGAGCGGGAGGAGCAGGTCGAGCAGGACTCCGGCGGCCAGAAGTGCGGTGGTGGTGAGCAGAAACAGGCCGATGCCGTGTAGTACTGTGAGCCATCGCCAGCGTCGTGCGAGTTGGCCGAAGGCCGTCTGCAGCGGCAGTGGCAGCGAGTGGGCGGTGGCTGCGGTGGCTGCGGTGGCTGGCATGTGGGGTGTGCTGAGCGTGTTGATGGGTTGGGTGAGACTCAGTCTAGCAGTTTTGTGTGATATGGCGGTTGGTGATTGGGTCTAGGGCAGGCCGTATATTTTGCGGAGCACCCATTCGGCGGTCATGAGTCCGAGGAATCCGACAAGCACGAGCCAGTGATTCCAGATCGGGAAATCTGCAGTTAGTTGGCGAGTTTGTGTGGTTCCCTGGAGCAGGCCGGCGATCGTGTCGAGTTTGTCGAGTGGGACGAGTTGTCCGCCGGTGGCGGTGGCGAGTTCTTCGAGGCGATTGTGATCAGCGGCGAGGTTGTTGAGTTCACCGGAGGTGGGGGGGTGGATGAAGACGTCGGCGGTAACTCCGGATGTGTCGATGGTGTTGTCGGAGACTTTGAGTCGGACCTGGTAGTCTCCTTCGGGCAGTCCACTGGAGTGTCCTTGCCACAGCAGAGGCCGTCCTTCGACGGCCGAGAGTGTCACGACGGCCGTGGGAGGCGAGTTGGGATTTTGGACGGTGTCGTTTTTGTAGAATTCGGCGACGGCTGTCAGCGTGGCAATTTTCTGCAGCACATCACGTCGCCAGCGTGCGTGGATCGTGATCGATTCTCCGGCGGTGACGTCAACCGTCTCGACTCCGAGTCTGACCGAGGCATTTCCACTGACGGCTTTGTTGCGAGCAGCCCAGCGGGCCACCTGTCCCCAGAACCGGTGGTGGTAGGTGTCGCCTCGCCGGTGTCTCCATCTCCAGGTGCTGTCGAGTCCGAGCCAGAGCACTTGTCCGAGTCCGTGGTAGTGGTGTACGAAGAGTGCCTGTTGTCTGGAGTCGGGAATTCGAGTGGGTCGACTTCGGAAGCTGGGCCGTGCGAGCACGGTGCTGCCGGGTCTCGGCCGTCCGACCAGTCCCCAGGTGTGTCCGGGCAGGCGATCCCAGATGCGTCGATTTTCGATCGGGTCGAGGTGAAACTGCAGCATGGGTTCGCGTTCCCCTTCGGGGCTCAGTGCGATCCCAAACCCTCTTTGGGTTGGAGCGCGTCGTCCTTCGTCGTTTTGGAATTCGAGTGTCACGAGTTGATCGACGGGCATCAGGTTCTTGAAGGCATCGAAGCGATGAGTTGTTGGCAGGTCCCGTTTCCCGGCGACCAGCACCAGTGTTCCTCCGGCATCGGACACGAAGGATTCGAGCAGCGACCAGGCGTCCTGGTCGAGTGAATCGGGGCGGGCGTCTCCGACGATCACCAGATCGGCGTCGGCCAGCACCGACCGTTCCAGCGGGTTCGCTCCTTCGGGCACTTCGAGTTGGCTGCCGAAGAACGGTTCATTGCGGATTCTCAAGAAGGGTTGGTCAAAGACGATTTGTTCGACATCGACTCGTTCATCGCGAGTCAGCGCGTTGTCGATGAACCGAAATTCCCAGCGAGCTTCGCCATCGATCAGCAGCACGCGTGCCACATCGTCGACGACATTGACGAGCAGTTCTTTCTGGTTGTTGTCGTCCCGAATCTCATCGGGATGCGGTTCGACCCGGACCACCAGTCTCTGTCGGCCCAGTTGCGAGGCGGTCCATTCGAAGGTCACCTCGTGTGAGTCGCCGGTGGGTGTGATGGTTTGGACGAGTGTTTTTCCGGGCGTGTCGGCGGGGAACATCGAGACGGCGACAGGCCGATTACGAAATCCGCCGGTACGAATCGTCGCTGTCAGTCTCAGGGTGTCGTTGCCAAACACGGTTCGTGGCGCGTCGAGGGAGGCGATCGCGAGGTCACGTGGCAATCGGTCCGATCCGATCGGCACGCTGTAGACGGGAATGGACTGGCCGGCGAGCCGTTTGGCGGCTTCGAGCGGGTCGTCGGACTCGGTATGGCGTCCATCGCTGAGCAGGACGAATGCGATGAGTGGCGAGTCGTTTGTGTTGGAGCCGGTAGCGAGGCCGGTAGCGAGGCCGGTAGCGAGGCCGGTAGTGAGGGCTGCGGCGAGGTTGGTGCGGTCGGGGTCGAGGGAAGATGGCGTTGGGCCGGTGACGGCTTGGTCGCCGATAGTTTCTGCTGTTCCGCCAAACACGCGGTACTCGATTTCGCCGACCTGTTGGAGCGACTGGATCAGCCGAGAGTGTCGATCGACGAGCCGGTTGACAACATGTTGTCGCGACAGTTTCGCGACCGCATCGAGCACCTCGTCGAGATTCGCTCGTCGGATATCTTTCAGTTGTTGTTGCCGTTTCGGGTCGTCGGTTTCGCCGGGATCGACCCATTGTGGTTCGCGTTGTGCCTGGAGATCGGCAGCCCAGCGGTCGAGTCGATCCTGGATGCGTGGGTTGCCGAGCAGGCCGAGTCCGCGTGCCCACATCAGTTTTTCTGCGGACGTCGCCTGCAGGTCGTTCATGGTCATGCTGTTCGAGCGATCGATGGCCACGACAATGCGTCCGTGTCGGGTGAGCGTGTGCGAGAGGTGGAGAGCGGGTTCGGCGAGTGCGACGGCCAGCAGCAGGATCACAGCCAGCCTGAGTCCCAGCAGCCAGCGGCTGACGGCTGTCGGGACCAGATGGCGTTCTGCCTGCAGCAGTTTGACGAGCAGGATTGCGGCGGCCAGGACGGCGAGCGATCCGAGCACGAGTCGTGTTGGAGACTCGAAGACGTGGAACAGGAGACGATGATTCACGACGAGGGGGTCTCCTGTTGGTACCCACCTCGGACCATCCGTCGTGTCAGGAGGACTTCGCCGATCAGCAGTGCGAGGAAGCCCAAGAGCACGAGGTGCCAGACCTCGGTTCTTGGAGCCGATGTGTTGATCGCGTCGCGGAGTTGGTCGAGATCGGCCACGAAGTCGATCCGGCCGCCTTGGGCCAGGCGTCCGCGAGCAGATTCATCGAGCCGATCGAGATTCGATTCTGCGGGATCGGAGGTGACGACGAAGTGTTCGGGTGCCCGGGTGGTGGCAGTGGCCACTTGCTTGGGCAGCAGTGTGTAGTGGCCGGGAAGCAGGGTGTCGGACAGTCGTGCCATTCGGCGTGTATTGCTGTCGGGTGGATCGAGTTCGAACCTGAGTCCCCCGGGTCCGATGATGACGGACTGGTCGTGTTGAAAGTTGTCGGGAACGCCAAGTAGCAGGGGGTCTCCGGGCTGGACGGTCCGAGTGGAACTTCCGCCGGCGAGGTGAAACAGCAGTTCGTGCAGGAACGAGACGTAATCGGGTCGTGCCGGCAGGGTGTTCCAATCGGCATCGAGAGTGGAGGCCCATGCGGCGAGGTGTCCACGTCCCATGTGGCCGGTGACGAGCAGGGGCAGATCGTTATCGAGTTTCGCGGCGACGCGAACGGTGGGTGCGACGCGAACGGTGGGTGCGGTGGGTGCGGTGGGTGCGGTGGGTTGTCGATCGAGTGGTGTCAGCGGCCACCAGCCGCTGAAGCGTGCTTCGGTGAAGCCTCCATCTTGAAGCGAACCGAATCGATGCAACCACGACCCCGCGAGGCTGAGGCCGTCGGCTCTCACGTTGTTGGAACCGGTTGCCAATTGCGGAGTGTCTGCGAGTCGAGCCGGCAGCAGGCCGGTTTTGTCGGCCCATTGAGACCAAGCTGTCGGGTCGGTGCGATCGCCGAATGTGATCAGCAGTCCGCCTCCGTCGGAGACGAACTCCTGGAGAGCGACTTGCCATCGGGGGTCGGGTCGGGCGACATTGGCCAGTACGACGACTCCGGAGTCGGGAAAATCTTCGGCGGTGAGTCGATCCCAACTGACGACTCGACTGGCAACCCACGGTTGTTGGTTGGCGGCGGCCGAGAGTGCTGCGTGAGCGAAGAAGGTTTCCGAGCGGGTTGTGTCGGGGTGCGGGGCACCGTCGACGAGCAGCACATCGAGTGCTTCGACGGCGGTGACGACGATTTCGCTGCGGTCGTCTGTGGGCAGGACATCGGCGTCGAGCACAACGGCGAGGTGGTGCGAACCGGCCGCTGGAAGTCGATAGTTGAATTCGACGGCGGCTTGCCCGTTGGGGGGGACGTTGAGGATTCGCGTGTGTTGGGAGAGGCGTTGGCCGTCGATTTCCAGACTCACCCGCCGGCTCGACGCGGTCGGATTGCCATGTCCGGTGATGGTTGTGCGAATCGACACGGGCAGTCCCAGCGGCAGGAGTGAGCGTGAGACTTCGAGTGGGTCGACGCGAAAGTGCGGCGAAGAGAGATCGCGGGGTTCACCGGGAGTGGCGACGCGGATCACCGGCCGAGTGGCATCGGGGAACCCATCGAGTTGATCATCGAGTCGATCCCAGATCACCGCGTCATCGGCTCGCCAGCCATGGGCTTGCCCGTCGGTCAGCACCAGCACTTCCCGTCTCAGGTTGCCACTGTCTCGGAGCAATTCGACGGCGTGTCGAATCGCGGCGGGAAGGTCGGCGACATCACCTGGAGGCGGCAGGCGACCGAGAGCCGAGCGAACGATGTCGTGGTTGACGGTTGGCTTGTCAATGACGCCGCGGACACGTCGTCGGGCTTCGATCAATGCGACGCTGTCGCCCGGCCCGAGATCTTCGAGCACGCGGTGAGCGAACTGGATGGCGGCGGTTCGGGGCGTCTGTTGTCCGGCTTGCCAGCCCATGCTGCCGGAACCGTCGATCACGATCACCACATCGCGTCGTGATGTCTCGACTTCGCCCAACCATTCGGACAACCACCCCTGGCCCCCCGCCGGCCTACAGAAGGCGGCGACGAGCAGACCGACGAGCATCAGCCGCAGCAGAATCAGTTGCAGTTCTTCGATCCGCACCCGTCGCCGGGCTTCGCGTTCGAGTTCCAGGAACTGCATGGCTGCCCATGGGACGCGATCGAACCGCCTGCGGGTCAGCAGGTGGACCAGCAGCGGAAGGGCCAGTCCGGCCAATCCCCACAGCAGCGGTGTATTGAGCAGTTCCCAGCCCATGGAGCTTGATGATACGCAGGGGAGGCGGCGTGTGGGAGTGAGGCGAGGCGGTGGGATCGTTGAATGCGAGTGGCCGGGGGCGTATTGTGTCGATTGAATCAGGTGCACAGTGCGTTGTGCATCGAGGCGAAACAGTGAGGAGTTGTCATGGGATTGCCGATTCCAGAGGGTGTGTGTCGGGTCAGCGTCATCATCGCGGTCGGCGATTTGGGCGAGGGTGTCGGCAACAGTGATGATTGGGGGCAGGCATGAAACTGTCGTTGTCGGTCCGCGTGGCGGAAGCCGCGTGCAAGACTCGGTTGAATGTCCCGTTCTCCGATTTGGTCGAGTTGGCCGTGGCCAATGGGTACCACTCGGTGTGCCTGCGGGCGAGTGCCGGCGGGGTGCAGAGCGAGCGGGGTGTCTTGGAGACGATGCGGGTTCAGGTGGAAGCGGCGGGGTTGTGGGTTTCGATGGTCACGGCTGATTTTGATGTGCCGTTGAACAACGAGATGGGACCCGAGTCGTTGAAGGAGATTGGGCCGAGCCTGGATGTGGCCGAGGCATTCGGATGCGATTTGATCCGCGTGTGTTTGAAGACGACCGAGGACATTGGTCGTGCACGCGAGGCGTCGGACCGAGCGGCCGAGCGTGGCATCCGGTTGGCTCATCAGTGCCACACCACGTCGCTGTTCGAGCAGGTTGGTCCAATGATCCAGGTGCTCGAAGCGATCGACCGGTCGAACTTTGGGCTGATTTACGAGCCGGCCAACCTGATGATTTGCGGCGAGGACTACGGCCACTCGGCCCTCGAACGACTCGCTCCGTGGCTGATGAACGTCTACTTGCAGAACCATCGGTTGGATGACGCGGGGCCGGCGATGCTGGAGACATGGTGCCAGGGGGATCGTCGATTCCATCACATTCCGTTGTGGGAAGCCGGCGGAGTGAGTTACGAGACGGTCTTCGAAGGACTGGAACGGATCGGCTACGACGGGAGCGTGACGGTTCACCAGGCGTTTGCCGAGTTGATGGGTCCTGAGGAGGCTGCCGAGCAGAGTGCGGGTTACCTGAGGCGAGTGGGTGACTTTGAAGCGGCGGCGTCACCGTGAGCGTGGTGGTCGTGCTGTCGTTGGATCACTGGCAGGCCGGGCTGTCTGGATTCTGCGGTGGCGAGCCGCTGCTGACTGCGAGGCTGGATCGGCTGGCGGCTGAAGCGGCCGTGTTCGACCGGCATTTTGCCATCTCACCGGCGGGCGACCCATCGATCAACGGCCGAGCGTGGGTCGGTGGAGGGTCGGGAACGGGCGACGTGCTACCCGAGCCTTCAGCGGCCGAGCGATTCGAACGAGCCGGTGTGAGTGTCGAGGTGATTGCGGATGCCAGATCCGGCTGGTTGGAACTGGCTGGGTTCGAGTCGGTCCGAGTGTTGGACGGGGCGTTGGAGGGTGCTGTCGCTGAGGCGATGGATCGTTTGTCCGAGACGTCGCAGGAGCATTCGTTGGTGTGGGTGGCGGTTTCGGCACCTGCCGAGATTGAGCCAGCTGAGTCGGATGACGAGGAGGATTGGTTCGAGCGACTCGAAGCGATTGACGAGGCGATGGGTGGTTTCGACCGATGTGTTGGAGCGGCGGTGGACGGTTTGGAGCGTGCAGGGTTGTCTGGCGAGGCCTTGTTGGTGGTGACGGGTGGTCGTGGAGCGTGGCTGGGCGATCGAGGATTTGAAGATGACCGGCGTTGCGTGTTACACGAGGAGCGGTTGAGGACTCCGCTGATACTCCGTGGGCCGGGGGTCGAGCCGGGGCAGAGGCGTCTGGAGTTGGTGCAGGTGACGGATCTGTTGCCGACGTTGCTGGTGTGGTTTGGTGCCGATGCCACGGAGGACCCGTTGGAGGGGATCGATCTATTGAGTTTGCTGGGGCAGGGTGGTCGCGGTGGTCGCGGCGGTCGTGAGGAAATCTTGGTTCGAGATTCTGACGGGGGGTGTGGGCTTCGCACGCACGATTTGTTCCTGGTGCGTCCGGCTACCGGAGGATTGGATGCGAGTCGGTTGTTCAGCAAGCCCGATGACGTCTGGGACTTGGTGGATGTCAGTGAGCAGGGGCCTGAGGAGGTCGAGCGGTTGAGTGGTCGACTGGACGAGTTGTTGGGGGGGTTGGATTCGGGCGACACGGCGGTCGGCTGACCGTGTGGATCGAGGGCCAAGCGTCGCGGACGTCTGCTCGCGACAAAGGCCCGCCGCAAGTCGCAAGTCGCAAGTCGCAAACGCATCCTCGACCCTGTACGATGTTCGAGCTGAGCGGTCGAGGGTGGCTGCCAGCCAGTCGATATCAGTCATTGTAGTGATCAGGAAAGTGAGAGAGTGATGAACGACGAGTCGAGCGTGGTGCCTGAAGCGGGCGGCGGCGGAGGAACCGAGTCGATCGATCGGCTCAGGGCGGCCGACCAGAAGATCCGCAACCAGATGGGTCGTGTGATCGTGGGTCAGGACGCGGTTCTGGAGCAGTTGATGATCGCATTGTTCAGTCGCGGTCATTGCATTCTGGAGGGTGTCCCGGGCTTGGCCAAGACGCTGATGATCAGCACTTTGTCGCGGAGCCTGTCGATGGGTTTTGCACGGATCCAGTTCACACCGGACCTGATGCCATCGGACATCACCGGCACGGACGTCTTGCAGGAGAACCGTGACACGGGCGAGCGAGCGTTTCGTTTCATCCAGGGTCCGTTGTTCCACGAGGTGGTTTTGGCCGACGAGATCAATCGCACCCCCCCGAAGACTCAGGCGGCGTTGCTCGAAGCGATGCAGGAACGTCAGGTGACGGTCGGGAGCGACCGTCACGAGTTGCCGGATCCGTTCTTTGTGCTGGCGACTCAGAACCCGATCGAGCAGGAGGGGACGTATCCGTTGCCTGAGGCTCAGCAGGATCGGTTCATGTTCAAGATTGTTGTCGACTATCCCAACGTCCAGGAGGAGCGGCAGATCGTCAAGCAGACGACTTCGGGGGCCGAGGCGAGCGTCGAGGCGGTGTTGTCGGGCGCGGACATTCTCGAGTTGCAGCAGATCGTACGTCAGGTGCCGGTGACCGATCACGTGGTCGACTACGCCTTGGCGCTGGTGCGTCAGACTCGAGTCGGCCAGCCGGGTTGTCCCGACTTCATCAATGACTGGTTGAGTTGGGGTGCGGGGCCTCGTGCCGTGCAGTTCCTGTTGTTGGGTGCCAAGGCACGAGCCCTGCTGTCGGGAGAAGCTCATGTCTCGACGTCCGACATCCAGGCCCTGGCCGCTCCGGTACTCCGGCATCGCATCGTGACGAATTTTGCGGCCGAGAGTGAAGGAGTGACTCCTGACACGGTGATCGAGAAGTTGATTGCCGAGACGCCCAGCAAGGAAGGTGAGCTGACCAGTGACCCTCGACTCCAGAAGATTTTTGCGGCCTGAGGAGATCTCGCGGATTGCTCGGCTCGAAGTTCGTGCCCGGCACATCGTCGAGGGATTCCTGTCCGGTCTGCACCGCAGTCCGTATCTGGGCCAGTCGATCGAATTTGTCCAGCACCGGGAGTACGTTCCCGGTGACGACGTTCGCCGCATCGACTGGAAGGTCTGGTCCAAGACCGACCGGTATTTCATCAAGCAGTACGAGGAAGAGACGAATCTGCGAACGACGTTGCTGGTCGATTGCAGCGAATCGATGCGATTTGGCAGCGGGGCGATGACCAAGTACGAGTACGCCTGCACGGTGGCTGCCGCGATGTCGTACCTGTTGTTGCGTCAGCAGGACTCGGTGGGGCTGACTGTTTTCGACGACGGGGTCCGGGGTCGGGTGGACTATGGCAGTCGTCGCAGCCACCTGGTGGGTTTGCTGTCGGCATTGGACGCACCGGATCCGGCGAGGAAGACCGACATTTACGGTGTTCTCGAACAAGTCGCAGCGGCTCAGCGTCGACGTGGCATCGTGGTGATTGTTTCGGACCTGTTTGTTCCTCGCGAGGGATTGTTTCGCGGTTTGCGGATGCTGAGGCAACGTGGGCACGACGTGTTGATTTTTCATGTGATGGACGACGAGGAGTTGGATTTCAGCTACACCGGGACGACTCGATTCGAGGGTTTCGAGGAGGCTGGAGAGTTGGTTTGCGATCCGCGGAGTTTGCGTGAGGGTTACCAGCAGGCGGTCGAGGCGTTCCGCACCGAATTGCGGCAGCGTTGTGCGGCCGAGATGATTGATTTCCAGACCATCCGCACCAGCGAACATCTTGACGCCGCATTGGCCCATTATCTCAACCACCGCATCGGCATGCGGCAATCGGTCCGGAGCTGACACGCGATGGGTTCGTGGTTCCTCAATGCGGGCTTCTTGGGCCTGGGCACTGCCGCTTTGGTCTCGGCACCGGTGATCATCCACCTGATCAACCGTTACCGATTCCGTCGCGTCGAGTTTGCAGCGATGGAGTTCCTACTGGCGAGTCGGCAGCGGAATCGTCGTCGAATCCTAATCGAGCAGTTGTTGTTGTTGCTGTTGCGAATCCTGTTGGTGATGGGCCTGATCGCATTGATTGCTCGCTTGGTACTCGACCCTTCGACGTTGGCCTTGTTGCAGGGAGCCGACGTGCATCACGTCGTGCTGCTTGACGACACGGCGTCGATGCAGGACGAGTGGAACGAGACGAGCGGTTTTGCCGAGGCGAAGGGTGTGGTCGAGGGATTGGTGGCGGCGAGCGTTCTGGAGGGTGGTGCTCAGCGTCTGACCGTACTGCGACTTTCGAGGCTGACTCGGCCGGACTACCTCGAACAACGAATCGACCGCGGTTTTCATGTCGAGTTGAAGACGCGACTGGAATCGCTGGAGTGTTCGTTCCGCCACGTCGATCTTGCCGATGGTCTCGACTCGGCCACTCAACTTCTGGCCAAGCAGCCGACCGGAGTCAAGCACCTGCACGTTGTCTCGGACTTCAGGCAGTCCGACTGGCAGGACAGCTTGCGGCTGGTCGAGCAGATGGAGGCTTTGTCGAAGGACGGTGTGACGGTGAATCTGGTTCGGACGGTTCCCGATCGTCATTCCAACTTGTCGGTGACGCATTTGGATGGCGAGTTGCAGGTGGCCAGTGCTCGGGTGCCAGTCCGGTTGACGGCGACGGTGGCCAATCATGGCGGGTCGTTGATTGATCGAGTCAACTTATCGGTGAGTGTCGACGGGGAGCGTTTGCCGTTGGAGGTGACTCTCGAGCGGATCGAGGCGGGGCAATCGGTCGAGCGATCGTTCGAAGTCACGTTTGATTTGCCGGGCAAGCACCGTGTCGCGGTGCGGTTGCCGGGTGACAGTTTGCGTGCCGACAACATCCGTCACCTGGCGGTCGAGGTGGCACCGGCCAACCGCGTGCTGGTGATCGAGGGTGATCCGTCGGACCAGGAGGGAATCTATCCGACCTTGGCCCTGGCGGCCAACCCGCAGGCGTCGGGATACCAGACCGTCGTGGCTACCTCCGATTTTCTCTACCGAAACAGTCTCGACGACTTCCAGAGCATCCTGATGCTGAACGTCCCCGAGTTGACTCCGGATGCGATCGAGTCGCTCGAGGCATTTGTCCGTGAGGGGGGTGGGCTGGTCTGGTATGTCGGCGACGCGATCAACACCGGGTCGTACAATAGTCTGTTGTATGCCGAGGGGGCGGGTCTGTTTCCGGTGCCATTGGCCGACGCGCCGCGGGAGTTGGTACGTGACGAGGTGGGTGCGCCGGGTCCGGACCTGCAGTTGACAGGGCACCCCATGCTTGCCGGGTTGCAGGGACAGGAGAATCCCGAGATCGAGGCGACTCGGATCTTCAGGTTCTTTCCTGTCCGTGACGACTGGCAAAAGGACGACCGGCGACGTGACGACTCGGTGACGACCATCGGCCGGTTGCGGACCCGGGACCCGTTGCTGTTGGAACACCGTTTCGGTCGCGGGCGGGTGATCACCTGCCTGACCAGTTGTGGAATCGGCTGGACCAATTTTCCTCAATACCGCAGCTTCGTTCCTTTCCACTTTGAACTGCAGAAGTACATCTCGAGGTCGGATCGCGTATTGCCTCAGCGCGAGTCGGGAGCACCGATCCACCTGGAACTGGATCCGGTCCGTTACGGCCCGTCGGTCCGGATCGAACCTCCGAAGAATTCGGGGCAGGTGACGGCAGAAATGCAGGTGCAGGCCGGTTCGGTGCGGACCGAGCCGGGGGCTGTCAACGGGACAGGCACAGGCGACGCCAAGCCGACGCTTCGACGGGTTGTCGATTACTCTCGGACGGATTACCCGGGGGTGTATCGCGTGCGGCTGGTGTCCGAGGAGGTGAGTGTCGAGCGTTGGTATG
>Ga0209402_10003383_pt1 | contig 15280 bp, 14 predicted proteins | sample ArcticOcean_MG_C_3_FD_187437 | JGI IMG/M metagenome (GOLD analysis project Ga0209402, IMG submission 187437) | Marine microbial communities from western Arctic Ocean - ArcticOcean_MG_CB8_126 (SPAdes) (version 2) | ecosystem: Environmental > Aquatic > Marine > Oceanic | place: Arctic Ocean... | reverse complement strand
ACAACCGTGCGAAACATGTCTGGTTTCTCTGCTTGCGCAATAGAAATAAAAGAAAGGGCCAGCATAAATGTTAAAGCAAATCTCTTCATTAATAAGTCCTTAACTGTCTTTCCTGCCTCTTCTCAAATGGTAATGATTTAAGCGTTGGTCTTTTAGATTCTCTACCCATTTGTTCAAATATCTCATCTATTAAATCAAGATACTCTTGCGCTTTTCTGTTTTCGCCTTTACTGGCAGCATACTTAAACTTGGTTCTTAATGCCCTTAGATCCCTTCTAAGTTTTTTAGTCTTAAAGCCTCTGGCTCTGTCTATATCTACCTCGTAGGTTCTAATACCAGAAAAGAACCTAACCCATCGAGCCGTTGTTTCAATGTCGATAGGATTGCTTTCTCTCTGCGCTCCAAAGACGGAAGGTGTTACTTTTTGAATACCGAAATCATCTACCGTCCTAGTTCCGAATACATCTCCCGGATTCAATCTATTGATTTCAGCCAAAGGAACTAATACCTGTGCAATATGCCATAGGTTAGCCGGGATTTCAATTCCCAGAAAGTCCTTCATCTCCCCTTTCCAACCTAACATATTCATGAATCCGCCTTCTGTGCTAATGGGCTTCTGCCTGAATGTATCGTAGTTAGACAGTTGTTCAAAGGCTATCTTTGGTATGGGTGATACCATCTCAGTTATTAAATCCGCTGGGCTGGTGAGTCTTTCAAAGTCTGCTGTAGGCAATGTATTCAACAGAGTAAATAGTTGTCTTACATTTTGATTCTCTTTACCAAAGAAGATAGGAACACGATTGCCCCAGAAAGGAGCAATGTCTTTGTACTCAGGACGCCCACCAGCAAACTCAAACTGTTCTCTGGCTATATTAATCTTTGACATTCTTGCAGGGCTTTTAACAGCAGCCTCAAGTTGGGCTGGTAAGTTCTTACGCATCCATGTGTAGAAAGGAACAACCCTCTTCATAACATTGCGCTCAAACTTAGAGACATCTAGGTAATCGAATAGAGACTTCTTAACTTCTTCTGCCGCTCTACCATATGCCGCTTCCCTTGAAGTGATCCCCCAATCTTTCATTGCTTTTATACCCTCACCCTTATCTCCTGTAAAAGCATATTGCTTTCCATCAGGTGCAGTCCACTTATACTTGCCGGGATTCTTCTTTATCTTCTTTAAAGAATTTATATAGACAGCCCAACGAGCATTGTTCTCAAGAGATGCGCCTGCTTTAAAGCCTGCCCTAACTGCCGGACTGTCTGCACCTATAGTAGATTGCAACTTTCTTCCGGGTTCCATGCCATACCTATTTCTACTGGCAAGGTTTTCTAGTTTCTCAGCATCAGGCATGAAGACGTCTTTAGTATATTGGCCACCAGCAACACCAAGATCATTGCCAGAATAATAGATAGACTCCATGCTCTCATCTTTCATTCCAGAAAATCCTTGCTTTGACCAATGGGCATCACTTGCTATCTTCGTTGGATCGCCTCCAGCATCTACCCATTTTTTGCTCTCACCAAGATGGTCAGGGGAGCGAAACCAGCCATTCCATTGCATTCTCATGGCATCTGTATAGTCTTTAGGATTCTTAACGCCGGAGACAAGGTAAGCATTTGTTATATTACCCATCAAGTTTCTCATGTGATAGGCTGGCCTTACCGCAAGAGTCCAACCCTTCCATGAATTCTGCACTCCATCATAGAGGCGCTTAACTCTATTCATCTCTGAGTTATTCCTAGAGAAATCTAGGTACTCATCTATTGAGCGAGAAACTTCTTTAGGCGCTCTGAACTGAGAAAAATCACCCGGCTCCAACCCTTCCACTTTCTTATCAATGCCTGTAAGGTCATCCGCAAATCGAGGATCATCCACTACCTTTCTTACTTCTCCTGTAGGTATTTCTCCCATTGCCCTAGCGGGAGCATACAAACTTGTAAAGATCCCTTTCTCTCCAAGATCTACATTATGAACATAGTGTAAATACTTCTCATTAAAGTCCGTGACTATCTCGTTTGGTCTATTATACTCAGGCGACTTTAATCTAAAATTAAGTTCTCTAATCCAATCTGACTTGGGGCCGCCAAACTTGGTCAATGATAAATCTCCAACAGACATTCCAACTGAATCTAGTTTTTCCTTAATATCATTAAGGTAATTAGCATACTCATCTCCGCCAATCTTTTCATCCAACAACCTTTGTATATCGTCCATGCTTAAAGGAACATTGTCACCTTTCTGTCCTGCAAAAGAATTCCTACCTATCCACCAATCACCTTTCTGATTAGTTACTGTTCCTTGTCCATGATGTGGATGTTGCTTATTAAGGTAAACTTTAACCTCATCTTCATGATTTATTCTACGAGTCCAATTTCCTATAGTATTGTGTGGTACTCCAAACCTTGCGGCAAGTTTTCCAGAGATGCTGTCAACCATCCATGCTGTCTGAATGTTATGGTGATGATCGGTCATGCGCAAGGCTTGTGCTAAGACAGGGTTCTCATAAAACATATTCTGATAGTTATGTCTTGAAGCGAATAAAGCATTTAATTCATGTGCAGAGGCTTGATAGGTGCGATCAGAGAAAGGTGTTCTTCCTATGCCCGGATGATCTACTAAGATCCAATAAACTTCTCTCTACCAGCAGGAGTTAAGGCATGGTAAGCGTACTGTTGCGCGGCCTTGTCTAATGCCACCGCCCATTCTGGATTAACCATAGTTCTTTTCCATATCTCATACTTTTTCATTGCCTCTGCTGTTGCAACGTCACCTTTTGCTCTATGAATATTATCAATGAAATCAAGATTCATACGCATAACATCATCAGGCATCCTTAACATATCCAACTGTCTTTGCAACTCAGGAGTAAATATACCAGATTCTTTTTCTAATTTTAGGATGTCCCTTCCTTGCATCTTCATAGTCCTAGCAAGGTCAACCCCTTCATCTCCTAAAATCTTAGCAAGGTCATCAGTATGACCAAGTTCTTGGTATCGCATTAAAGCACCAAGCACTCTTTTCTTAGCCTGTTCTTTGGTTTCGTTTGATTCAACTGCTCTGCCAAACGCATCCTTACCCTTACCTCTTTGTGACTTAGCGCGTTTGTTTACTGCCTTATTGGTTCTACGAAACCATTGCTCTATAAAACTAGGAGATCCTATCGTAGCATAATGATTAACCCGCTTGGAAAGTCCGGTTGTATCATCAATTACATCTGTATACTGAGTGCCGCTACCCTGCTTTCTTTGTCTTTCAAGGTGTTGAAGATATTTTTGCTCTTCTGTAGTAGCAACATTAAACCTTCTTCCCAATGCTTGGCTGGCAGGAAGTTTACCCAAGGCTTGCATCCCTTTGGTTAGTCCTGATATTTTTCCAACGCCACTACCTATTCCTTTTATCACCGAAGCAGGAGTATACATTAGCGGATCAGTAGCAACATCACCTACAAATCCTAAGATACCTTTTACGATAGGGTTCCACGTAGCAGGGAGAAACTCTTGAGTCCTTACTTCATCTTCACCTTTGAGTCCTTTTCCAAACCCTGCGGCAAATCCCTGCGGTGTAGGATCGTAACCTCCAATACCTGTCTCCCGCAGGCCTACCTTCAGTGCTTGCGCTGGTCTTTCAAGAAGAGCCAATGCGTCTAGGGTTTTACTACCTGTTCTCCCCCAAAAGCCTCGTTCTGATTCATCCTTTTCTGCGTCATTAAGGAACTGAATTCTTTGCTCTCTATCCCACTCTTTCCAAATGTCAGGAACAGATCTTTTTTTAGGTTCCCCATTATATTTATACTTAATTATCAAGAGTTGTACCCGTTTGTCCTGACGGCAATGATATGCCCATCATTTTACGAGCAAGATTTTCTACACCATTAGGCTGATCCAAAGCCTGAACCTCATCTGGAAAGACCTGCGCCCAACCCATCCTTATCATTCGATCAGAGTCAGACAGCAGTTGTTGTTGTATCAATGCCACAGCATCTGCTATAGCCTGTCTTTTAATTTCTACATTATCAGACCCTTTAAACCTTTTGCTAAGAACTGATAATTTACCAGTAAATTTCTTTCCCGCATAAGAGGTTCCGCTTTCCTTAGTCGATTGTATCCATCTCCTAGTTTTGAACATATGTTTTGTTTTTGGAGCATTAGCATCAACAGTATATATCTCACCTGTGTCGTTGTCAAATACATTAATAGCCTTATACCCTTCGTCATAGTCCTTCTGACCCCTAAACTCTTTACCTCCAAAACCTTTCATAAAATATTCTATTTCATCAGGTCTTGCGCCAATGGCTTTTAATCTCTCATAAAGATCTGCTTGAGTCTTTGCAGGAAAATACTCTCCATCCCTAAACATAGCCGCTTTCCAAATATCATGCAACCTAATCTCTGAGTCAAACTTTGCTGTCTTTTCTAGAAGATCATTTGCCGCGCTAGCGTATGCTGGGCCACGGCTTTCGCCACCAGTCATTGAAGCCCACCCATCAAGAAGCATAGACTTTGCATATATATTATTTAACTGTTTAAGATACATTTTCTTTCTTGCTTTTGGGTCATCAGAAAACTTGCCCCAAATACTTTTCAAGTGATCTTCTTTCTTTACAGACTCTGGAGAAAACCCTTTCACCTCCATTGTAAAAAGTTTTCCCTTAGTAGGAGTGCTTGTATCAGTGCTGGATAAGGCAGCATCTGTCTTTGGCGTTGCAGTTGGTTCGGCATCCTTCTTCGGACGAAACTGATTTAATGTATCCAGCGCTATTTGTTTTACTCCACCTGCTTCAGTGAGGGCATCTCCCCAATATTTCTTTGTTTGATCCAGTAACGGAAATGCTTTTTTCGTCCGTTGATTCTCGATGTCTTCTAGATCATAGTCTCCTAGAGGAGTTCCTTCTGGGTACATTCCCATTTTTTGTGCATTATATAATAACTCAAGAAGATCCTTCCTTCTTCTATCCTCAGTAGCAAACGGAATATTGCCGGGTGTATTAAATAATCCAAATTTCTCATCAGGATACTCAGGCCACCCAACTTCATTCTGATACCTAAGAGCCAACGCCGCTCTTTCTCTATCAGAGATCTTGTCTTCATCATATTCTTCAGGTTGTTTAAACCCATACCACGGGTTCCCTATTTTCCTATGTCCCGGTTTATGTGCCATTACGATGAGTACCCATGTCTTTCTCTCCACTTCTGAAGGTAGCCTTCAATGTCGCCCTTAATGCTTTTTGTGTAATCAGAAGAAGCAGTATCTGCTACCCAAGGAGTAGCCTCTGCTAAAGCATTATCTGAAGCGAACTTACCCTTTGATCCAAAACTAGCAGCCTGATGTGATGGGCCTTTCTTCTTTCCCCATTTAGTTTGAGCCATCTCAGCAAGGAATTGTCTATCTACTTCTTTGAATGTTTGGTCGATAGGATCATTGCTTGTTGTAGAGTCTATGTATCCCGGTTCGCCTATAGAGGCGCCGGGATTAACCATACCTAATTCTGCTGGGGTAGCCTTCTCATTATAGGTCTTATAGAAAGGATTATACTTTAGTTTCCTAGCCTCTTCAGAACTGATAGCCTGTCTCTCAGGGCCGCCCATTACACATCTCCTGCTAGCACGCTGTAATTAACATGCTTCACCCCATCGATCTCGACAACCGCTTCTGGATGAGTCTCTTCTACTTCCTGTGCGATCACGCCACGGCGTGGAGTATCATCACCAATATAATTATACTTGTAAACACTAAAGCCGTTCCATGTCCCATCTCTTTCAAGGTTCTCTTTTATTCTTATATCAGATCCAGCAAGGATAGCAGCAGATGCCACACTCCCCAGCATATTCATCATACCGCTGTTATCAGAAGGCCCAGCCGTTGTTGTCTGGCCTCCATAATTTCCACTGATCGTATTCATATAATTATTTAAAGCGTTCTGTGGAGCAAAGGCTTCATAGTTATATCTTGATATATCCCTATTGATACCTTCTTGAGCCATGGATCTTCGTTGCTTTCCAACATCTCCAACTGCTTGCATCATGCCAAGAGGTGCCATCATCGTTGTAGGATACTGCTGTCCAGCACCTAACCTTCGCCCTTGAGCGCCTTCATAAGCCTGTTGATACATCTGTCCTGCCTTATCAAGCATCTGTTGGTTGGCTGAAGATATGGCCTTAGACTGCACTAAGTCTCCCCTCGTGCCGCCTCCGGGCTGATACTGCGTGATAGCCTGCCTAATACCGGGAAGAACATTTCCTGTTAGCTGGCCTCTCATTTGGTTTCCTAAAGATTGCATTACAGGGCCAAAGGTTCTAGTGTCTACACCACCACCCATTAAGCCAAGCATATTCTGCTCCGCTCCCTGTTGCATTGCAGCGGCTCTTGGGCCAGCGGCATAGCCGACTGCACCCTTTTGAGCCATAGTCTGTAAGGGGTCGAATCCAGCCAGTGTTGGGCCGCTATAATAGTCAGGCGCGCCCTGCTCCATTAAGGTCTGGGCTTCATTAAAGCCTCCCTTTAGGTAGCGTTGCTGCCCCTTCCAAGGATCTTGAGTTGTTGTTGATATATTAGTTCCGCCACCCATAATTTAATCCTCTTTTTACCAAATTGTGCCACTAGCATCGCCGACATCGGACTGTGCAGCGTCTGGAGCCGATTGATCTCCACCAAATAATTCTCCGAAGAAATCACCAATCGGGTCGCCACCAATATTACCCATCCCGTCGGCATTAGATTCACCACCTTCGCTATAAACATTATTATTAGTATTATTAGTATTATTATTCCTTATTGCTGCTGCCGCTGCATCATCTTCAGCCTGCTTTAGAGCAGCCATATGCTGTGCAAATCCTGTATTGGGATTGCTATAAGAAACCTGTGGCCCTTGCATTTGGAACATAGGGGTTGACTGAAAGTCTCCTATACCAGCCCAAGGCGCATATGCACCAGAACTTAGTATCCCAGCTGGATAAGATGGTTCCCCCATCGGCCCACTATAATTGGGCGAAGGGGAAGAAATTGCTTTTAATAAAGCCTGTTGATCTTGTGTTGATATTCCGCCAGCCATATACTTCTCCGGTTAATGCATTTTCTCTTTGATGTCTTTAGTGATGATGATGTAAGATTGTTTCCAATCTTTAACTAATCTTAATAGCCCTCTGCGAGTCCATGCCTCTAATGCAGAACACCCAGCCTTTATTGCGTATCCTTCTAAGATGGGTTCAAACTTCTTCTGCATTTTTCTTAGGTCTTTTCCACCCAAGGCTATAATCCTTAATACTTTCTTTCTAGGATAATGAACAACTTGTGTTACCATGGCGGCTATAACTGCCCTGTCTTCAGTGGACACCCATAGTTGCATTTCATTATTAATAATTAAATAAGCAAAGTCTTGCGCCTCTACTTCCCCTTCAGAATAAGGCGTTGCTTTTGAAAGCAATGGCTCTACTTGATCCCAAATATGAGGAACCTCGTCGGGGTATACTAGATGTATATTAAAGTTTTGTCCAAGCGCCGGAAGAGTTATAGAAGTAGATTCCTTCTCCTCCTGACGGGTTCCATTCCGTGCCATCTGCGTACCTTATATCACCAACTCTAGGTTTATTTTTTCCATTAAGAGTTCCACTAGAATTCTTTCCCGGCTCAATGTATGTCCTTTCTAAATGCATAACAGCTAGATTAAAGATTAAATCACCCAGTCTATTAAACTCAGAAACAATATAGCCCGGTAAGTCCTCTTGTAGTAATGGGGCTGGATTAGCGTTGTACCTCATAACGCTTTTTACTGCTTTATTTTTTCTTAATAAAGCGGGGATGTCGACCATTAGTAACTCCTTCCCCCTCTTGATCCAACTTCTGTAACTTCAAATTGAAGGCCATGGAGTTTCCATTCAACATCATTCTTACTTTCAAACTTCACCCCATAGTATCTTCCTGTTTTTCGACAGGGAACTCTGCTCATCGTGTCTGGATTAAAGGCATAAGGAGCGCTCCAAGAGACGCCGCCTTCCATATCCATCTGACTGCCAACATAAACATCAATAGTATTCGATGAACCAAAAACCTCCATCAATGGGTATATAGAGGTTACAGTCTTTATTGCTGAGTAATCCTTTTCCCCTTTCTCTCCAGCAGATATGCCAGTCCTTTCGATATAGGAGGTCATTAGGGCTGTGCCTTCTTTGTTTCCTATACTGTCCCGATATATCTTAGTTGCAGTAGGACTGCAAAACAATAGAACCTTTTCTTTATTAGAGTAAGTTCTTGTTCCCCAAGCAGACGTTGTATCATCCCAAGAAGCAAATCTTGCAACGGTTGCTCCAGTAGTATGTGCTGCTGCCGTCGTAGAATTAGCCCCTCTTGTTATCCCAGTAAAGGTTGTAGAGGTCATGCCTGTATATGTAATCTGTTCAGTATCTATTATAACCGTTCCCGTTGATGGGAATGTCAAAGTAGGATCAGTATTTACACTTAAAGCGCCGCCCGTTGGAGGAACGGATGCTGTGATTGTGCCATTAAGAGTGGTATCTATATCCCAACTTGTTCCACCAGACACATCAGCAACACCATAAGAGGCATGAGATAGATTGCTTAAACTTCTTTTTGAAATAGTATTGTCTTTCCAGTTCCATATAATAGCAGCAGTACAAGTGGTTTGTCCAGTTTCTGGGAAACAGGCAAGCATCTCATTTCTATTATAATCGGCCACAACAAAAGATGCGCTAAAGTTATCGCCATCTATAGAGGTAAGCAATAGATTTTGAAGTCGTTTATTTAAAAGGGGCAGCAGTCTCTGCCCATCATTTACATATAAGTTATTAGTCCCGAAAAGAAAATGACCGCCCTCAAATTCTGCAACACAGTTCTTTGCAAGGATTCCAACAGTAGGGGATAGTATCTTGAACTGGAAGATAAAGGGTGTGCCTACATAGGTAGCAGAATAGATAGAGTTCTCTTTATATATTTGAAAACTATCTCGCATTGCCATTCCATCTAGGATAGATCCTTTAGTCGCTGCTAACTCATACTCACCAGCATCTACCGTATCATCATTAACGTCCCATGAGATCGGTGTATTCTGAACCTGTGCTTCTGTACTCCACAGAACCACCCTGTTCTTCTCTACACTTCCTTCCTTTGTATTCATTGCGATAAGGAAAGACTTAAACGACTTTAGAGTCTTGCATCTATTAGTAGTTGTCCAATTTGCTAAATCTCTTAATCTATAGGTGCTTTGAGGCTGACCATCTCCCTTGCTTATAGACCATTCTTGCGGTACATCAACAAAGTTATTCAATATAAGAATGCCACCGATGACAGAAGAAGACCAATTCTCTTCTACTATGCCAGTAGCAGTCGCGGTATAATCGTTCTCTGTTGTTAGAGTATCTCTTAGAGGATTTACAATCTCGTTATCAAGATGGGCAACATCAGTTGTTCCGCTTAATGTGAGGACATTCCCAGACCGACTTGTATAAGTTAATTCCTCATAGGTCGCTGCCGCACCAACACAGACACTACCACCACCAGCAGGAAAGTTGCTACCATCTGTCAGGGTAATAGTACCTACTCCAGAACTCACCGCTCCGTCCAATGTAGTGCCAGTTTGTCTAGTTATATTAGACCACGCTGATCCATTATGAACATATACCTTGGCTAACCCACATGCAATCCAAAAGTAATTACCACCAGCTTCCAGCGGGGTAATATAATAGGGCGTTACAGGACAGGTTGCAAGAACCTCTTCAAAGCCAGCGCATTTATTTACATATCCATCAATCATCCTTACGTTATTGCCACCACTCCATGCGCTTAACGGCAGTTGCTGTGGTGGAATATCTGTAATTATTCCAACACTACCAAGATTTTCCATTGGGACTAGCATAGGCTATTCCGGTTTAGGGTGCGCGACTTTTACCGCGTCACAATCAGCTACATAGGTATCCATTAATCTTGCATCTCCCTTCTCTTTCCAATAGAGAGCGTCAGCAAGAGTCTCCCATTCTGGATACTCGCGCTTTCTTTTCTTCTTGTATTCGACTGCTTCCCATTCAATCTCCCAAGCATCAATCTGCTCTTGCGTCGGGTGAGGATCATCCTCATCCCATTGATGGATGACGTAATCACCAGCAACTTTCATCACCACCCACTTTCTAGAAGGATATTTATGCGCAAGAACATCGCCTAACTTACTTGGATGTTTCATCCTATCCACCCTCCACTAAATTCAAAATTCCCGAATGCGATATTGTCATCTATAGCCCTCATAAATGCTTGAAAATAATTTGTGCCATCACTGTAAACTATTGCGCCACAACCAACACCAATATCTGACATAGTATATGACTTAAAGGCAACCTGTGAAGTTGATTGAGGTGTGGCAGATCCATCTTTATATATTGCCACTCCTACCCCCTCCCCATTGGAGTCAAGGGTGGCTGTAGCCCTAGCCCATAGCCAGTAAAATCCGGGCATAGTAGGTGTGAATCTATTAGATGCCGTTCCTGTGCTAGTGCTTTGGGTGCATACGCCATGCGAGTCATAGACTATAGTATCAAGGGGCATTATTTCAAACGTATTAGATGCTACAGTTTCATCAAACCCCTGCATTAGAAAGACAGGGTTACATGTTACCCACTTAACCCCTTCTGTAGAGGCGGAATCAGATACTAATTTTAATCCATTGCCAGCGCCTGTAACCGTGTAACCGGTTGTAGGCGTTGTGGTTGGTGCTGCTAATCTAGCGTCAGCAGTAGAGTATGTATACATATCCCCCTTAGTTGTCAGTGGGGATCCAGCAGATGCAGCCCATTCAGTTGCTGTACCACCTGAGTTTACCCTGAGAACCTTTAAAGCGTCAGCTACAGCCACATCAGGAGCGGTTCTCCTTATATCTGTAGCGTCAGGAAAGGTCGACTTTACTACCGTCTTTATTAATCTAAGATGGTTATCCCCCTCTGCAATAGTTGCAGTTCCCGGCGGATTTGTACCATCTAATTGACTAACGTATGTTGCTGATTCTACTGACATATATATTCTCCGTTAAACCCCTTAACTCCACCCTAAAGATACTGCTTGGATTCGTGTTTCTTTTGCTGCGCTTTGGTTAAGCGTCTTGATGCGGTACACCATGCTAGTTCCAGTCAGGCTAGTCCGCGCCACATCGTGCGCTGAGACTATAAAGTGTGGAGATGCTGTACCTGTAGTGCCTTGAGCAACAAGTGTTGTAGATGTCCAACTAGTACCGCCGTCTGCGCTGTATTCAGCAGTAATGTCTGTGTTTATGGCTGCGGTTCCAGTGCCGTTTGCGTACGTCATCACGATGTCGCCTTTGGTCGGAGCGCCATCATTTGCTGTGGTTGAGTTTGATACGAGTGTCATATTACTAATATCACCGAGAGCGGGTTGGCCCTGATTTGTGCCGCCACCAGTTAATGGCCCCGTACCACCACCCGCTGCTCCGCCGCCGCTGCCACCAGTTACGCCAGTTACAGCCGCTCCACCACCTGAGATGCAATATGTACCGCCACCTCCACCGCCTTTAGCTGTTTGCGTGGCGTTAAAACTAGTATCTGTACCGCTTGGTTGAGTTCCACCACAACTAGCAGCAGTAACACCAGTTGCACCAGCCCCTACTACAGCGGCATAAGTTCCCGCCGCTGCGACCCAACCTGTAATCTCCATTACACCGCCGCCACCGCCACCGCCACCATGCATGCCACCACCCGCACCACCACCAGCAACGATCATAATATCCATCGTTATACCACTTGCTAATACAAGATTCTCAGAAGCCGCGCTATTGGTAAAAGAGTGAACCTGATACTGACTAGCGCCAGAACCATAAGTTGTTATTGCTCCACCAGTGCCTGCTGCTGCTGCAGCAAGATATCGAATGATGACAATTCCTGATCCACCATTTCCGCCAGCATTTACAGATGCTTGCCCACCACAACCTCCTCCACCACCGCCAAAGTTAGCTGTTGCATCTCCCGGCGCGCCATTTCCTACACCACCCGCTCCGGCATTTGTTCCGCCGCCACCACCGCCGCCCGACCAGATACCACCACCTCCACCACTTCCATAAACTTGTGCTACACCAGTTCTAAAGACATTGCTTCTACCCGCGCCACCGTTCCCAGAGGTGCTCACTGCAGGCGCATTCTGGCCTACCGCCGATGCTCCTCCGCCTCCGCCTCCAGCATGGGTTTTATCAGCAGTACTACTACCACCAGCGAACCCATACCCAGTTCCTGTATAAACAACTTGCCCAGAGTAATAATTCGATGCGTTTCTAGAGTCATTCGTAGACTCTGTAGCATCAATACCAGTGGCATCCATGAAAGCATCTTCGGTTTGATCGACTAGATTGTATTTAGCCATAGACCCAGCTACTGCAACCTTAAACCCTAGCAGAGCGATATCATCTTCAATTCCTGAAGTATCCGTGGTGACAGTTCCCCAAGACAGCGCACCAGCAGCAGTCGTTTGCAGAACTTGGTCGGCAGCATAAGTTGCGTTTAGGTTCGCGGCTTTTAGTTTTGTTGTCATATCAACTCCAGCCTAACGAAACGGCTTGTATTCTTGTTTCTTTCGCCGCGCTCTGATTAAGCGTTTCAATTTTATATCGCATCTCTGTGCCAGAAGGCTGACTTGAGATGTCCACGTCATGCGCTGATACGATAAAATTCGGGGATGCTGTACCCGTAGTTCCTTGAGCAACTAGCGTCATTAATGTGTACGTTGCGCCATTGTCTCGGCTGCAATACGCTTTTACGTCCGTGTTTATGGCTGCTATTCCACCGGCTCCAGCAACCCCATTCGTATAAGTCATCACGATGTCGCCCTTAGTTGCTGTGGTTTCTGCTGTTGTGGCGTTTGAAACCAATACCATATTACTAAATGGCCCATCATCGTAAGCGTCGAACAGAAGTTCCATGTGGAAATGGCCACTTACCGCTGCATCTGTTTTGTAAGTTCGCCAATATCTATGCCGCATGCCAGCAACATTCGCTGGAGTTCCGCTGTAATACCAAGCTGGAGTTGCGGGATGCCCACCAAACGTAGCCCCACTATTCCAATCTGTCCATGTCACGGTATCATCAGAGTGTTGCACTTTCCACTCTGCATAAACATTGCCACCAGCACCCATATACCAACCCCATCGGCGAATTGAATACTGGTTGCCAGAACCAAAATCTAGTTGACACCAAGAACCTACTCCTGATGCATCTGTGTAGAAGCCGTAAGCAGGAGCAACAATAGCGCCATTTATAAGATTGGCTGCGTTAAATGAACTTAAACCCGATTGCGATAACATACCAGCAGTTATAACAGCGGTAGCAACTAATTCAGTATATGTCTGAACCACCGAAGGTGCGCCGCTGTAATAATAGCCAGAATTCCATGCTTCACCAGTAGAAAGCGCAGCATCGATACCTGTTTCATCGTAAAAAGCATCCTCTGTTTGATCCACTAGATTGTATTTAGACCATGAACCGTTTATTGCGACCTTGAAGCCTAATAGAGCAATGTCGTCCTCGATCCCTGCGGTGTCGATTACGTCCCAACTAGCAGCACTTCCACTTGTAGTTAGAAACTTCCCACTATTGCCTGTCTGAGAAGGAAGCGCATCAACAGTTGCCCAATCAATGGTAGCCGCGCCTGATTTCTTTAAGAACTGCCCAGTGGTTCCAGCGGATGTCGTATTTAATTGATCGACATCTACGGTGTCATTACTGGGTTGCCCGATATCAGTAACATCCCCAAGGAAGAGGATTGTCGCCACAGCAGCAGTTGGCGCGGTAGAGGTTAGTGTTAAGGTCGTTCCAGAGATTGTGTAATCAGTGGTTGGGGTTTGTCTTACCCCGTCGAGGAACAAGAGGGTAGAGTTTATAGTCCCTTCTTGGTCTAGCGCGATGGATGAGCCAACAGGGGCGGCTTTAGTCTGTGTTGAGTATCCGGCTAATTGTGGTGGTTCGTTTCCGAGATAACTCATATATTAAACGCCTCTTTCACTTCCTCTGTTGTTAGGCCAAGATTCGAAAGTTTGGTGCGGACTGAATCTAGTTTTTCTTGTCTGGCTACTTGTTCTGCTGTGGGTTCTGTAGGGGTGGGTTCTACAAATGCAAACACATTGCCGTCCCAACTACCGCCTATGCGGGCATCGCTAGTGGCTTCAATCAGTTCAGAATCAGGCACGGAGAACGCAGTCTGCCCATCCCATACAATCATGTTTTCTACAAGGCCGTTTTTAACTACTGCGTAATTAGACATTATTGGTACTCCATCACTTATAGAGGTAAATCACTACGATTCCAACAGCGCCAGCAGAAGCGGCGTTGACGCCTGAACTTGGCGAACCCGATCCTCCGCCAGAACCATTCGCTAGTCCCGGTGTTGAGGCTTGAGTACCGGCTGCAGACTTGTAGGCGCTAACACCGCCACCCCCCCAATAACCGCTACCACCACCGTAGCCGCCAGATCCGCCAGCACCACCGGCAAGGTTTATGTCACCGCCCGTAGGTGCTACTGATGCAACTCCGTTGTATCCATATTTTCCGGGTTTTCCACCTGGGCCTGTCAACGTGACGAAACTAGTTCCGCCCGATGTGTAAGTTACTGTGGTATCCACGCCGATCGTTCCATCGACTCCAGCGCCTCCGCCAGCAGCAGCGGTGCCTATCACGATAGACATAATAGTATCAGCAGCGAGTGACAATGTTTTTATCACTGTGCCGCCAGCAGAACCAGCACTAGCACCTAGTGAGACATTTGCACCGCCCCCGCCACCACCGCCACCTGTTACATAAAATACTTGCTTTGTGATGCCAGCGGGAATGGTATAACTCTGGCTGCTAGTAAACGCCTCCATGTCATCAAAACCAGAAGCAGCAACAGCCCAGCTTGCATCACTCCCATCAGTTGTTAGAAACTTTCCGCTCTGACTTGTCTGGGAAGGCAGCGCATCCACAGTCCCCCAAGTGCCATCGCCCTTGAGATATTTGCTGCTTGTGATGCCTGAAGCATCAATTAAATTTACGTCAACTTTTGTCGTTGCCAAAGTAACTTCCTCTAAATTGTTCTGCGATGTATGCCTTTGCTTCTATCAAGCAGTTAGGCAGCATGTCATCTGGTGATATTGTCATCCATACCACAAGGAATGGGATAAGAAACCAATGGGCTATTCTTGCTATCCCTACTATAAAATCCATTATCCTTTAGGATATTTATCTTTAACTGCCTGACGCTTACCTTCTAGTGAAGTAACCGCAGCCATTCTTTCTTCTACTACACCTT
>Ga0209402_10003377_pt1 | contig 15295 bp, 14 predicted proteins | sample ArcticOcean_MG_C_3_FD_187437 | JGI IMG/M metagenome (GOLD analysis project Ga0209402, IMG submission 187437) | Marine microbial communities from western Arctic Ocean - ArcticOcean_MG_CB8_126 (SPAdes) (version 2) | ecosystem: Environmental > Aquatic > Marine > Oceanic | place: Arctic Ocean... | reverse complement strand
AAATCCAGGGGACAATAACCACGCAACCCACTGCGGGTTACGTGGTTGGACCAGAGTTAAAAACTACCCGTTCTTGGGGAACTGGGGGAGTAATTCCTCTCCCAGTATTTGGAGCTGCTCCATGGTCTCGTCTGCGGGACACATGGGCCGCATCACAAATTTGGAACCACCGGCGTCGACGTAACTCTGCACGTACTCAGCCACCTTCTCGACCGGGCCAACCGCTGTGAACTCCGTGAAATGGGCGTCTGGCCGATGGCGGGTGACAAAACGACCGGCCTTCTCCGTAGCGTCGGCAACATCGTCGGAGATGTAATAACCCATCAGGACACCGACGTGATCGTCTTCAATCTCGCGGTTGAATTCGTTGGCAGTCTCAAACAGGATGCCGCAGCCCTCTTTTACTTCCTCCGGAGTTGCGCTGGACACGAGCCAGCCGTCACCGACCCGTCCAACACGTCTGGCAGCCGCAGGAGAGCGTCCACCAATCCAAACCGGGGTGGAAGGCTGCAGATAGGGTTTGGGAGTCACAGTAACGTTGTGGCAGCTGAAGAACTCACCCTCGTGGGTCACGTTTTCTTCCTCCCAGAGTCGGCGCATCAGCGCGATGCCTTCATCAGTTCGGGGACCACGACGCTCTTTGGAGACGCCGCAGGCCTCGTACTCCTCTGGCTCTTCTTGTCCCAAACCCACCGCTGGGAAGAACCGCCCTTGGGACAGGTAGTCCAGAGTTGCAATCTGCTTGGCCAGTACCACCGGGTTGCGCAGGGGCATGGCCAAAACGCTGGTGCCGACTTTCAGCCGATCTGAGTAAGCCAGAACCATGGAACAGGCCATCATAGGTTCCAGGCTAAATTTCTCGCCTACGATCCGGTCGCTCAGCCAGAGGGAGTCGTAATTGTACTTATCGCCAACCTCCACCAACTTCCGGAGGTAATCGCGGTCGGCTCCACCTTCTCCGAAGGCACCTGGCATGTAACCGATGGCAATACTCATAATATTCTCACTTTGGCTCTGGTTTCTCTCGATTAGGCCGATTATAACCCAATCCCCGTGACGACTAACTCTTGCCCTATTAATCACGGTATTAACTGATGATGGAATCCAGACCAGCCTCGGTGCGGGCATCGTTGATGTGATCCAGGATCCGCTGCCTCAGGGGTGCGATCTCGTATCCAAGATCGGCGAGCATCCGGCTGTTGTCCAGGTTGTACACGTGGGGCACCACCTGATCGCCGGTGGTTATGTCAGCGTCCGGAATGAATTCCTTGACGATCTCGGCCATGTCTTTGATGGAGCACATTGTGCCGCCGGATATGTAAATCGAGTGGTTAAGCTTCTCGGCCAAGGCAACTCGCACAAAGATCTCTGCGGCGTCTTCGGCATGAATCATTGGAGACTGCTCGTCCTGATGGAACGGCATGCTAACTGGCTTCCCAATTGCAGGTAGCGACATCAGTAGTCCGCCGATCATCCCGGTGGCACCGGTGACTCTGCCGTGTCCAAACACCGTGCAGATGCGCACTGCACGCAGGTCCAGACCGTGTTTGTTGATGTACTGCTTGGCTGAATAATCGTTCACAGACTTGGTCATGCCGTACACGTTGATGGGATCATTCAGATCGTCTTCATTGATGGGCCGGTCGCCAAAGGTCTCCTGAACGCCGTAAACAGCGATGGAGCTGGCATAGACCACCCGTTCCACACCGGTCCAGCGGGCGGCTTCAAAGACATTGTTGGTGCCGCCAATGTTTACCTGCATGGCGTAGTGGTGGCGGTCTTCAGTGTCTGGTGGCAGGAGCGCCGCCATGTGGATGATTTTGGTTACCCCATGGGTATTGATGGCTTCTAAGATATGGGGCAGTTGGGTCACGTCACCCCGGTACATCTTGATGCGGTCCAGATACGGCTCCAGCGTTACCCGAGGCGGTGCCAGGTCAAAACAGACAACCTCTTCATCGCGCTCCAACAGTTTTCGGATGATCCGATTGCCAATGAATCCAGTACCGCCGGTGACCATCACGGACATAAAAGCCCCCTCGAAATATCGATATGAATTACCGCCCCAGGCTGAGCATAGCCTTTAAATCATATAGTCGAAAGCGAAGCCTCGCAACGCCCAGGTGCATTAACATAAGAACCCATAATCGGATTGAGCCAAAATAGCTAGACGCGCATCATGCCTCAGACAACATCGGATTCCGGTTCATACCGTCTTCACACGAATCATGGGAATCATCATTGCATGATGGAATAAAGCACTGGAAGAGTCCACGTTTGAAGGAACTCAAAAAATGAAAAAATCAAGCTTTCGGTAGCGTTCATAGTGGTGTTGTTACGGTACTTGCATTGCCGCTTATTGCGAGTGCAAGTCACCAATGGGGAAAATATTACTGGCCTGTGTCAGGGGAATTAACTCTTGGCCTTGGGGACAACGTTGACCTTGGCTGGGATGCTTATCTCACAAAGGCCAATGACGACTGGAACGTCTCAAACGTGTTGAGTAACTCCGTGGTGGTCGGCGCTGCAGACAATCAGACGGATTGCACTCCAGAGACGGGCGCGGTTTAGGTTTGCAACTCAGCTTATGGTGAAAATGGCGGGCTTGGTCTAGCCGGAATATGGATTGCCAAAGGTAAGCAAATTACTAAAGGCTACGTGAAACTTAACGATACTTCCTTCGATACAACTTATTACAACACAGAGGACTGGCGGCAGATGGTGACGTGCCAAGAAGTTGGACATATTTTCGGGTTAGCTCATCAAGATGAGAATTCCGACAATACCAACTTAAAGACCTACATGGATTACACCAGCGACCCAACTTCCAACACAAAACCTAACCATCATGATTATGACCAGCTAGACGCCATGTACGGCGTTGGCGATGACGACGGTGGTAGCAAAGGCGGCGGCCCTCCGGCTGGCAAGAAAAAGTCTAGTAGCGCTCCCGGAAATGACGTCAGCCAGTGGGGCAAGGCCATCAGCACCGACGGCAAAGGACGGCCTGATTTGTTTGAGTTAGACTTGGGAGGCGGCAACAAGTTCTTTACCCACGTAATCTGATCCAACTAAAGCCCGAATACATCAAACGATTAAAAAGAGGCCTCCGAATATCGGAGGCCTCTTTTATACCTAGTTAGTTAATCTTCCTATAAAGGACGCTTACCCGGAATCCCCACTTCTCTCGGATAGCGGTCTGGCGTAGACCCTGTTTTCTTCACCGATATGACCACCCGGTCATCAGTCAGCCCTTCAATCAGAACTGTCGATACTCTTTCGATAAACCCGTTTAATTCTGATAGAGCGTTGACAGCCTCGTCCTGTTCCGTTCCGTCGCCACCGTGTTTCAGGGCCACCAGGCTACCGCCGGGCTTGCAGAAGGGCAGGCTAAACTCCAGAAGCAGGGGCAATTTAGCCAAGGCCCGCACCACCACCAGATCAAACCCGTCTCGCAGGTCTTGGCCCCGTGCCAGTTCTTCGGCGCGTCCGGTATAGACGGCAACCTTCGTTAGATTAAGAATCTCTACTATATGGCGCATGAATGCGGTCTTCTTGGCCACCGACTCCACCAGAGCCAACTCAATCTCCGGAAAAGCTATCTTCAGCGCCAGACCCGGCAGCCCAGCTCCGGCCCCCACATCCATGACGCGGGTGGGAATTTGGTCTGATGCCTCTAATACCTCACGCGCTGTCAGGCACACGGTCAAAGAGTCGACAAAGTGCTTCACCTGAACCGCTTCATACTCGATGATCGCCGTCAGGTTCGCCCGTTTGTTCCAGTCTTCCAGTTCGTGGAAATAGGTTTCAAACTGGTCTAGTTGATGTTCAGAAAGGGTAACGCCCAATTCGGACGCACCGGTTTTTAATAGTTCCATTCTCTCAGGCATAGGTATTTATTATAGACGGGTTTTGCCTGGCGTTACTCTCGCTCAGACTAAATTGACACCTTGAGAAGGCGCACCGTAAAATGACCTCCAGCATCCGACGAGCCTGGCGCGTGGCCGACCTCGCACCTGGCAAGACCTAAGAGAGGGAATTATGGCGACCAAAGCCTATCTATTGATTGAAACTGCCGTCGGTAAGACGCGCGACGTGGCCGACACCCTGGGCAATCTACCGGGCATCACCACGGTGGACGTTGTCACGGGCCCCTACGACATCATCGCAGTCGTATCCGGAGAGGACATGTCCATAGTCGGCGATCTGGTCACCGGCCACATCCACACCGTGCCTGGCGTAGTGCGCACTGTCACCTGCGTCGCAGTCGGAAGTTAAGCTAAAAGCTAAACCGAAAGCTACCACCTAGTTTTATATTCGAGTCCCGCAAGGGATTCCGGTAGGAGAATCACTGTGGAGTTCAAGTTCACAGAAGAGGACGAGCAGTTCCGAACGGAACTTCGAGCGTTCATGAAGGCAGAACTTCCCGAAACGTGGGAAGGAGCTGGCCGTTACCCGGAAGAAGACGATTGGGACTTGAATATTACCGTCCGTAAAAAGATGGCTGATAAGGGTTGGCTGACCATGCACTGGCCGGAGGAATACGGCGGCCAGAATGCATCCCCGGTCAAATCTGCCATCTACAACGAAGAGATTGCCTACATGAGGGCCCCAGGACGCGACATTTTTGGCGTCCGCATGCTTGGGCCTACTCTGATGATTCACGGGTCTGAAGAACAGAAAAAGACCCACCTTCCTTCTGTGGCCAAGGGTGAGATTCAATGGTGCCAGGGCTACAGCGAGCCTGAATCAGGTTCCGACCTGGCCTCCCTCAGCACCCGCGCCGTACGCGACGGCGATGACCTAGTAATCAACGGCGGCAAGGTCTGGACCACCATGGCCCACCGCGCCGACTGGATTATGCTGCTGACTCGGACTGATCCCGACGCGCCCAAACACCGCGGCATCAGCTTTGTCTTGGTGGACATGAAGAGCCCTGGAGTGACCGTTCGCCCCATCATCAACATGGCCGGCGGGCATGAGTTCAACCAGGTGACCTTTGACGACGTTAGGGTGCCTAGGGCCAATGTTGTTGGCGACGAGGACCGCGGCTGGTACGTGGCCGTCACACTACTGGACTTTGAACGTTCCGGGATTGACTACTCTGCGGCCGCCCGGCGGATGCTGGACGATGTCAAAGAGTTTGCCACCGAGACCAAGCGCAACGGACAGCCCCTGATAGAAATTCCCTGGATACGCACACTGATGGCCGACCGATACATTGATTGTGAAGTTGCCCGTCTGATGGCCTACAACGTGGCCTACATGCAGTCTCAAGACCTGATACCCACCAAAGAAGCTTCCATGAGCAAGGTCTTTGGTAGCGAGACCGTACAGCGGGTGACCGATGCCGCATTGGACATCTTGGGCCAATACGGGACGCTGGTCCGTGATAACAAGTGGGCGCCGCTCAAGGGCCGAGTCCAAGAACACTGGATGAACGCCTTCGCCGGCACCATCGCCGCCGGAACCTCAGAAGTTCAGCGAAACATCATCGCCGGACGGGGATTGGGTCTACCCAGAGGCTAAAATTCCCGCTTAGTTCAAGAATAAAAAGAGGGGCCGCATTTAGCGGCCCCTCTTTTTTTACGTAATTCATTCTCTTCGTCATTCCTGCCTTCGCTGGAATCCAGATTTGTTGCGTTGACCAGCCATCATTACCCCGAGCAATTATGGATTCCTGCCTTCGCAGGAAAGACGGATGGCTTTGTGTTGTTCTGATATTGCCTGGGCCTCAGTTCTGCCAGTGTTGTTGTTCGTCATTCCTGCGATGGCAGGAATTCAGATTGGTGCATCAATCTATTTGCGACGCCAGACCGTCTTTCCGGCGAAAGCCGGAATCCACTCAGCCCAGCTCTTCATAGAGGTCCTGCCATTTCGCGTTCGCCTTTTCGATCAATTCTATTTTCCAAGCACGTTTCCAACCTTTGATAGCCTTCTCTCGGGCTATGGCAGTCAACATGGTGTCGTACGCTTCGTACCAAACTAATCTATGAACTCCGTGTTTTTGCGTGAACCCGTTTGAAACGTCATTTTTGTGCTGCCAAACACGTTGGGTCAAGTTTGAAGTAACGCCTGTGTACAAAGTGCCGCTTCGCCTATTTGCCAGCAGGTATACACATGGTTGGCGCAGTGGTTTCCGGCTTTCGCCGGAATGACGGCATATACGAGGTAGCACAAGAATAACTACGCCCCACGTTAGTCCGCGGCGAAAACCGCTAGTTCTTCTTGGTCCAATACGGCGGCGTCACGGCAGCGGCGCATGATCCGGAAGATGGTGCGTACGGTGACTTCAAAACGCTCTGCAGCCTCTTCAACCGTCAGGTCATACTGCTGAATGGCAGACCATATCTTGAAATCCCGGGCCAAACGCCGGTTGCGCTGGAACCAAGCCGGGTCGTCATATTTACACTGGGGCAACGGGCAATCTAGACAGGCGGCTGAGACCTCACAACCCGTATCTTCGTAATGGTAAAATTCGGGCACCGCGTCGAGAGCAGGACTGGAAGTGATGGGCCAATCTAGTACGGTCATATCGTTACTCCAAAACAAATGTTCTAATATTGCTTATTTAGTTTAGAACACCTGTTCTTAACATGTCAATAGTTTTAGAACATATTTTCTAGTTACTGAATTTCAGGCACGAATTAACATAACATTCAGCCCAACACGCATAAAACCCGGAGGTGGCCATAGTGCCTAACACGCCAGCGGATGAGCCCAAGATTATTACCGAATATGAAACCATGATGTACAAAAGGCGAGACAAAATCGCTTACATCATGCTCAACCGACCCCAAGCACTGAACGCGGTCAATGACCAGTTTGAAGAAGACCTGCATGCAGCCCTGCTGGAGTTTGACCTAGACGAAGAGGCCTGGGTGGCCATCATCCACGGCGCGGGTCGCAGCTTCTGCGCCGGAGCCGACGTGAAGCAGCGGCTGGTGGCCATGACCACGGAGCAGGGCGCTCGCAGGGAGAAGGGACCCAATGCAGAGGGTTACACGGGTCGCACCGCCAACTGGAAGCCGATTATCGCCGCCGTCCACGGGTACGCCCTGGGCGCGGGCATCGTCATTGCCGTGGAATCAGACTTGATTGTTGCCTCAGAGGACGCCAAATTCGGCATCACCGAGACCAGGAGAGGTCTGCCGGCCGGCCGCATCTGGGCCAAGGTCAACGCCTTCATGCCTTCCAAGATTCTCAGCGAGATGGCTTTAACTGGAGAGCATATCGAAGCCGCAGAGCTGTACCGGCTGGGTCTGATCAACCGGTTGGTCCCCACCGGAGAACACCTGAGCGCCGCTGAAGAGCTTGCAGAGAAGGTGCTTAAATCGCCGCCCCTGGCGACTAGGTCCGTAGTAAAACTAATCCGGCGTCAGTGGGTGCAGCCAAGCGCCGACGCCGATATGCAGATGCTCCCTCTGAAGCTCCACCTGACCGAGGACTTCAAAGAGGCCAGCCAATCGTTCGTAGAAAAACGCCCCCCCAAATACCACGCCCGCTAGTGCCTCAGCCGGCACGGGCAAGTTTGGGGGTGCATTGCGTTGGGGTAAGGTTTCCGGTAGTCCGGGGTCAATCGGGCAGTTAGATAGGATCTCACGAGGAAATATTAATGAAAATCACTGATGTTGAATGTTTGGTTCTGGACAAACAGTATCCTTTTGTCCGTATCTACACTGACGAAGGAATTGTTGGCATTGGCGAATGTTTTCGTCGTTTGCCGGAGGTCGTCCGCACCATCGTCGAGAAGGTTCTCAAGCCCGTTTTGTTAAATAAAGACCCCATGGACACCGAGGTCCGTTGGCGGGAGATGATTCAGGCTGCCTCAGCCTCGGATATGGGCGGCATGGTCTATTGCGCCATCGCCGGTCTGGACATTGCCATGTGGGATATCAAAGGCAAAGCCCTGGGGCAGCCGATCTATGAGTTGCTGGGCGGTAAGGCCCGAGAAAAGGTGCGGATGTACGCCAGCTCCATGCGGCGAGACCTCACGCCCCTGGAGGAAGCTAAACGAGCGGTGTCGCTGGTTGAAGAGGGCTACTCCGGCTATAAGTTGCACAGCGCCTTGCCCGGAGCCATCGACGACCCGTCTGACCAGACCATTGAAACCGTGCGGGAAGTAAGAGCAGCGGTGGGGCCGGACATTGAAATACTGGTGGACGTTAACGGAGCATTCTCCGCCCACCACGCCATCGAGATCGGAAAGGCGCTGGAAGACCTGGGCGTCTTCCATTTTGAGGAACCTCGCCCCCACTATGACCTGGAGGGCCTCGCGACGGTTGCTGACGCTTTGGACATACCCATTGCGTCGGGAGAGATGATCTATACCCACTGGCAATTCAAAGACCTGATACTGCGCGGCCGAGTTGATATCCTGCAACCGGACATCGTCAAAGTTCCGGGGTTCACTGAGTTCCAACGCATTGCAGCGTTGGCCTCCGCTTTCGGCAAGCCAATCACGGTGCACAACATTCAGCCGACCCTCAGTGCCGTGGCCCACCTGCACGTTTGCGCTGCCTACGCCATCATCCCTTACGCCCAGGAATACAACATCGAGCCAATCTCGATTCGAGACGAATGGCCCATCCTCAGGAATCCGCTGCAGGTTAAAGACGGCTATCTAGAAGTTCCGTCTGGCCCTGGCTTGGGAGTGGAACTGGACGAAGACGTAATCAAGCGGCTGTCCAACGTCTAAGACTACGACTAAATCACGTCAACCACGACAACAACTTGGCATTTCAATAATTAGCTAAACAAACTCCGGCATGACTTTCTCTGCGAAGAGGCGGAGCGACTTGGCGGTGACGTCACTTTCCATGCCCGGCCACTGGGAGCGGAGTATCAGTTCTTCCACTCCGTGCTCTTTGTATTTGTGTATCTCTTCAATGCACTCTTCCGGACTGCCAATGATGAACCGGCCTTCCAGAACCTGCTCGAACGGTACGTCGATTCGGTCGGCTTCGGGCAGTTCTTGGCTGTGGCCCAGAGATGCCCGGTCTTTGTAGAGCCACTCCACCTGGGGCCGAATGATGTCGATGGCCTGCTGCCGGCTCTCCGCCACAAATACCTCACGCCAGGCGGCTATGTAGCCGGGCTTACCGGCCTCTTTGACCGCTTCACGGTACTGAGGAGCCTGAATGCCGATGGTAGGCAGCGTTGACCGGGAGCTGACCAACCAGCCGTCGGCTTCTTTGGCCGCTCGCAGCACGCCCTTTTCCAGGTTGGCCGCCAGATATACTTTGGGGCCGGGCTTCTGAATGGGGTCTCCAGCGCCGGGAACGTCGTCCAGATGGAAGTACCGACCGTTATGGGTTACCCGATCCTGGTTCCACAGCTTCTCCATGACTTCTTGGACCTCACGAAACCTGGAGAGCCGCTCCGACTTGGGAATCTCAAAGGCTTTGAATTGGAAGTCGCGCCATCCCAGCGCCGGGGCCAGCACAAACTTGCCGCCGGTGATCACGTCCAAGGTGGATATCTGCTCGGCGGCCTCCACCGGGTGGTACAGCGGCAAGAGGGCCACCATGCCCAACTCCAGTCCTGGAGCCTCAGCAGCCACCCTAGAAAGCAGCATCAGGGGATGGAAGTCGTTGTTCAGGTAACCGGCGCCGGTCCACAGAGAGTGGTAGCCCATCTCTTTGGCCAGCCGTGCCTTGCCCAGACGCGCAGCCAGGCCCTCGGCCCGTGATTGTCCCCGCCTGTCTCCACCACCCAAGTTGATTCCAAAACGCATGGTTCCATCCCCTCAATAATCACTGGTATTTAACACTAAGTTCGAGCCTGGGGAGTATAGCAGAGGCAAACAAAAAGGCTCCGGGGATTTTTCCTCGGAGCCTTTAATATTCGCTTAGATGGGGTGACGGCGTGATGGTTTGATTAGGTGTTAAGCCCAGGAAGCGCGCCTTCCTAGCACCAAGCCGTTTTCCAATTCCAGTTCTGCCTTCAGGTTGCGGAAGAACAGGAATTTCTTGCAATCGATGGTCATGGATGTGGTGTGCTGTACTAGGTTGGGCAGAAAGAACAGTTCCACGCCGTCCTGCTTTATCTTGCGGTACGGAGTGATGTCTCGGCGAGCGATTCGGGTATCGACCGATACCTCAGTGGAATCGCCGCCTCAAGATGTGAAAGAGAGCAAGTCAACGGCCGCTTGACCGCCCTTGCTCTGAATATGTTCAACTGCGTTCGGAGTCAAATTTATCTGCATTAGTTACCTCTTAGTCCGGTTGCCCCCACCAGCTTAATTACGTAGCGATTTTTCCATAGTGAAACTTCTGGTGAACGATCGCTGTAATCTATGATGCCTCAAATGGAAAAGAGGTTCAACCTCTTTTCAGCGTTCTGATTATAGGCGTCTGAATCAGCCTTTCAGTTTCAATATCAGGCTGTTGCGGGCGTCCACGCTGGCCGGATGAACGGTGCCGCCACCCTCAATCCGCTTGGCCATCTCCCTGGACAGGAATTCCAGCAGCGCCAGGTCAAGATTCTCCAGAGCCATGTCATGGAGCTTGGCCTGGTAGGAGTAGACCGCCGCCTTCTGTGGGTCCAGCTTATCAGCCAAGAAAACCAGCTTGCCGAGGGGATCCAACGAGGCGTGGGCGGTGGAGTGCCAACGCACGGCCTCGTAAAGAACATTGTCGTTGAAGTCTTCTTCTTTGCGGAGTAGTTCCGCGCCAACCGGGCCGTGGAGCAACAAGGGGAAATTCTGCTCTACATCAGAAACCGGCACGTCTAACTCGGATGCCATCCAGAGCAAGTCTTCGCCAGGGACGGCACGGCAGACGTCATGGGCCAATGCCCCGAGTTCAGCCTGTAGGAGGTCGATATTATGAGGGGCCGCTATCTCAAGGGCTACGTCACGCACGCGGTAGATGTGTGCCTGCAGGCCATCGGGCAGAGATTTCAAGCGATCCTGAAGTCTCTGGAGTAGGTCGGGCATTTTAGAGGCTACAGGGGCGGGTAGGCCCTAGCCCATTGCCCCCAGTTTCTTGCCGCCCAGCAGGTGCATGTGGGGGTGGATGATCTCTTGTCCTGAGTCATCACCCTGGTTCAGCACTAAACGGTAGCCGCTGAGGGCAACGCCTTCACGCCGGGCAATCTCTTCAGCCACCACAAACATGTGGCCCATAATCGGAATTTGGCCCGGACCAACGTAGGCCAGGGAAGCGATGTGCATATTAGGGACAATCAGCATATGCACGGGCGCTTTGGGATTGATGTCTTTCACGGCGAAGACCCGGTCATCACGGTAAACCGGGGCAGTGTGCATCGGGTCTTGGGCCATGCTGCAAAAAACGCATTCGTTGGTGGTGGTCATGCCGCGTTTGCCTCTTTAAATCAAATCAGGTTTTTTTGCTGGATTATTTTGCCGGGTTATTTGGATGTTTCAGCCGGCGACTATTCGTCGTCTACGTGCTGAAATGCAATCTCTTTGTGGTAGTTGGCGTCACCATAAGTCAACTCGTGGACTTTGGCCCGGCGAGTGAATAGCTGTAAATCGTGTTCTTTAGTGAAACCGATAGCGCCGTGGCATTGGTGCGCCGTGCCGCATACGCGGCGATATGCAGGGCCAATCCAGGCTTTGGCCATTGCAACCTCTTTCTGGGCCGGTAGACCCTCTGCCAGCCGCCAAACGGCCTGATACGCGATATTCTTGGAACCTTCAACGTCGGTGGCCATCCGCGCGCAGTGGTGCTGCACAGCCTGGAAGCTGCCGATGGCGCGACCAAACTGGGTGCGGCCTTTGGCGTATTCAACGGTCATTTCCAACACAGCCTGGGCACCGCCAAGCATCTCAATGCATTGGGCTGCTGTGGCCCGCAAGAGCGCTCGGTCAATGATGGGCCACGCTTCGCCAACGTTTCCGATAACCGAATCTGCCGGAACGCTGACATTTTCCAAAGAAACTTCGTACACCCTTTCATTGCCAACAGACGTCATGGGGGTGATTGTGAGACCGCTGGTTCCCGCAGGCACTAGGAACAGAGAAATTCCCTTGGCCGGGTCACTTTCTGATGATGTCCGGGCAGCCACGATGATCGTGTCAGCAGTTTCGGCATCGGGCACAAACAACTTGGTGCCGGTAATTTGATAGTTTCCGCCCTGCTCGTTGGCGGTGGCTTCAATACCCCAGGGCTCGTAACTGAGACTTTCCTCGCTGAGGGCCATGGTCATGATGATGGTGCCAGCGCAGATTCGACTCAGAATCTCGTCTTTTTGGGCGTCGGACCCGCCGTCCAAGACGGTCATCCCGCCCAGAACCACAGTGGAGAAGAAGGGCGCCGGGGCCAGGGCACGGCCAATCTCTTCCAGCAGAACACCAAGGTCGGCAAAGGTGCCGCCGGTGCCGCCGTATTGCTCAGGGAATGCCACCCCGGTCCAGCCAAGGGCGATCATCTGGCGCCAAAGTTCGTCGGTGTAGCCTTTTGAGTCTTCCTCCATCTCCCTGACCAGGGTTAGAGGACACTCTCGAGTCAGAAAATCTTGGGCGCTGGTCTTCAGCATCTGCTGTATCTCGGTTAGCCCCAGGTCCATGGTTTCCTCCGGAATAAAAGCTTGTTATTTTGAGCGCAACTTGAGCGCGACTAGTATAGCCCATAGCCTGGTGGGTGGGTAGTGGGCCTGATCTTTCTTTTACCACAACGAAAGAATACAACCCCGCTCATGGGGACGACGTGTACGCAATATCCCCACTGCGGTTCGTATTAAAGACGCCACTCGTTCGTTAATCGTATAGCGAAATCGGTATCAAGGAATAGCCCAGAAGTAGCGGGCGTAGTTCGAGACGACGAGGCCGGAGATTTAAATCCTACCACCTCGACCATTTCCTTAACGAAATACGTCGGCACTCGAATAAATAGCAGGTCTTAATCACATGAATAAGTAAGCCATCCAAGAGCTCATGGCAGAGCAACTTACTCTTAATCAGTAGGTTCCCGGTTCGACCCCGAGGCGGGTCACCAACTTTCAGGCACGAATATGGCCCTTGGATTCCTCCAAGAGCCATTGCTTTTCCCCAAATGGTCACCAACTGTTTGGGCCTCATTTTTTGAAGACCATCCTTGTGAGTGGAATCCTGGTCCTCCTGATGCTGCCCGGTGAGTAGGTCGCTGAGTCAGCGGTTACTGCCCTACTGAGAACTTCTGGATTCGGTGGTTTATTACCTCAGAGACATAGACACTACCGTCGGGTGCAACAAAGATTCCGTGCGGTCCTTGGAACTGCCCGTCGCCCGTGCCATTCGTTCCCCATTTGATAACGAGAATTCCTCAGATTGTTTCCACTGGTCTACGTCGTCGCCCCGCAGGCTGTTAGGAGTAATAGCCTGCAAATAAGAAGATATGCCGGAGCACCGGGCCTCTATTTATTACTGGATGATTTAGCATTTTACTCCAAGGTAGATGCGCTCTAAATTCAATAAAAATTAAGACCGAAAAAACTTCGATGAAGCCTACTTACATGCCCTCTTAATATTATGGTGTTACAGTCGCTAACTCTTGCATGACCTGCCATTTCAAAGCATGAATCTCAAATCCGTGTAAATTTGTTAAGTACTCCTTCCTCCATTCGTCTCTGATATTCTAAAACAGTATGGTATTTCCCGTTCGGGTGTTTAGAAATTTAGAATTAGTCGTTTCGAACTCTTGGACTGTATTTTAATTTCTAAGAGACCCATTAGTGATTAGGCTGGATTTTAGTGTAGTCACAAATGTTCGATGGGTGTTGATGCAAATGATGCAGTCCAGCCAATGAATCCTGATTCCGATTGGAGCTATTAGCTCATTTAGTTTTGCTTAGACCTTTTCACATATCTAATCTCCGAGTTATTCGGAATCACTTTATGCGTAACCGGCTGGCGTCTTTGACAATTCGTGTTCTAAGAGAATTAAAAGACGATGACGCCACTCATCTCGCTGCTGGAGTTGCTTTTTATACCGTATTTTCTTTAATCCCCTTGCTAATAGTATTGTTTTGGTTCGCCAATTTAATTTTTCCTTCCGATGCACAATATGAAAACTTATTAGAGTTGCTTTTTGACAACATCCCTGGATTTTCAGAAGTAATATCAAACAATTTTGAAGACGAAACGCGGTTTGGTAGTCAATTTGGAGTAATCGGTTTGATTGGTCTTGTTTGGATGTCTAGTTCAGTTTTTGGAGCTGTATCACACGCGGTTAACCGTGCCTGGGACATCTATGATGATCGTCCGATTTATCTGACTAAACCTTTACATGTTTTAATGGCATTAACGATATGCGGTCTGATGTTTATTTCGGTAATAGCCTCTTCTGCGATCGAATTATTTCTAGACCCGAATTATGTGTTGGCTATGAGCGAATACAAATCAGTTCAACCAGAATTGCAATTCGAAATAGGTTTTTCTAAGATCGCATTATCAATTTTCCCGTGGATTACCACCTTAATTCTGTTTTTGTTGATTTACCGGTTCATACCTAATTGCAAAACATTTTGGAAGTACATCTGGCCTGGCGCAGTTGTGGCGAGCATATTATTTGAGTCAGGTAAATATGTCTTTTTATGGTATGTAAATAACCTGGCCACTTACGATCAAATTTATGGATCGTTATCTTCTGTCATCGTTTTGATGTCTTGGATTTACTTTTCTGCATTTGTAATTATTGTGGGAGCAGAGGTTAGTTCGGAATACGGCCGGATGAAATCCAATCTACCTCGTGGTTCAGTAAAATGGGAATTATAAGGGATTAGGCAGATATCCGGAGGCCACAGACAAACTTAATGCTGTAGTTTAGCTAGTACCGGATTTAGCCCCAATCCATTTTTATACGGTAGGCACGGTTTTGGCCGTTAGCTTCAAAATAATGTCTAGGAAAGATTTCTGTACACGCCTCTGCACAGAAATCAACTTACTGCTTAAGCAGTAGGTTCTCAGTTCAATCCCGAGGCGAACATTAATTTTGGGTACAAACCCTCCTCAACCGAGGGTCTATGCCAAATTAATCCATAGTTATAGGTACGGGATAGCCGTTTTATGGAATACGGTGTTATCAAATACGGTACTAATATTTTAACCTACGGTCTCTGCCTAGAGAACACAGAGCATTACACCTAAGCTACACACCGATGTAAATCGTATTTTAATACCGCGGGATTGAATTCGGTGTCCCGAACGACGTGCGTTAGGACCAGACTTGCTTGATAGGGCTTAGCAATCGTAGAGACTCAACACCTTAACCGTTCTTTTCAACCAGGCAATCGACTCGATTTGAATCCACCAAGGTTCTTGCGAAGTTAATTTCTGGGCAGTTGGACTCTA
>Ga0209402_10003371_pt1 | contig 15304 bp, 12 predicted proteins | sample ArcticOcean_MG_C_3_FD_187437 | JGI IMG/M metagenome (GOLD analysis project Ga0209402, IMG submission 187437) | Marine microbial communities from western Arctic Ocean - ArcticOcean_MG_CB8_126 (SPAdes) (version 2) | ecosystem: Environmental > Aquatic > Marine > Oceanic | place: Arctic Ocean... | reverse complement strand
GTCTTGTCCTATAGAATATGTCGCTCCAAATAACCCATATCCTAAACCTAGATATACTTCTTCAAAATCAGCTCCATCATCTCCTGGATAAGTAAAAGCCAAGTATCCTATATCGTAACTAACACCACTTTCTAGTTCATTGGCATACCCAAAATAGTAGTCAAGTTCCATAGCGGCTGTATCTCCGCCAAATTCTATACTCGAGCCCCAAGTTCCAAAATATAGGCCTGTTTCTCCTGAAATATCAAAGCCACCTGAAATAGCAGGTTCGCCACTTGACTGAGTCATTCCTCTCCAAATGTAGTCGTTTGTAATTGATACATTAGATTCAAAGTCTGCAGAATTTATGGCAGTAAACCCCAAAATGAGAGGAAGTATTAAAGTAAATTTTTTAAATATGTTCATTTAAGCTCCTAAGTTTATTAAATAATCGTATACACAACTTAATATATGCAACTTATATGCCACTAACAATTAAAGATTTTAGGAAAAATATGCATTATTTTGGTGCGGTTGAAAGTAAAAGTTGTAAAACTTAGTGCAATAGTCTCTAAAGAGTTTTTATCTCTAGTTATATCGTGTAATATTCAGCCTCCCAAGATACGACTAGGAGATAATAATGGATCTAACGAATAAAGTTGCTTTAATAACAGGCGGTGCTTCAGGACTCGGGCTAGCCACTGCTGGAACTTTAATAGAATCAGGAGCTAAAGTTATGATTCTTGATTTAAATGAAGATAACGCTAAAGCTGCAGCAGAATCATTTGGAGAAAATGCTTGTTATGTGGTTGCAAATGTTACTGAAGAGGAATCAGTACAAAAGGCCATAGAGGAAACATTAAATAAATTTAATGGACTGCATATCGTAGTGAACTGCGCTGGCATAGGGAGCGCTAGTAAGACTGTAGGAAAAAATGGTGCTCATCCTCTAGATTATTTTAAGACAGTAGTTGACATCAATCTGAATGGAACTTTCAACGTCCTTAGGCTGGCTGCAGTAGAAATGGGTAATAACGAGCCTTCTAAAGATGGAGAGTGTGGAGTAATTATTAATACAGCCTCCGTTGCTGCTTTTGATGGCCAAGTAGGCCAGGCAGCTTATAGTGCCAGCAAGGGAGGAGTTGTAGGCATGACACTTCCTATAGCCAGAGACCTTGCTAGAATGGGAATTAGAATTAATACCATTGCCCCAGGTATTTTTGATACACCCTTAATGGGAATGGCACCAGATTCAATTAGAAATCCTCTCATTGAGATGACCCAATTTCCTAAGCGATTAGGTTTGCCTTCTGAGTATGCTTCATTGGTTAAACATATAGTAGAAAATGCTTTTCTCAATGGAGAAACTATTAGATTAGATGGTGCCATAAGGATGCAACCTAAATAGATAAGTTATGGATTTAATAATTGAATATGGAGTTTTCCTCTTAAAAGTAATTACGATCGTTACAGCTATCTTTTTACCTATCTTAATGATTATTAATTCTTCTAAAGGCAAGTCTGTTTCTGAAAAAGGATATTTACAAATCAAGAACTTGTCCGAACAGTTTAAGAATATGGGCTTTGCCTTAAAAGGCTCTCAATTGGATCCAAAGAGCTATAAGAAATTTAGAAAAGATCTTCAAAAAAAGAAGAAAAATGAAAAAAAGAATCCAACCAAAGACCAGCAATCAATCTACGTACTTAATTTTCATGGTGATATTCAAGCTTCTGAAGTTGATAAACTCAAACATGAGATAAATGCTATTTTAGTTTCAGAAACTAAATGTAAAGAAGTTGTGCTAAAGGTTGAGAGTGGTGGTGGGTCTGCTTATGCTTATGGGCTATGCGCTGCGGAATTAAAAAGACTAATTGACAATAAAATTAAGCTGACAGTATGCATTGATAAAGTTGCTGCTAGTGGTGGCTACCTTATGTCCTGTGTTGCCACAAAGATTGTTGCTGCACCTTGGGCGTTGGTTGGTTCCATAGGTGTGATAGCCCAAATGCCAAATATTCATAAATTACTTAAAAAGAATCTAGTTGATTTTGAGATGCATACGGCAGGAGAATTTAAGAGAACTTTAACAGTGTTTGGAGAAAACACCGAAGAAGGTAGGAGTAAATTTAAATCTGAATTAGAGGATCTGCACTTAATTTTTAAAGATTTTGTTAAAGAAAATAGACCGGAGATAGACACCAATATAGTTGCCACAGGAGAAGTGTGGCAAGGTGAAAAAGCGCTGAGTGTTGGTTTGATAGACGAAATAGGAACTTCGGACGATTACTTAGTGAAATTATCAAAGAGATTTAAATTGTTTGAGATTGAATATGTAGAAAAGAAAAATCTTTCTGAGCGTTTTGCTTTTGCAACCGAGATTTTTATTAATAAAACAGTTTTAAAGATTTACGATTCACTTAATAAAAGCAGATTTATTTCATAAATAATGACACATATATACAGGGCTTTAGAGTCATCGAAAATAGAAGAAAGCAATCAATTAAATATAGTTGAGAAAAATATTGAAGATCTTCCAATGGGTGATCTTCTTATTAAGGTTCAATATTCTTCTTTGAACTATAAGGACGCAATGTCGGCTAAAGGTATGCCCGGCGTGACACGTAGTTACCCTCATACTCCAGGTATAGATGCTGCTGGTATTGTGGAAGAATCTCAAGATAAGAATTTTAGAGAGGGTGATTCTGTAATAGTGACTGGGTATGACTTAGGTATGAATACGCCTGGTGGGTTTGGTGAGTATATTCGTGTTCCGTCTAGTTGGGCTATTGCCTTGCCTAAAGGCCTTAGTGCAAAAGAAGCTATGTCTTTAGGTACTGCTGGATTAACAGCGGGTCTATCTGTGCATGCTTTAGCAAGCTACAGAGAATACATTAGTTTATCAGACACTAAATCCATTGTTACAGGAGCTACTGGTGGAGTTGGTTCTGTAGCAGTCATGCTACTTTCAAAATTGGGTTCAGAAGTAACAGCAGTAACCGGAAAAAATGATCAGTTAGATTTTCTTAGTTCCTTAGGTGCTTCTCATGTCTTAAGTAGAGAAGAATTAGCAGAAACGGCAAGAAAGCCGATTGGAAAAAGTATATGGGATGTAGGTATTGATGTGGTAAGTGGAGATATTTTAAGTCTTCTTCTCACTTCGCTTAAACCTGGTGGCGCTGTTGCTTGTAGCGGACTTGTAGGTGGTCACTCTTTTGAGAGCTCAATCTTGCCTTTTATTCTAAGAGGCAATGCGCTTCTTGGTATTGATTCGGTAGAAATTTCTCTTGAAGAGAAAACCCATATTTGGGAACATTTTTCTTCGGATTGGAAGATTAATTTGGATCATTCGACGAAAGAAATAGTTTTAGAAGATTTACCTGATGAGATTGAGACCATCTTGGGAGGCGGTCAGGTTGGTAGGGTATTAGTGCAACTTTAATATTATAAGGATAAAAAATGACCGATAACGAAGAACAAGATGAACTAAGGAATGCTGATAGTAAAGCTGATGCTTATGCAGCTTTAGGAATAATTCTAGTTCTAGTAGCTATGGTTATTTTTTGGGTTTCAAATCAATAATTAAATACAATCATGGACGTAGTAAATTTTTTAAAAGACAAAACAAGATTGCCGGTAATAGGTGCACCACTATTTACAGTTTCTTACCCAGAGCTTGTTATGGCTCAGTGTAAAGCAGGTATAGTTGGTTCATTTCCAGCTTTAAATGCTCGTCCTGTTGAAAAACTAGATGAGTGGATAACTTCTATGAAAGAAGAGTTAACTGAGTATAAAGAGACTAATCCTGATGAAATTGTTGCTCCTTTTGCAGTTAATCAAATATGTCATCACTCTAATAACAGACTTGAAGCGGATATGGATATTTGTGTAAAACATGAAGTTCCTATAATCATAACAAGCCTTAGAGCACCTAAATCAGTAGTTGATGCAGTTCATAGTTACGATGGAGCTGTTATGCATGACGTTATAAATATACGCCACGCTAAAAAAGCTGTTGATGAAGGAGCCGATGGTCTAATTTTAGTTTGTGCAGGAGCTGGTGGTCATGCTGGAACTTTAAGCCCTTTTGCTTTGGTCAGAGAAGTAAGAGAATTTTTTGATGGACCAATAGCCTTGTCAGGCAGTATTTCTCATGGAGCCTCAGTTTTATCAGCTCAAGCAATAGGAGCGGACTTTGCATACATAGGAACAAGATTTATTGCAACAAAAGAAGCTAATGCCACTCAAGGCTATAAAGATATGATTGTTGATAGTAGCGCAAATGACATAATGTATTCGTCAACTTTTACTGGAGTAAATGGTAATTATTTAAGACCAAGTGTTGAAAATGCGGGCTTAGATCCAGAAAATCTTCCTTATGCAGATAAAAACGATATGAATTTTGGGACCTCAGGCGGTGCTGGAGATAATCAAAAGAAAGCTTGGAAAGATATTTGGGGATCAGGGCAGGGCATTGGTACTTTGCATGATGTGCCTACAGTAAGGGAATCTGTTGATTTGATGATTAAGGAATATCAACAAGCATCTGAAAGGTTAGTCATTAGAGCGTAGTTACTCACCTGTAAAGGTTGGTTTTCTTTTTTCAAAAAAGGAATGTACTGCTTCTTTTCTATCTTGTGTTTCCAAAGCTAACATTGTTTGGTCGTAGTCCATGTGCATCACTGACCTGTCAGCACTGTAAGTTAATTCATTGATGCTTCTTTTGATCATTTGGGCAGCTAATGGTGGCTTTGAAGTGTACAGGGAAGCCATTTTTATAGCTTCTTTTTCTAAGCTTTTAGGTTCACAAATTTTGTCATAAAAACCCCAAGACAAGAGTGTTTCTGCATCTTCATTTTTACCACCGATAACTAATTTTTTAGCTTTTGCAGGACCTACAAGTCTGACAGCAAGAGGCAGGCCAAACCAATTAAGGTTAATGCCTAAATCAATTTCTGGATAACCTAATTTTGCATTGGTATCTGCTATTCTGAAATCACAAGCTGAAGCTATGCAAGCTGCACCCCCAAGACAATAACCGTTAACAGCAGCTATTGTTATTTGATTAACATCTAATATTGACTCTATAGCTGGTTTGCCAAAGTTTTTTCTCCATGCTTCAAGATAAGTTTTTGGTTTATTTTTTTCTTTGAGATCAGCGCCTGCAGAAAAGTTATCTCCTCTGCCTGAATATATAACAACTCTTGTTTTTAAGTCTTTCTTTAATTCAATATTAACTGCAGTTATTTCTTGCAGGACCTCTGTGTTTAAAGCATTCATAGATTTGGGTCTATTGAGATAAACCCAGGTTATAAATCCCTCTTTTTTTACTTCTAAGTGTTTCATTTGTTATTATTTTTCTAAATTAGCTAGATATTTTTCTGCATCTAGGGCAGCCATGCATCCAGACCCAGCAGAAGTTACTGCTTGTCGATAAATATGATCAGAGACATCTCCAGCAGCAAATACTCCTGGAGTGCTTGCTTGCGTAGCAGAACCTTCTAGGCCAGAACATACTTGAATATAACCATCCTTCATATCTAATTGACTGGTAAATAAATCAGTATTTGGTTTGTGACCTATAGCTATAAATACACCTTCAACTTGTAATTTAGTAATTTCATTTGATTGAGCATTTTTTATATTAATACCTTCTACCAACGAGCCGTTACCTAAGACTTGGTCAAGATTATTATTCCATAAAATATTTACGTTACCGTCAGATTCTTTTTTAAATAAACGTTCTTGTAATATTTTTTCAGCTCTTAATTCATCTCGTCTATGTACCAAAGTAACGGAGGAACATAAGTTAGATAAATAAAGCGCTTCTTCTACAGCAGTATTACCGCCTCCTATTACTGCTACATCTTTGTCTTTATAAAAGAATCCATCACAGGTAGCACACGCACTAACGCCCCTGCCAAGGTATTCTTGCTCTGAAGAAAGTCCTAAGTATTGAGCGGAGGCACCGGTAGCTATTATTAGGGCTTCGCTTTCATAATGATTAACATTTCCTTCCAATTTGAAAGGCCTATTCTTTACAGTTGCTTTTTCAATATGATCAAAAATTACTTCAACCTCAAGAGATTCAACATGCTTAAGCATTCTCTCCATTAATTCAGGTCCTTGTAGGCCATCGCTATCTCCAGGCCAATTCTCTACATCAGTTGTGGTAGTTAACTGCCCCCCTTGTTCCATGCCAGTAATAAGGCAGGGTTTTAAACCCGCTCTTGCAGCATAGACTGCTGCGGTATAACCAGCAGGACCGGATCCTAGAATAATTATCTTTCTTTTTAAATTGTCCATTTTTTTATAATATTACTCTTTAGCTTCTATATATAGCTTTAGATTATAGCTTTATACTGAATCAGAGTTAGAAGAACAATTAAAATAAATATACAATAAGTAAACTTATATTTTTAGTGACTAAAAAATCTCAAGCAACAAAAAAAACGGCCAATCAGGCTGTATCTATTTCTCGCATTAAGCTAAACAGACTTATTTTAGATTCTTGGCTTATAGTTCAAGGCTTTTTTGGAATATTTGTCTTACTAGCATTAGTTAGTTACTCCATTAAAGATCCGGGCTGGACCTCTCAAACCTTTACAAGTGGCTTAGTAGATAACACTCAACAAATTTCAAATTTTGTAGGAAGTTGGGGTGCTTATTTAAGTGATTTTCTATTTACCGTCTTTGGATATATGTCTTTTATCTTTCCTTGTTGGTTACTTTGGCCATTGATAAAACATTTTTTTATAGCAAAGAATTCTGTGCCTTTTTCAGATGCATATTCTGGACTTTTAGGTTTAAAGATTTTTGGATGGGTGTTAGTGATTGTTGCAGGTTGTTCCTTACTATCCATTATATTGGAGCCCGGATTTAGTTATCTACCGCAGGAAGGGGGTGGATTAATAGGTTTAAAAATATCGTCTATAACCTTAGGTCCTTTAAGTTTAGTAGGCAGTGGATTGCTTTTCATATCTATGATCTTATTAGGCTTAACTTTGTCCTTAGAAATTTCCTGGGCAAATTTAATATCTAATTCACAAACATACTTATTGACTTCAGGGACTCAATTTGGAGAAAAATTATCAAACTTATTGGGTAATCTTCGAGAAAAACAAAAATTAAAGAAAGAAAAAATAGACAGGCAAGAAAAAGTTATAGAAAAATCTAAACTAAAGGAGGGTTTAAAACCAGCTGAAGTTATTAAACAAAAAGTTAGCCTAGAAACTAGTAAACGAGTTGAAGAAGAAAAACAAGAAGAACTCTTTGAATATAAAGAAGCTTCTAAACCTCCGAAATTATCTTTATTAGATGAAAGAGCAGAAATTAACTCGGATGAAACATCTGAATCTTCACTTCGTCAATTAGGAGAATTGGTTGTTAGTAAACTTGCTGAATACAATATAAATGAAGTTACCGTGGAGTCTATACAACCCGGCCCTGTAGTTATACGCCTTGAACTTAAATTGCCTAGTGGCCTGAAGGTAAATCAAGTCTCTAATATAAATAAAGACCTGGCCCGTTCTCTTTCGAAAACAAGCGTTAGAATTGTTGAAGTTATAGAAGGTAAAGATACTATAGGTGTAGAAGTTCCAAGAGAAGATCGTCAGCCAGTTTTACTGAGCGAAGTTCTGTCGAGCAAAGTTTACGACGATTCAAAAAGTCCTTTAACCATAGCCTTAGGGAAAGATATTAGTGGCTCAGCAATTGTAGCTGATCTTTCTTCTATGCCTCATTTACTCGTGGCTGGAACAACTGGTTCCGGAAAGTCAGTAGCAATTAATGCAATGCTCATTAGTATTTTATACAAAGCCAGCCCGGAACAAGTTCGCTTAATTTTAATTGACCCCAAGATGCTAGAGTTGTCTGTGTATGAGGATATACCGCACTTACTTGCGCCAGTTATCACCGATATGAAAGAAGCTTCTAATGGTCTTAGGTGGTGTGTAAATGAGATGGAAAGAAGATATAAACTCATGGCCCATCTTGGTGTGAGAAATTTAAATGGTTTTAATAAAAAAATTGCTGAATCTATTTCTGTTGGTGAATCTATAAAGGATCCAACTTGGAAAATCAATGATGCCCCTGAAGGAGAGGAAGCTCCTAGTTTAGAAGAATTACCTTTTATCGTTTTAGCTGTAGATGAATTAGCTGATTTAATGATGGTGGTAGGCAAGACGGCAGAACAATTGATCGCAAGAATTGCTCAAAAGGCTAGAGCAGCTGGTATTCATATGTTGCTCGCAACACAGAGACCGTCTGTGGACGTTATTACCGGTTTAATAAAGGCAAATATCTCGTCTAGAGTGGCATTTCAAGTTGCATCAAAGATGGATTCAAGGGTTATTTTAGATCAAGGTGGAGCAGAACAACTTTTAGGAAAAGGAGACATGTTATATATATCACCTGGGACTTCTATACCTTTAAGGGTTCATGGTGCCTTTGTAGGGGACGATGAAGTAAAGCGCGTAGCTGATGACTGGCGTCAAAGAGGAAAAGCAGATTATTTGGATGAAGTTACCAAGGAAGAAAGAAGTGTTTCTGGGATGCCAGGTATTATCTCTGACTCGGAAGATGGAGAAAAAGATGAACTTTATGATGAGGCAATAGCTTTTGTGGCCCAGTCTAGAAGGGCTTCAATATCTGCAGTACAACGAAGATTAAGGGTTGGTTATAACAGGGCAGCAAGAATTATAGAAACTATGGAAGAGACGGGCATTGTAAGTCCTATGGCAACAAACGGTAATCGTGAGGTCTTAATTCCCGCACCTCCGGAGGATTAATTTGCGACTATTACTTTTTTTTAGTTTTTTCTTTTTTAATTCCTTTGTTTGGAGTGAAGTAGAAGATAATGTAGTCATAGTTCTTTCTTTGGACGGTATGAGGCACGACTACCCACTTAGAACAGATAGTGGTGGATTTAACATAATGGAAGAAGAGGGATTAAAGGCTGCTCAATTAGTACCAGTTTATCAGTCCTCAACTTATCCTGCTCATGTGTCCATGGCAACTGGAGTTAGTCCTGTCAAGCATGGCATTTTACATAATGGATTCTTCGATAAGAAAAAAGGCTCTTACAGTTATAGTCCAGATGCTAGCTGGATCGAAGTTGCTCCGTTATGGATTTTAGCAGAACAACAAGGGATTAAAGCAGCTACTTATTTTTGGGTGGGATCTGAAACTGACTGGAACGGGCATAAGATTTCTTATACCAAAGCTCCCTTCAACAGCAGAATATCTGAAAAAGAAAAGATTTCTCAAATATTATCTTGGTTAGACTTACCAGAAGAGCAAAGACCAAGACTTATTATGTCTTGGTGGCATGGTGCTGATTCAAAAGCCCATAATTTGGGACCTGATCATGTCTCAGTTACTAGTCAAATTAAAAAACAAGATAAGCTTTTACTATCTCTTATTGAAGAAATTAAGAGCAGGGGACTTTGGGGGAAAACGACACTTATTGTTGTGAGTGATCACGGTATGTCTGAGATATCTAATTTTATTAATATAAAAAGCTTACTTAAGCTTGAGTCTATTGCTGCCAAGATATCCTTAGGACCCGCTGTAGGTCATATTTTTTTAAATAATATTGATGATATTGATCGTGCAATTAGGGTTTTAAAGAAAAATAAAAAACTTAAAGTGTATAAAAAAGATGATTTACCTCTCAAACTAGGCATTCACGAGACTCGGTCGGGAGATATTGTTGTTACAACACCTGCGCCCAATATGTTGGTTAGTAGAAATAATAGTAACCTTCCAAAAGGAATGCATGGATATGATCCGGCTGTAAATAAAGAAATGAATGGAATCTTTTATGCGTATGGTTACGGAGTTACACATAAATCTATTGATACAGTCCATCAATTAGATATCGCTCCAACAATTGCTAATTTACTTAGGATGCAGGTGCCAGACTATATTGAAGGTAACATTATTAACTTAAATTGATGAAGCTCTTAGCAAGTTCTTTTTTATATACCTGTTTATTCTTATGTAATGCTTTGCTAGCAGAAGATCAGGTAATAGAGAAGGCTTTTATGGAATACCTTGGTAGCCAGAATTTCTTTTCTGCATCCTTTTCCCAAAAAACTTATTCAGGGGATAATGAAAGAGTTATTAAGGGCTCTATAAAGGCTAATAGAGAAGGCATGTTTAAACTCATATACGAAGAACCATTAAATGAAACTTTACTTTCTGACGCAATAAATTTTTATCGTTATGATCCTGAATTAGAACAGTTGGAAATTAGACCTATTGAAAATCTCATAGATGAAACTCCTATAGGCTTATTTTCAGCAAAAACAAGTGCATTACTTAAGACTTATAATTTAAGAGGATGTAAGACAACAATAAATAATTTGCGTTGTGAGCTTGTAACAAAGTTAAAAGACAACTATCTACAACTTATAGAAGTTAATATCTTTAATAATGTAATTAATTTTATTAGATACAAAGATTCATTCGACCAAGAAGTGTTGTTAAGATTTACTGATGTGTCCTTGAAAGAGATAGACCTTAAGGAATTTTATATAAATATTCCTGATGGGATAGATATTATTAAACATTAAATAGATTTAGAATAAGATCTGTGCTTGATTTAAAATTATTACGAAACTCACCGGAAGAGGTGGCCCGTTGTTTAAAAAGACGAGGTTACGAATTTGATTTAATCAAATGGTCTGATTTAGAAAATAAAAGGAAAAGCTTGCAGTCCGATACAGAAGGACTTCAAGCCCAACTGAATACAATTTCCAAAAAGATAGGAGAGTTAAAACGTTCCAAGCAAGATAGTTCAAAAATTAAAAAAGAAGGTACTAAATTAACTTCACTCATCAAAACTAAATCTAAGAAACTAGACACGCTTTTACAGACTATCAACGGCATTGTTATGGAAATGCCAAACATGCCGGACCAAGATGTTCCTGAAGGACAAGACGAGAAAGGCAATTTAGAGATAAGAACTCATGGCACTCCACCAAAGTTTAATTTTAACCCTTTGGATCATTTAGAACTAGGAAGTTTATATGACGGTATTGATATGGAATCAGGAGCAAAAATAACTGGTTCTAGATTTAGCGTCTTAAAGTCCGACTTTGCTAGGCTCCAAAGATCATTGATTTCATTCATGATGGATACACATGTTAATGAGCATGGTTATAAAGAAGTTTATGTACCTTATATTGTTAATTCTCAATCCTTGGAGGGAACAGGTCAATTACCTAAATTTGAGGAAGATTTATTTAAACTAGAAGGAGATCAGCCGTATTATTTGGTACCAACTGCTGAGGTACCTGTTACTAATTTATTACGAGACGAGATTATTGAGTCTAAGAATTTACCTATTAAGTACGTATGTCATACACCTTGTTTTAGAAGTGAAGCAGGAAGCTATGGTAAAGACACCAAAGGGATTATGCGATTACATCAATTTGAAAAAGTTGAACTGGTACAAGCTGTAGAGGAGGCGGATTCTGAACAGGCACTGGAAGATCTTACTATGCATGCTGAATCAATTCTAAAGAAATTGGAATTACCTTATAGGGTTGTTTCAGTTTGCTCGGGAGATTTAGGTTTTGCCTCTGCAAAAACTTACGATCTTGAGGCCTGGATACCTTCGCAGGACACTTTTAGAGAGATTTCTTCTTGTAGTAATTTTAGATCCTTTCAAGCTAGAAGAATGAAAGCAAGATGGAAAAACCCTTCTAGCGGTAAAGTAGAATTACTAAATACGTTAAACGGATCTGGGTTAGCTTTAAGTAGAACTTTACTAGCCCTTGTTGAAAATTTTCAACAAAAAGACGGATCTATTTCAATTCCTGATGTTTTGAGAGATTATTTTAAATCAGATAAAATTAGTTAGTTGTAGAATAATAAAAATTCAATTTTGATAAGTTTATTAATTCTGATCTTAATGAATTAATCAAATAGCTAATGAATTAATCAAATAGCTAATTTATATTTAAATATCGATGTAATAATTCTATATTTTTAATATTTTAGTTATGCAAAAGGTGTATGTTTGTAGTAATATTTATTATTAATAAATGATAAAAAAGTTTAATAATTTTTTCTCTCTTAATAAGTGCTCATTAGCACGTAATTTCTTTGCGTCTTTCTTTTTCGCGCTGTATTCATCAATAAAATAATTGGGGTTAATTCAATGAATAGTTTTTTTAAATATATCTCCTTGGTAACAGTTGTTACTTTAGTAAGTTTCTCGGCGACAGCTGATGTTGATACTACTTCTTCTCTTAGAGGTAATGTTAATGTTGGTGGAGCAACAGTAGAAGCAGAGTTTGTTCCGACTGGTTTAACAAAAACAACCACGGCCGGAACATCTGGTAATTTCTCTCTTTCTTTTTTACCTGTAGGCGGACCGTACAAATTAACAGTTTCGGCTTCTGGTTACGATACAGAAACCTTATCTGATATTTACTTAAATCTAGGTCAGGTAGGTGATGTTTCAGTATCGTTAAGTGGCAGTAGTTCAGCTGATGTAGTTGTAGCTACAGCTCGAGCAAATTCTGAAACTTTTAAAATTGGAACTGGCACTTTACTCACTCGTGCTGATATGGATGGCATTCCAACTGTTAATAGATCTGTAGCTGATTATGCTAAATTAGATCCTAGAGTTTCTATTAATAGTGCTTCTAGTAGAAACACGCAGATTTCAATTATGGGAGCTAACAACCGTTACAACGATTTTTCTATAGATGGCGTAAGTTTTAATGACCCTTTTGGACTAAATGCTAATGGCTTTGGAACCATGAGAAATCCAATTAGTTTAGATTTTGTAGATCAAATCTCAGTAGATATTACTCCTTTTGATGTAGCCAGAGGAAACACAACAGGTGGCTCGATAGCTACAATTACTAAATCAGGTTCTAATGATTTTCATGGAAGTGTTTATTTTAGTAGTAGAGATGACTCCAATATTGGAGATGACCAAAACGGAGTTAGTTATCCTACATTTGAAGAAGAAACTATAAGTGCAACTTTTTCAGGCCCCATTATCAAAGATAGACTATTCTTTTTTGTAGGTTACGAAGAATTTGAAAAGTCGTTACCTGTCCTATACGGAACAAAGGATAGCAATGCTCAAAATAAAGCTGAAGTAGTTACAACGGCTATCGCAGATCAGATTAAGTCAATAGCCATGAATACTTATGGTTATGATGCAGGTGAAATTAATAATGTTTCTTTTCCAGAAACCTCTGAGGAATATACGATTAAATTAGATGCGATCATTAATGATTCAAATAGGGCGGTTTTTAATTATTCTTATAACGAAAGTGTATTACCTAGAAAATATAATGGAGGTGCAACCGTATTCAGTAATAATTACTACTCCAAGCCACCGGAAATTGAACGTGTTTCTTTTGAGCTTTATACTGATTTAACAGATAGATTAACCTCTAAGTTGAAGTTTTCTTCGTATGAAATGGAAGAAGATGATGCATCTTTAGGAGATCCTTTTTTCCCTGAAGTAAATATTTCAGTGACTGATGGCGCTGGTGGTGAAGATAATGTTTACCTGGGTGGGGATAGATACCGAGGGGCTAATCACATCATAGTAGACAGCGATCGCGTTACCTTTAAATTAGAATATGATGCTGATGATCATCTTTACACAATGGGTATTGAGCAAGAGGAAAGTTCGGTTTACAACCTCTTTATTGCGCGTTACAACGGTGAAATACAATTCGATGGTATAGATAATTTTCAAGCAGGTACTTGGGATTATTTAAGATTTCATACACCCCTTGCGGGCAATGACCAAGTTGGTACAGCTGCTGCTAATTTTGAAGTAGATAAAACAACTATGTATTTTCAAGACAAGTGGTATGCATCGGATGATTTAACAGTAATCATGGGCATGAGGTATGATAAAAGAGAAACACCTACGAAGCCTACTTTGAATCCTAATTTCTTGGCTCGAAACGGAATAGGCAATAATTCAAGATTTGATTTTGATAGTTTCCAACCTAGAGTCTCGTTTAAATACAACGCAACTGATCTGTTTGGAGACAAAGTTGCAAGCGCTAGTATTAGAGGAGGAAGAGGGTTATTCTTGGGAAGAATTGCTAATGTCTGGTATGGAAATGCTTATTCTAGATCAGGCGGTTTAACGGACTACAACAGATTCCGTTCTTTCTCTGACACGGTTGGTGTAATGCCTGCTGCTAATGTAGCTCCGCCTCAATTCTTTTGGTTAGGCTCTACAAGTAGTTATCAAGTTAGAAGTGCTTGGTTTGGAGATGCCCAAGGTACCGATCCTAACTTTGAGGCTCCCTCTTCTTGGAGATCAAATTTAGCCTTAGATTTAGTTTTAACTTCGGGTTATGACATAACTCTTGAAGCAAACAGGGATAGTGTAAATCAAGGTGTATTTTATCAAGATCTTGGCCTAACACAGACAGGTACACTTGCTGACGGCCGTGGAACTTATAAAGGAAAAGGTGACTATTGGATGACAAATGATGACCAAGGTGGAGCAACAGCTTACACCATATCCGTTGGTAAAACTTTTGGTGATGTTAGGCTCTATACTGCTTATACCAATATGGAAACTACAGATGTTTATCCTTTAACGTCAACTCAAGCAGAATCCTCTTATGGTTATACTCAAAGATGGGATGGTGAAAATTTAAATGCAGAACGCTCATCCTTTATGGTAGAGCATAAATTCATAGCAACTATGGACTACACTGCTCAATTCTTTGGTGAAAATGACACAAGATTCTCTATGGTCTATATAAGAAAGAGTGGAGAACCTTATAGTGTTTCTTTTGATGAACCAGGGTATAACAGCGTTACGGGGTCTTCTCAGTTTTATGCTGATTATGCTTTAGCCTATATACCAACAGGTGTAGACGACTCAAATGTCTCGTTTACATCAGCTTCAACAGCTGCTGCTGTTATGTCTCATGTTAATGGTACAGCTTTAGCGGGTTATAAAGGAACCTACGCACCTAGGAATGCGTTTACCAGTCCTTGGTATGGAAGATTGGATCTTCGAATTACTCAAGATATTGAAGTAAGGGATGGCCACAAAGCTATCATCTACTTAGATTTATTGAACCTCTTGAATTACCTTGATGACAAGAAAGGGATAGTTAAAGAGTATGGCTATAATAATAGTCGTCAGATTCTTGTTGATGGAGTAACTGATGATGGTAAATTCATCATATCTGGAGTTGACCCGGATGATAATCTTTGGGTACAGAATGGAGATGGTCAGTCTGCTTGGCAGATGAATTTAGGATTTAAGTATCAATTCTAATTCAAGTTTAACTATGAAAAGCGCCACTTTATGTG
>Ga0209402_10003365_pt1 | contig 15327 bp, 16 predicted proteins | sample ArcticOcean_MG_C_3_FD_187437 | JGI IMG/M metagenome (GOLD analysis project Ga0209402, IMG submission 187437) | Marine microbial communities from western Arctic Ocean - ArcticOcean_MG_CB8_126 (SPAdes) (version 2) | ecosystem: Environmental > Aquatic > Marine > Oceanic | place: Arctic Ocean... | reverse complement strand
CTCTCGTCGGCAGCCAATATACCTTTTCCTTTTGCTACCATTTGTTTTGCGATGTTTTCAATCTCGTTCATTTGTTTCTAAGGCTTTTATACCAGGTAAAATTTTTCCTTCAAGGAGTTCTAAAAAGGCTCCACCAGCAGTTGATATATACGTAAATCCCTCAAAGTAATTAAATTTATTTATTAATGCTGCTGTATCTCCACCACCAGCAATTGATGTAAGAGACTTATTTTTGGTATTTTCAGTAATTTTTTTAGCAATTTTGTTGCTTCCATTTGAGAATTCATCAATCTCAAAATAACCAGCTGGACCATTCCATAAAATAGTTTTCGAAGCATCTATTATTTTGACAATAGTTTCTACAGTTTTGCTCCCAATGTCTAAAATTAAATCTGTGCTGTCTATTTCATTTAAGTTTTTTAATTGACCTTTTGAACTGATATTTTTCGAAACAACGACATCAATAGGAATTATTATTTTACAATTACTTTCTTGAGCTTTTTTTATAACATCTGCAATCAAGATCTCTGTATTTTTTTCATAAACTGACTGGCCAATATTATAATTTTTATACTTTATAAAATTATTAGCCATTGCCCCTACAATTATAATATTATTCATTTTTTTAATTAGATTAGTTAAAACTCCTATTTTGGTAGAAATTTTTGAACCCCCAATAATGCAGGAAACTGGTTTTGCAGCACCCTCGGTTAGCATTTTTATCGTGTTTATTTCTTCTAATAATTGCTGTCCAGCATAGGAACTTATATGATTTGTAATTTCAGAAATTGAAGCATGAGCTCTATGGGAACAGGAAAATGCCTCATTCACATAAATGTCTCCATTTTTAGCAAGTTGCTTAGCAAAATCTTCTGAATTTAACTCTTCACCTTTATAAAATCTTAGATTTTCAAGAAGCAAAATATCCCCATTAGAAATATTTTTAGACTTTTCAATAACTTTTAATCCAATAGTTTCATTTAAAAAAGATACTTTTTTATTTAATAAGATGGCTAATTCTTTTGCAATTGGCTTTAAAGTTAATTCGGGAACAATCTTGCCTTTAGGTCTACCTACGTGAGATATAATTATTATTTTTGCTTTATTTTTTATTAAAAATTTTATAGTGGGTAATACTTTTTTAATCCTTGAGGCTTCACTTATCGATCCTCCATTTAATGGCACGTTAAAGTCAACTCTTATCAAGACTCTTTTTCCTTCTAGTTTAAGGATATCAACTAAATTATTTATTTTAGCCATAGAGCATTAGATTTTTGCAAAGTATTTTGCCAAGTCACACATTCTAGAAGCAAAACCCCATTCATTATCATACCAAGCAGAAACTTTAGCCATTTTATTTTCTACAACTTTTGTTAACGAAAGATCCACTATTGCAGAATGCGGGTTGTGATTAAAATCTGAAGATACAAGAGGTTTAGTGTTTACGTCTAAAACATTCTTTAAGCTAGATTTTGAAGCTTTAATAAAAGAATTATTTATTTCTTTAACTGTTAAGTTTTTATTTGAATTAAATACAAATTCTACCAATGAAACATTGGGTGTAGGAACTCGTATAGAAATTCCTTCTACTTTATCTTTTAAATCTGGAATTACATCACCCAGAGATTTTGTTGCACCGGTCGTTGTTGGTATCATCGAGTTTGTAGCCGCTCTAGCTCTTCTTAAATCTTTATGTGAATTATCTAACAATCTTTGGTCAGTAGTATAAGAATGAATAGTTGTCATAAAACCTCTTTCAATTTTAAAACTGTCATTGAGCACTTTAGCTACTGGCGCTAAACAGTTGGTGGTACATGAAGCAGCAGAAATTATTTTATCTTTTGAATTTATATTTTTATGATTTACCCCAAAAACAATATTAGTAGCACCTTTGCAAGGCGCAGAAACTAAAACTTTTTTAGCACCAGATTTTATATGTAGTGATGATTTTTCCTTTGAATTGAATTTACCTGTACACTCCAAAACAACGTCTATTTTATATTTCTTCCAATCTATATCAGCAATTTCACTTTCTTGAATCATGCTTATTTCTTTTCCATCAACACTAATTGATTGACTTGAATAGTTTATTTTGTTTTTTAAAGGCCCATGAATAGTGTCATGTGATAATAAAAAACTACTAATTTCTGCATTGCTTCTATTGTTAATAGCTACGATCTCTATATCTTTTCTCTTGTTTTCAATAATAGATCTTAATGTCATTCTACCTATTCTTCCAAAACCGTTGATAGCAATTTTTATAGACATATTTATTTTCCTAACATTTTTTTCGCAAGTTCAACAATATGATTACTAGTTATATTAAAATGCTTATACAAATCTTTAATTGGTGCACTTTTACCAAAAGAACTCATGCCTATAGAAGATCCTTTTTCCCCTACATATTTTTCCCAGCCAAAAATACTGCTTGCTTCTATAGAAATTTTTATCGAATCTTTTTCAAGTATTTTTTTTATATAATCATCTGTCTGTTTATTAAATAACTCTTGGCATGGCATTGACACTACTTTTGAATTTATATTTATATCCTTTAATTTATTATAAGCTTCAATTGCAATTTGCACTTCAGATCCAGATGCGATCAAAGTTACCTCTACATTAGAATTATTTTTTTTAATTTCATAAGCTCCAAAACTACACATATTTTTTTTACTTAGTGTTTCAGTAATAAATGGAAGTTTTTGTCTTGATAAAGCTATCACACTAGGAGTATCAGAACTTTTTAAGGCTATTTCCCAACACTCAAGTGTCTCAATTGTGTCAGCTGGTCTAAATACATTTAAATTTGGAATTGCTCTTAGGTGAACAAGATGTTCTATGGGTTGATGTGTAGGACCATCTTCGCCTAACCCAATAGAGTCATGTGAAAATATATATATTACTTTTAATCCCATTATAGAAGACAATCTAAGTGAAGGTTTGCAGTAATCCAAAAAAACTAAAAAAGTTCCACCATAAGGAATGATGCCCTCATGCAAAGCCATTCCATTCATTATTCCTGCCATTGCATGTTCTCTAACACCATAGTGAATATAATTTCCTTTAAAATCACTAGGCTTAATTTTTACTGAATGTTTTGTATTTGTATTATTGGATCCACTTAAATCTGCTGATCCTCCAATTAATTCAGGCAAGTTATTTGTAATTGCTTCTATTACAGCTTCTGAAGATTTACGTGAAGCTAGATCGGGTTTTGAATTAAAAATTTTTTGTTTTTGTTCTTGAATAAGAGTATCAAAGTGTTTTGGTAATTTATTATTATGAATTCTTGAGAATTCATCCTTTATTTTTTTATTTTTTTTATGAAAAATTATATTCCATTTTTTTTCATCTTTAATTCCTTTTTCTCCAATTTTTTTCCACTCATTTTGAATTTCATTTGGAATTTCAAATGGTTTATATTTCCATTTCAATTTTTTTCTAACTAATTTAACTTCATCTTCTCCAAGTGCTGCGCCATGTGAAGATGATTTGCCCGCCTTATTTGGGGATCCATAGCCAATAATAGTTTTACAAGAAATTAGAGTAGGCTTTTTAGAATTTAAACTTTTTTTAATTGCTTTAGATATTTGAGTTTCGTCGTGACCATTAATTTCTTGAAAAGACCATCCATAACTTTCAAATCTTTTTTTATAATTATCCGAAACCGATAGACTTGTAGGTCCATCGATAGAAATTTTATTATTGTCAAAAAAAACAATAAGGTTTTTTAATTTTAAATGTCCCGCCAAACTCATAGCTTCATGGCTTATACCTTCCATAAAATCGCCATCACTAGCAACAACATAGGTTTTGTGATTTACTAAACTGGAGCCAAATTTCTTTTTTAATATTTCTTCTGAGATCGCCATACCAACAGCGTTAGCAAGGCCTTGCCCTAAAGGCCCAGTTGTAGTTTCGATGCCAGTATTTTTTTTATACTCAGGATGACCCGCACATATTGAATTTAATTGTCTAAATTTTTTTATATCGTTTATTGATATACTTTTATATCCAGTAAGATAAAGTAGAGAATATAAAAGCATTGAACCGTGTCCTGCGGAAAGAATAAATCTATCCCTATTCACCCAACTTGGATTTTTTGGATTAAACCTTAGGTAGTATTTAAATAATACAGTAACTACGTCTGCCATACCCATAGGGAGACCGGGATGACCGCAGTTAGCTTTTTGTACGGCATCAATAGATAGAAATCTTATTGCGTTTGCTAAATTTTTAGAGAATGAATTCACCATAAAACCTATATAGACTTGAGCTCATCAAATCAATAATATGATTTCAGAATAAATCAAATGAAAAATTACATAGAAAAAGAAAAAAAATTGTATAAAGTTTTAAAAAAATTAAATTTAATGTCAAATAAAGTTGTAAAAATGAATAGTGACATTAATTCCCTCAATTTGGAGAAAAATCAATTATTAAGGGAAAAAGAAGAGTCAAAAAAAAACTTTGAAAACCTTATGCACCAACACCAAGAATTAAAATCTGAGCTAGAGAAAGTAAACCAGGATGTGTCAAGCAAGTTTGGAGATAAAAATAATTTTAATCAAAAAATTGATGAACTTAACCAAGAAACCGAAACATTGATTGATGAAATTGAAAAATGGCAAACGTAAATATAAAGTTTAATAACAAAGATTATTTATTATCTTGTGATGATGGACAAGAAGAAAATCTTATAGAATTAGCAAACCATTTAGATACTAAATATTCTGAATTAAAGAAAAATTTAGGGAACATAGGAGAAAATAAACTACTACTAATTACTTCAATTAAAATGATCGATGATTATTTTGATTTATTCAAAAAAACAAAAAATTCAAAGTTTGAATTTGAGAAATTGTCATTAAAATTTAAAGAGTTAAAAAATTTAGCTATTAGTTATAAAGATGAGAAAGAGTTAGAAATTAAAAAATTAAAAGAAGAATTGAGTGCTATCAAAGAAAATGCAGAAAAGAACAAAAGTGACTACGAAGAAATTTTAGATAAAACAACAGAATCAATAGAAAAATTTATTGAAAGCTCTGATGTTGAAGCAGAAAAAAAAATACAATAAATGAAATATGATAAATCTTTTCTAAGAAAAAAATCATTCTTAATAAGAAAAAAAAAATACCTGCCAACAGAGAAATTTAATTTCCAAATAATATTCAGGCTAATAAAAAAGCATTTTGGAAGAAAAAAAATAATTATTGCTGGTTATTATCCATCCAGTTATGAAGTAAATATATTAAAGTTGCTTGAAATAGCCTCAGAATATAAGTTTAATATTTGTTTGCCTGTAATCAGATCCTCAAACAGCATGGATTTTAAAAATTGGCATTACAAAGAGCCTTTAAATATTAATAAATTTGGAATTTTAGAACCCAAAAATTCAAATAAGAAAATAATTCCAGATTTAATCTTAGTTCCTCTGCTAGCATATGACTCTAAATTAAATCGTTTAGGTTATGGGAAGGGATATTACGACCGAGCTTTAAAAAAAATTAATCAAATTAAAAAAAAAACAATTTTTTTAGGTATAGCTTTCTCATTCCAAAAATGTTTAAAGATTCCTGTTAACAAACATGATGTTAAATTAGACTATATTTTTACAGAACGAGGTATTATAAATTAAAATTATTTAATTATGAATATTCTTTTACTTGGAGATATTATGGGTCCTGCTGGACGACAAGCCATATGTGAAAATCTTCCAATTCTTATTAGAAAAAAAAAATTAGATTTTGTTGTGGTTAATGGAGAAAATGCAGGCGACCAAGGTGTAGGAATAACCCAAAGTATTGCCAAAGAGTTTTTTGATGTAGGAGTTGACGTCATAACAACTGGCAATCATGTTTGGGATGAAAAAGAAGCATTAGAATTTATAAAGTTTGAAAAAAGATTATTACGACCTCAAAATTTAGTTAAAGAATCGCCTGGAACTGGCATTGGCATATTTAAATCAAAAAATAAAAAAAAAGTCGCTGTAATTAATTTAATGGGGAACATCTTTATGAAAAAATGTGATGATGTTTTTGAAGCTGCTAAAAAATTTATTCAAGAGGTTACGTTAAAAAACAATTCAGATTTCATTATTGTGGATATGCATGGTGAGATAACAAGTGAAAAAATGGCTATGGGCTATTTTTTTGATGGAAAGGCGACAGTTGTAGTGGGGACGCATACCCATGTTCCTACTTCAGATTATAGAATATTAGAAAAAGGGACCGCTTACCAAACAGACCTTGGGATGTGTGGTGACTACAATTCTGTTATTGGAATGAATAAAGATAATTCATTAAAAAAATTTTTAAAAGATCCTTCTGCAGGAAGACACTATCCCGCTCTGGGACAAGCTACTATTTCTGGTTTACTGGTTCAAGCTGATGATAACACTGGATTAGCTAATAAAGTTGAGCCTATTGTTTTAGGAGGAGTATTGGAGAACAAAATATAATTTATGGCTGGGCATTCACATTGGGCTGGAATAAAACACAGAAAAGGAAGAGCAGACAAAGAACGTTCAAAAATTTTTTCAAAACTTTCAAAAGAAATTACGGTAGCTGCTAAATTAGGGGCAAAAGATGCTGATATGAATCCAAGATTGAGATCTGCGATACAATCAGCTAGAGCAGCTAATATGCCAAAAGATAATATCGAAAGAGCTATTAATAAATCAGAGTTAAACAAAGATATAAATTATAGCAGTATTGTCTACGAAGGTTTTGGACCAGAAAAAATCGCTGTAATAGTGGAAGCATTAACTGAAAATAGAAATAGAACAGCCTCAAATGTTAGAACAATATTTCAAAAAAATGGAGGGAATTTAGGAACGTCAGGTGTGGCTTCACATCAATTTAAGCAAGCTGGCGTTATTAGAGTTGAAAAAAGTAAAATTACAGACAATGATATATTAGAACTAGCAATCAATGCAGGTGCTGAAGATTGTTCTTCTAATAACCTCCACCACGAAATCATTACACTAAAAGAGAACTTTTATAAGGTCAAAGTTGAAATAGAAAAAAAAATTCAGGAATTTTCATCATCTGGTATTGAATGGCTGCCTATAAATAAAATTTCCTTAAACCAAGAAAAAACTAAGTCTGTATTAAATTTACTTGAACTGTTAGAAGATGATGATGATGTTCAATATGTTTATGCTAATTTAGAAATAGAAAATATCAGTTTAATGAAAGATTCAAAAAAATGATAATTATTGGTGTCGACCCCGGAATAAGTGGAGCTATTAGCATTATTGAAAATAAAAAGATTCTAGAAGTTTATGATACACCCACAATGATCGAAGGAAAAAAAAATAAGAAACAAATAAATGGAGCCCAGGTAACCAATATAATCAAAGAAAGAATAAAAAATGAAAAAGAAGTAATTGTTGTAGTGGAGCAGGTTAATGCAATGCCTGGACAGGGGGTAACGAGTATGTTTAATTTCGGGCAGTCTTTTGGAGTCATTAAGGGTATTTGTGCAGCACTAAATTTACCAATTTATTTCGTTAGACCCACAAAATGGAAAAAATATTTTAATTTGATTAAAACAAATAAAGACGCAAGTAGAACCAAAGTAATAGAAGCTTATCCAGAAATATCTAATAAACTGCATAGAAAAAAAGACTGTAATAGAGCGGATGCAATTTTAATTGCCTTATATTTCAATAATACTCAGCTTTAGTGCCAAATTCATGACACATTTAAATGTAGATTAATCTTAATGGAACAAGAAGTAGCTACACAGGTTGTTGGTTTAGGAGGATCGACTGATTTTTCTCTAATTCAACTTTTTCTAAGAGCAGATTTTATTGTTAAAAGTGTTATTATACTTTTAATTTCAGCGTCAGTCTATTCATGGGCATTAATATTTGAGAAATATAGACTTTTTAAAAAAATAGAAAAAACAAGTTTAAATTTTGAAAATAAATTCTGGAAGTCTAAATCAGCAGTAGGTTTTTTTAATACTCTATCGAATAGAGAGAAAGATCCGCTTACAAGTATTTTTCAATCAGCGATGCTTGAAGTGATTAAAACAAAATCAAAATCTTCTTCAGAACAGGCCGTTAGAGTAAGTAGAGTTCTTGAAATTTCTAGTGATCGTGAAATGAATTTAATTGAAAAGCATTTTACTTTCCTAGCTACAGTTGGGTCAACTGCTCCTTTTATTGGTTTATTTGGAACGGTCTGGGGTATTATGAATTCCTTTCAATCAATAGCCATTTCAAGAAATACTAGCTTAGCAATAGTAGCACCAGGAATTGCAGAAGCGCTATTTGCAACCGCTCTCGGCTTGCTTGCTGCAATACCAGCAGTTGTTGCCTATAATAAATTTAATAGTGACTCTAGAAAATACAGCATACGTATAGAGAATTTTTCTAAAAGATTTATATCAATTATTTAAAATAAAATTATGAGTTTTAAATTTAATCGTTCATCAAAAGAGCCAATGAGCGAAATAAATGTTACACCTTTCGTTGACGTCATGTTAGTTTTGCTTATCATTTTTATGGTTACCGCCCCTTTATTGACAGTAGGTGTGCAGGTAGATCTGCCAGAGTCATCAGCAGACTCTCTTCCAGATGACCAAGAACCTTTGACATTATCAATTAATTCCAAAGGAGAGGTTTTTATTCAAGAACATCAAGTATCTTTCCACAAGATAATTCCAAAAATTTTGGCGATTTCAAACAACAGAACGGACACAAGAATATATGTAAGAGGAGACAAGACGATTAATTATGGAAGAGTGCTGGAAGTAATGGGAATGCTTTCAGGAGCTGGATTTTCTAAAGTTGCTTTAATTTCTGAACCATATAAAAATTAACATGAGTAAAAGTATTTTTTTGTCCCTAGCTTTTCATGGAATAATGATTATTCTTACCGCTCTCAGCTTACCTTTTATGATTAGATCTCCAATCGATTTACCACCAATTTTATCTGTTGATTTAATTCAAATTACTGATGAAACCAGTATTCCTTACGCAGCAAAAGCAACAAAAACTCTAGAAAAAATAAAAAAAAAAGAAGAGCAAGAAAGAATAGTTTCTCAACAGGCACCACCAACTGAGAAAAAAAAAGAAAAACCTGATAAAATTCCGTTACCTGAAGATTTAAATAAAGAAAAAAAAGAAATGGTAAAAAAAAAACAAAACCCCAAAGAAGTTAAGGATGAAGTTAGGCAGGCCTCTGAATTTGAAAAAAAAGAACTTTTTGACCCCAGTCAAATTGCAGCTTTAATTGACAAATCTAAAGAAGAACAAGCCGAAACTTTAAAAAAAGATGATAAACTTACACAAAGCAATGTTAAAAACTCATTGGTATCCAGTTTAACATTAAGCCAAGAAGATGCTTTAAAAGCACAAATTTTTGGTTGCTGGAGTCTTCCTTTAGGTTTACCGTATCAAGAAAATTTGCTAGTAAGGATAAAATTAAAGTTGAAACCAGACGGTACAGTTATAAAATCAGAAATATTAGATCATGCTAGAATGAACATGCCTGGACAAGGTTTTTATAGAGTTTTAGCTGAAAGTGCTCTCAGAGCTATAAGGATTTGTCAGCCTCTAAGAGTGCCTCCTACAGGTTATGAGAAATGGAAAGATTTACAATTGAATTTTGATGCAAATGAAATGTTAAAAGGATAAAAAATATGATGAAAAAATTATTAATTCTTGTTTTTTTCTTATCGGTTTATACCAGTTTGTCTAAAGCAGCAGTTGAAGTGGATATAACAAGAGGAAATCTTGACCCTCTTCCAATTGCAATCTCTCCTCTTTATGTAGAACCTGGATCTCAAGAAATACAACTGGGAAAAAAAATTATCAAGAATGTAGGAGAGGAAATCTCAAAAGTTATTGAAATAAATTTTAGAAGATCAGGACTTTTTAATCCATTAAAAAAAGAATCTTTTGTACAAAGCCCAGATATAGCTCATGTTAAACCAAGATTTGAAGATTGGAAATTAATAAAAGCGCAAGCTCTTGTTACGGGTAAAGTAAAAATTACTAACGATAAATTAAGAATTGAATTTAGACTTTGGGATGTTATCGCTGCAAAAGAAATGGTTGCCTTAGCATTTTCGACGTCGCCAGATAATTGGAGAAGAGTTGCTCATATAATATCAGATAAAATATATAAAAGATTGACAGGCGAGGATGGTTATTTTGATACACGTATTATTTATGTTTCAGAAACTGGTCCTAAAACACAAAGGCATAAAAAACTTGCTATCATGGATCAAGATGGGGCTAACGTAAAATATTTAACACTAGGAAATGAATTAGTATTAACTCCAAGATTTAGTCCAACAAATCAACTAGTAACATATTTGTCTTATTTTAGAAACTTACCTAGAGTATATTTGCTAGATATTGAAACAGGAATACAGGAAGTCGTTGGAGATTTTCCTGGAATGACTTTTGCACCAAGATTTTCTCCTGATGGTAAAAAAATAATAATGAGTTTTGCTAAGGATGGGAATTCAGATATTTATACCATGGATATAGAATCAAGAGTGGTAGAAAAAATTACAGAACACTCTTCTATTGATACGTCGCCATCATATTCACCAGATGGAAAACATATTGTTTTTAATTCTGATAGAAGTGGTCTACAGCAAATTTATGTTATGAGAAGTGATGGTTCGAATGTTAAAAGAATAACTTTTGGAAATGGATTGTACGGAACTCCTGTATGGTCACCAAGAGGGGATTTAATTGCATTTACAAAAGTGCATAAAGGAAAGTTTTATATTGGGGTTATGCGACAAGACGGGAGTGGCGAAAGGTTACTAACTGAGAATTTTTACCAAGAAGCACCATCATGGTCACCAAATGGTAGAGTATTAATATTTTACCGAGAAACAAAGTCAGATTCTCAAGGAAAAGGGTTTTCTACCCAACTTTGGTCTATTGATCTCACGGGTTACAATGAAAGATTGATTAAGACAGAAACAGATGGATCAGACCCATCATGGTCTTCTTTGTTGTCAAAGTAGCTATTTTTGTGAAAATTGTTCTTGCAACTTAAGAGGTATTTTGAAATATTAAGTGTATTGTTTAGTATTTAAAAAATTATTAAAAATATAGGAGAATAAAAATGAATTTATTATCTAATTTAAGAAAAGTTATTTTAGTAGTATTTGCTGGTTTAATATTAACTGCTTGTGCGTCGACTACAAAGAAATCAGGACAAATGCAAGGCGATGTCTATACTGGAAATGCAACTGTTGAGTATTTAGCGACTGGTGTAAAGGACAGAGTGTTCTTTGCTACAAACAAATCGGTATTAACAACAGCAGCAAGAGATACACTTCGTAAACAAGCTGCATGGATGAGAAAAAATAAAAAAGTAACTGTAAGTATCGAAGGACATGCTGATGAAAGAGGAACAAGAGAATATAACTTAGCAATTGGCGAAAGAAGAGCTAATTCAGTTAAAGATTATCTAATGACATACGGTATATCAGGCAATAGATTGTCAGTTATAAGTTATGGAAAAGAAAGACCAGTAAACTCTGGTTCTAACCCCCTAGCTTGGTCTCAAAATAGAAGATCTGTAACAGTTAAAGCTAATTAATTTAAATTTTTAAAAAAAGACCCCTTAAATAAATTTTAGGGGTCTTTTTTTTGCCATTTTTATATTTAAATTGTTCTATTAGAATGAACAAAAAAATTATTTTTTCAATAAAGATTATTCTAATTTTTATTTTTATTAATTTAAATCTAACTAAAGTTTACGCAGAAGAAAATGAAACAATGTTAGATCAATTAATTTCTCTACAAAAAGATATTAAAACTTTAGAAAAAGCAGTTTATAGCAAAGACAATAGTGTTAAAAGTTCAAGTTCATCAATTTCAAGTAATGAAGATGATGTTTTAACAAAACATTTGTTAAAATTGTCAGACCTAGAAGAGCAATTTAAAAATTTAACAAATAATTTTGAAGAAGTTAATTTTAAATTAGATAAGTTATCTAATAGAATAACAAAAATTCAAACAGACAACCAAGTGCGTTTTCAAGATATTGAAAATAATACGCCAAACAATAACAAAAAATTATCTAAAAAGAAAAAATTACCTGGTAGTGATCAACCCCAAGATCTGGGTGGAGTTTCTGACTCAGATGTTGCTGCCTTAGAAACGGTCCAAAAAACTCAATCAATTGAATCTGCAGGTACTGTTATAACTGAAACGTCAGAAAGAGCTGAAAAAATACTTCCAGATGCTTCTCCTGAAAAACAATATGAATTTGCAATAAGTTTTTTAAAAGTCGGTGATTATGAAACAGCTGAATATGCTTTAAGAGAATTTGTTGATCTCCATCCAAAACATGAACTAGCAGGAAATGCACAATACTGGTATGGGGAAACGTTTAGAGTAAGACAGCTTTACCAAGATGCTGCTACAGCATATTTAGATGGTTATCAAAAATATCCAAAGAGTAGTAAAGCACCAGTTAATTTGCTTAAATTAGGAGTTATGCTTGTACAAATTGGTGAAAAAGAACAAGGTTGTTCTATGATTAAAGGTGTTAAAGTTCAATATCCAAAAGCTAATCAATCTGTTATTCAAAAAGCAGAATATGAAAAGAAAAAATTTAACTGCGAAAAGAAAAGCTAAAGAAAAATTTTTACCGATAAAAGATTCCAAAATTAATCGACTTTATCAAAAATTTGAAAAAGTAGTTAAAAAGAATATAAATAGAAATGATTTTGCGGTAGCGGTTTCTGGTGGATCAGATAGTTTATGTTTATCGTACTTTAGCAAACTATACAGATCAAAGTTTAAGAATAAAATTTACACATTAATAGTAAATCATAACATTAGAAAAGAATCTAATAAAGAAGCCCTGCAGGTTAAAAAGATTTTAAATAATAAACAAATAAAAAGTGAAATTTTAACCTGGAAAGGAGAAACGCCTAAAAGTAATATTCAAAGCAATGCAAGAAATTTTCGTTATTTATTGTTATCCAATTATTGTGAAAAAAAAAATATTAAATACTTAATAACAGGACATCATATGGATGACCAAATTGAGAATTTTTATATAAGATTATTAAGAGGTAGTGGTGTTAGAGGATTATCCTCTATGCCAGATGAAATGAGTTATAATAAAAATTTAAAAATCTTAAGACCATTTTTACAATTTAAAAAGAATGAATTAGAACATGCAACTTTAACCTACTTTGGTAATTTTATTAAGGATCCTTCAAATAATAATGAAAAATTTTTACGTGTAAGAATTCGAAAGTTTAGAAGAGAGATTGAAGGAGAAGGCGTTAATGACACTAAAATTATCAGAACTATTAACAATCTCTTATCATCCAACGATTCTATAAATTTTTATAAAAATAAAGCTCTTCATAATTATGTAAATTTTTTATCTAAAGATAAATGTGAAGTTAGTATAAAACTCTTCTCAAATGAATCTGATGAAATTACCTTTAAATTATTTTCAGATCTTTTATCTTTGATTTCTAAAACTTATTACCCTCCAAGATCAGCAAAAGTGCTAAATTTGATAAAAAGACTCAAAAAGACAAAGTATAAAAAATCTACTCTAGGCGGGTGTATAATTGAAAAAAAAGAAGGTTTTATTTCAATATTAAAGGAAAAAAAATAAGGATTATCAATATCTATTTAAAAGTGTCTTTATTGCTACTTGTTTACAAAAAAATAATGGTTATCTTTATTGGTATATGAATATCAAGAATTTGATGATGTGGAGTTTAATAGTCCTTCTCGTAGTGGGTCTTTTCCAGTTATTTCAAAATCCAAAACAAACAACTAATTCTGAAAAAATTACATTCTCAAATTTTATAAAAAATGTTGAAGATGGAAGAGTCGTTCAAGTTAATATAAAAGGAAACAATATAGAGGGAATATTAGCTGATGGAAGTGTATTTAACACATATGCCCCTAACGATCCAAACCTTGTCGAAAAACTTACATCTAAAGGTGTTAACATTACTGCAGCACCACTGGATGATAAAATGCCATCATTGCTAGGCGTCCTCTTGTCGTGGTTTCCAATGTTGTTATTAATTGGTGTATGGGTGTTTTTCATGAGACAAATGCAGGGCGGCAAAGGCGGTGCAATGGGCTTTGGCAAGTCCAAAGCTAAATTATTGTCAGAAGCAAGAGGTAAAGTAACTTTCAATGATGTTGCTGGCATTGATGAGGCAAAAGAAGAAGTGGAAGAAATAGTTGAATTCTTAAGAGATCCAAGAAAATATAGGCGTCTAGGAGGAAAAATTCCCAAGGGAGCACTTTTAATTGGTCCACCAGGAACTGGAAAAACTTTATTAGCTAGAGCAATTGCTGGAGAAGCTGAGGTGCCTTTCTTTACAATTTCTGGATCTGATTTTGTTGAAATGTTTGTTGGCGTTGGAGCTTCTAGAGTAAGAGATATGATGGAACAGGGCAAAAAAAATGCTCCTTGTATAATTTTTATAGATGAAATTGATGCAGTTGGAAGAAGCAGAGGAGCCGGCTTAGGAGGCGGAAATGATGAAAGAGAACAGACATTAAATCAGCTTCTTGTTGAAATGGATGGTTTCGACACAAACGAAGGAGTAATAATAATTGCAGCAACTAATAGACCAGACGTTTTGGATCCTGCATTACTAAGACCAGGTCGATTTGATAGACAAGTAGTGGTTTCTAATCCTGATATAGTTGGAAGAGAAGCTATATTAAAAGTTCATATTAAAAAAATTACCACAGGGCCTGATGTAAAATTAAGAACAATAGCTAGAGGTACACCAGGATTTTCTGGAGCAGATTTAGCAAACTTGTGCAATGAATCAGCTTTATTAGCTGCTAGAAAAAACAAGAGAATTGTAACAATGTCAGATATTGAAGAGGCTAAAGATAAAGTAATGATGGGAGCTGAAAGAAGATCAATGGTCATGACAGAAGATGATAAAAAATTAACAGCATATCATGAAGGGGGTCACGCAATTGTTGCATTGAATGAACAAGCATCAGACCCAATACACAAGGCTACTATTATACCTAGAGGAAGAGCCTTAGGAGTGGTTTGGACTTTGCCTGAACGAGATACATACTCGCATACAAGAGAATACATGGAAGCTAATATTTCAAAAGCTATGGGAGGAAGAGTTGCTGAAGAAATGATTTTTGGGCACAACAAAGTAACATCTGGAGCTTCTTCAGATATATCAATGGCAACTAAATTAGCAAAAGATATGGTAACAAAATATGGAATGAGTAAAGATTTAGGACCATTGTCTTATGGAGCTAACGAAGATGAAGTATTCCTTGGAAGACAAATAACAAGACAAGAAAACATGTCGGAA
>Ga0209402_10003361_pt1 | contig 15343 bp, 14 predicted proteins | sample ArcticOcean_MG_C_3_FD_187437 | JGI IMG/M metagenome (GOLD analysis project Ga0209402, IMG submission 187437) | Marine microbial communities from western Arctic Ocean - ArcticOcean_MG_CB8_126 (SPAdes) (version 2) | ecosystem: Environmental > Aquatic > Marine > Oceanic | place: Arctic Ocean... | reverse complement strand
TGATTGCAATGTTGAATGTACAGTTCCATTTGTTCCAAGAAATAATAAACCAGTTTACTGCAGTGATTGTTTTAGAAAATACAAACCAGATGATAGAGATGACAGAGGTGGAAGAGATGACAGAGGTTCAAGATCATCATATGGGCGTGATTCATCTAGATCTAATTCTAGACCAAGCAGCGGAAGAAGTGACAAATTTTTGAGAAAACAAGAAAGTTTCTATTCTGGAGGTTCTGCTAAATTCAATGAATCATTACAGAAAAAATTATATGAAATTTTAGGTGGAAAAAAATGCTCTAGCTGTGGTTCTAGTGATGAACGATCTTTAGGTATTTGTGACGCAAATAATAATCAGATATCTGCTGATACTGGACGTGGTAGTACGGCAGGATCATGGGGGAAATATATTTCTGCACCTGATACCGCTAAGAAGGAACTTAAAGTATTTTGTTCAAATTGTAATGACTCTGTAAAACCTACTCCTAAACCAAGAGACGATCGTCCAAAATCAAAAAGAAGTAAATATTTTTCTAGATAATTTATAATTAATTTTATTATTCCTTGATAATTTCAATAATTGATTTAATCTTTTTTGTTGAAACTAAATTATGTTCTTTGTCTATTACTGATTGTATAAAATCTGCAAATTTTTCAACATTCTCCTCATCTTTAAGTACAATACTATGAGCTGATCTATCTTTCAATGAAATAACTACTTCATTTTGTATTATATTTAAAATACTTGTAATGTATGTCTGTTTTTCTTCTTTTATGAAAATGAGGCTCATTAATTTTTGAGCTTCATACTCATCATCGCATGTTATACTGACTTTCATTTATTTTTTAAAAGAAATTGGTCTATTTGCTTTTTTGCTTTTTCTCGTTTTTCTTGATGAATTTTAAGAAAATCATTAATTTTTTCAATTAAAATTGCTTTTAGTTCTCCTGAAAGTAACTTTCCTGATTTATAATCTTCATAAATTTTCTTTAATTTAGTGTCATCAGGCTCAAAAAATATTCTTAGATATTGATATGATACATCGATATCTGGATTACCGCCTAATTTTCTATGCTGTTCAATATCTGGTTGTCCCCCTGAAAATGCGTATTTGTTAATTTTCTTTTTTACCATCTCTGGTGTATCTGTTGTGTAAATAGTTCCTTTTTCATCTGATGCTGACATTTTTCCTCCTGGACCTGTTAACGCTGGAACCATTATGTTGTGAATTAATGCAGGTTTTTGTTTTCCAATTTTTTGTGCAATATCTCTTGTCAATCTAAAGTGTGGATCTTGGTCTACTCCTAATGGTATCAAAACAGGTTTATCTTCTATAAAACATGGAGCTGATTGTAACGATGTATAGAAAATCATTCCAATATTTGTTTCATTAGTAAATCCAAATGTTGCTTTTGTATTTGAAAAATTAATTTTTTTTGCAACTTGAGCTGCAATTGGATATAATGTTTGAATATTTTTTGTGTTGATTATAATTTTTGTTTTTTCTGGATTAAAACCTAATGCTATGAAATCTAAAGCATTTTCATATGCATATTTGTTAGTTTCTTCTAAAGTTAAATTTGCTTTTGAATAAAATTTCTCATCATCCGTTAATTGAAAATATAAATTTACATCAAATTTTTCTTGTAACCATTTTGCAAACATCCATGGTACTAAATGACCTATGTGTGTATGCCCTGAAGGACCTCTTCCAGTATATAGAAAAAATTCAATTCCTTTTTCATAATCGTCTAAAATTCTATTCATTTCTCTATGTGAAAAGAAAATTCCCCTTCTGAGCATAAAATGATCCTCCTTTGTTAAATTCTTAATTTTCTCACGTAATTCAGGTGATATCTTTTCAGTTCCAAATTTTTCAATTAATTTGTCATAATCAATATCGCCCTCAACATGCCACGGTGTTACAATAAATTCATCAGCTGACATTCAACATGACTTAGGTTAAGGTTTAAAAAGTCTTTTTCGATATTTGATCTATTGTCACAAGTTTTTCATGATATTGAAAAAAAAATTATCAATTCGCTAAAGAAAAATCCAATTCAAACCCCTGAAACACTTGAAAAATCTACTCAACTTTTACCAGATCAAATTCGACGTGGAATTGAATGGCTAAAATTAAAAAATTTGGCTATAGTTGATGAATCAAAATCAAGTACTTTGAGTTTAGGTAAAAATGGTGTTGATTCTTTTGAAAAAGGATTACCTGAACGAAGATTGTTAAATTTACTTACAAATGGGCCTAGAAAATTATCTGATTTACAAAAAGAATTAGGATTTGTTTTTGGTCCTGCTATGGGATTATCTAGAAAAAATAATTGGATTGAAACCTCTACTGATGAAATTATTCTTAAAACAATTCCTTCTATACTACCTGGCGAAAAAACTCTTCAACAAATTGGAAGTGGAAACTTATCTAAAGATCAAATTGATAAAATTGATTTAAGTGAACTTTTGAAACGACCTGATTTTATCCTTGAGAATATTATGACATCTAAAAAAATTAGTTTAACTGATTCTGCAAAATCTATGGATGTCTCAAATATTTCTGGAGCGATAGATGTTGAAGCTAATGTACCTGAACTCTTTGTTGCAAGAACACATCCGTTAAAAGATACAATTGATGAAATACGTGAAATTTTTGTTACACTGGGTTTTTCAGAAATATTTGGAAATATGACTCAATCTAGTTTTTGGAATTTTGATGCTTTATTCACTCCTCAGGATCATCCTGCAAGAGAATTACAGGATACTTTTTTCTTAGATGGTGTTTCTGCTAAAAAAATTGGAACTGCAGAACAAATTAGAAAAGTTTCTGACTCTCATAAAAAAAATTGGAGATACCAGTGGGATATCAACGAAGCCCGTAAAATGGTTTTAAGAACTCACACAACTTGTGTAACAATCAAACATTTAGCTGAAAAAAAGCCTGATGAAGCACGAATTTTTTCATTGGGGCGTGTATTTAGAAATGAAAAAGTTAGCTACAAACATCTTGTTGAATTTAATCAAATAGAAGGTATTGTTGTTGGAAAAGATGCTAATTTGAGAAATTTAATGGGAATTCAAAGAGAATTCTACAAGCGAATTGGAATTACTAAAATCAAATTTTGGCCAACTTTTTTCCCATACACTGAACCATCTCTTCAAACTATGGTTTACAATGAAAAATTAGGAAAATGGATTGAATTATTTGGGATGGGAATTTTTAGACCTGAAGTCACTAAACCTCTAGGAATCACTAAACCTGTTTTAGCTTGGGGTGGTGGTATTGAAAGAATTGCTATGCTAAAGTATGGTTTAACTGATGTACGAGAATTTTACAATAATGATTTGGGATGGTTAAGGAGTAACACAAAATGCCAGTAATCACACTTGATTATTCTAGACTTCAAAAATTAGTTGGTAAAGTTTCAAAAAAACAAATTTCTGAATCATTACCATTTCTTGGATTGGATGTAGAATCTGAAGATGAAAAATGTATTCGAGTTGAGTATAGTCCTAATCGACCTGACTATTCTACTGATTTTGGAATTGCACTTGGATTACAAGGATTATTTGGTATCAAAACAGGTGGAATAAAACTTAAAATAAAAAAATCTACTCAATACAAAATTAATGTAACCCCTTCCATTTCAAAAATTCGCCCATATGTGACTGGAATAATTGCCAAAAATGGGAAAATTAATGGGGATATTCTTGAACAGCTTATACAAATGCAAGAAGATCTTCATATGGGGATTGGAAGGAAAAGGAAGAAATCTTCCATTGGTATTCATGATTTGAATAAAATATCTTTTCCTCTACTGTACACCACAACAACAAGAAATCATAAATTTATTCCATTAAATTCTGAAAAAGAACTTTCAATTTCTGAAATCATCAGTGATACTGAAACAGGTAAAGATTATGGTAATCTTCTTGGACAATCTTCTCAGGTACCGATAATTATAGACTCAAATAAAAAAACAGTTTCTTTTCCTCCAATCATCAATGCTGCAATAACTACCGTTACAACAAAAACTAAAAATCTCTTTGTTGAAGTGACTGGAATCAATAAAGATGATGCTGAAGATATGCTTTCGGTTGTTGCAACTATTTTACAAAGTGCTGGATTTACATTAGAAAATATTCAAATTTCTGGAGCAAAAAATTCTTCACCCAAACTTCAAGAAAAGAAAATGAGTGTTGATTCTTCTTTGATTAATCAAACTCTTGGTTTGAATCTTAATACTTCAAAAATCATTGCTTCATTAAAAAAATCTAGACTTGATGCCGTATCTATAGGAAAAAACATTGTTTGTACAATACCTGCATATAGATTTGATATCTTTGGTCCCATGGATTTAGTCGAAGAAGTTGCTTTAGGTTATGGAATTCAAAATTTTGAGCCTACTATATCGCCATCTCAAACTATTGGTCAAACTAATACCCTATCTCTTCAGTTGAAATCTTTAGATCAAACTATGATTGGGTTGGGATTTCTTGAAGCACTGAATTCTAGTTTGAGTAGCAAGCGTGTCTTATATGATATGACTAATCGAGATTCTAAAAAAATTATTTCTGTACTTGATTCAAAAAGTCAAGAACATACCATTCTACGTGATTGTATATTTCCTGGCTTAATTGAAAATCTTTCAAGAAACATACATGAATCTTATCCTCAAAAAATATTTGAAACTGGAAGTATTTTCAATTTAGATAATCCCATATCTGAAAAAACTAATCTTGCTGTTATCAGTGCTCATAAAGATGCAAATTTTACTGAAATTAAATCTGTGTTACAAACTGCATTAAAAATTGGATTTGGAATTCAAATTGAAACTAAAACTGCCATTAATCCTAGTTTTAAAAATGGTCATTGTGCCAATATTATTTTTAATAAAAATATTGTTGGAATTATTGGTGAAATTGATTCTAAAATTATTGATAATTATAAAATCCGTGTACCTGTAGTTGGATTTGAAATTTCACTTTCTGATTCTATTCTTAAATCAATTTAGATACTAATTCATAAATTATTTTTATTAGTTATTTTCATATTTTCAATGCTTTTTAGTAGGATGTCTAATATGAAAAAACGCCCAAGAGCAGCCACACAAACGGAATAGGATGACGCTGATCGTAATCGATACCAATGATTTCTAATTCACCCAGGTGTGGTACATTGTGGGCAACCCCGGTTTCAGAACGTAATGAGGCGTATGGCTATGTCCAATGAAATTTTGCGAGTCAGAACCGGGGAACATTTTATCAATTCAAAAACCATTAAACGTTAGCCATAAGCAAAATATTCTAATGGTAAACTACTGGTTAGCAAAACAAGAACCTAGTGGACCTCGAGGATATAATTTTGAACAACTAAAAAAAGACAAGACAACTGTTTGGGATGGTGTTCATAATAATTTAGCACTAAAACATATGAGAGAAATGAAATCTGGTGATTTAATTTTATTTTACCATACTGGTAAAGAAAGACAAGCAGTAGGAATAATGCAAATCACTTCAAAACCTTACCCAAATCCAAAAGAGGATGTTGAGCGTTTTATTGTTGTTGATGTAAAATATAAAAAAACTCTAAAACGACCTATAACATTAACTGAAATAAAAAATAACAAAAAATTTAAGGACTGGGAACTTGTTAGAATTTCAAGATTATCTGTAATGCCTGTACCTAAATCTATTTGGGATGAAATTTTAAAAATTTCTCAAGACTAATTGTAATCGGTTTATTGATATAGTAGAATTATGCTATTAGTGTATGGCAACAGCTTATGTTTTAATAAACTGTGAACTAGGTTCTGAGGAAGCTATTATTCAGCAACTAAAGGGCTTAGACGGTGTTAAGGAAGTTCATGGAACTTTTGGCGCATACGATATTTTGGCCAAGATCGAATCTGATACAGTTGAAAAACTACGAGAAACAATTACGTGGAAAATTAGAAAAATTGAAAAGATTCGTTCTACTTTGACCCTTATGGGTATCGAAGGTCAAACTTAGATTCTTTTTTTTAATTATGCTTTTACATTTTATTTTTGTTGTAAAAGAAGAAGATCTTGAGAAAAAAAAAAATGAATTTGAATATGTCAAAAAAATGGCTCAATTTTACAAAGTATGGATTAATGAAAATTTTGGAATAGATTATGAAATTAAATGTGATGAATTAATTACAAAACCTAGAAGTATTTTTCAGAAACTTGATACACATACCCTTGTACGTGATCATGAACAACGAGGAAAAGATACTTATCATTTTTACTTAACTCATTTTAAACCTCTATGGACTGATTGTACCTGTGAAGGATATCATGCAGAAAATTTTGGAATGATTTTTTGGCAATCTCCTAAAGAATCTCCTGATATTTTATTTTTAGCAGAAAAAAATTGTACCACTGTTTCACATGAAATTATTCATGAAATGTTGAGGCTTAAAGGAAATAGAAAATATATTCATGAAGTTCATGATGTTTGGACAAAACATTTCTATGATCAATTAGAATTCCAACAATACGGTGAAAACTTTCAAAATACTGAAGGTAAACCTATGTTTTTAACTATGGACATTAGTAAATTCAAAAATTAATTTTTTTTAAAATATTAACACTTTGTAACTGAATAAATATTATTTTCAAAGTTTGCTATTTTGAAATCTAATTTGTTTTCAGGATCATTATCTCTTGATTTACTTAATGCTGTAAGATCTTCTAGCGCTTCTTTTCTGAAACCTACTGATGATCCATACACTGCATCTGTTAGCATTGTTCCGTGATCTCCTTTTTTAATATCATCTACCATTTCATAAAATCTATCTGTTTCTTTTTTATTAACTGGATTTCCTGTTGCTTTGTTATGTGCTAATGAAATATACATTCCATTATTTTTTACTGCAACGAGAACTTTATGATCTTTACCTGTTGCACCTGGTATGGTCTCATTTACTAATACTTCACATTTATGATACATGCTTGAAACATATGCAAAAAATCTATACTGTGCATATTTTCCTGCAGTATCTGTTTCACAACCTACAAAGACTTTATGCAATAAATGCAAAGCATCATCATTCATACTTTGTAATCTGTCGTCAATTCTACCTCTTTCAAGTAATTCTGATTTACATTCTTTAGCAATTAGAACTAAAATAAAATCTGGTAAATTATAATTTTTAAGAGCTGCAACAAATGAACCTGCTTGTGACATTCCAAATTTTGGAAATCCTTTGTTGACCATTATTGTAACTCCTTTTTAGATAATTTTGAATTTATTGACAACGCATTATTAAGCTGGGGTTAGCTTATAATTGTTGAGCACTAATTCGAACATTTTGATATCTTTTTTCATTTTTAAATTGTAAATATTAAATTCAGGGAGAATTTTCTGTATATTATGGAAATTGCTACTTCTCCTGAACTTGTTTCTAATGTTTATCTAAAATTAAAAGAAAATGTTGTCAAATTTAGAAGTGTTATGGGTCGACCTCTTACACTTACTGAAAAAATTCTATCTGGACATTTTAATGAAATTAACGAACAAAATTTTTCAGGTGGAAAAGATTATGTTTTTCTCAAACCTGACAGAGTTGCTTTACAAGATGTTACTGGACAAATGGTGATGCTTCAATTCATGCAAGCTGAATTAAAACAAACATCCTTGCCAACCACAGTTCATTGTGATCATTTGATCCGTGCAGAAGTTCAAGGTGATGTTGACATGAAAGTTTCATTAGATGAAAATAGTGAAGTCTTTAAATTTTTACAATCTGCATGTGCAAAATACGGCTGTGGATTTTGGAAACCAGGTGCAGGAATTATACATCAAGTAGTTTTAGAAAACTATGCATTTCCTGGTGGGTTAATGATTGGAACTGATTCACATACTCCTAATGCTGGTGGTCTTGGAATGATAGCAATCGGTGTTGGAGGTTTAGATGCTGCAGAAACTATGGCTGGACTACCTTGGGAATTACTTTATCCAAAAAGAGTTGGTATAAAATTAACTGGTAAACTTGACGGCTGGACTGCACCTAAAGATATTATTTTAAAAGTTGCTGAAGAACTAACTGTTTCTGGCGGAACAAATGCTATTGTTGAATATTTTGGTCCTGGTACTAAATCTATTAGTTGTACAGGTAAAGCTACTATCACAAACATGGGTGCAGAAATTGGAGCTACTTGTTCCATATTTCCTTATGATGAAAGAATGGAAACTTATCTAAAATATACTGACAGAAAAGAAATTGCAGAACTTGCAAATCAAAATAAAGAATTACTAGTTGCAGATCCTGAAGTTGAATCTAATCCTGAAAAATTCTTTGATAAAATAATTGAAATTAATTTATCTACTTTAGAGCCTCATATTGCTGGACCTCATACTCCTGACTTAGTAAGATCCATTTCTGAACTTGCTGATGATGTGTCTTCTAATGATTATGTTGATCCAATATCTGTTGCATTAATTGGAAGCTGTACAAATTCTTCGTATGAAGATATGTCTCGAGCAGCTAGTTTAGCTGAACAAGCAAAATCTAAGGGAATTAAATCTAAAATTCCCTTACTTGTAACTCCTGGATCTGAACAAATTAGAGGTACTATTGAACGAGATGGACAAATGGATTCTCTAAAAGATATTGGAGCAACTGTTTTGGCAAATGCTTGTGGTCCATGTATTGGCCAGTGGAATCGACCTGAATTAGAAAAAAATGAAAAAAATTCCATTATAACTACATTCAACAGAAATTTTCCTGGACGAAACGATGGACAAAGAACAACTCTAAATTTTATTGGTAGTCCTGAAATGATTATTGCGTTAGCATTGGGTGGTAGATTATCTTTTAATCCTATCAAAGATTATCTTACTGCATCTGATGGAAGTAAATTTAAACTAGAACCTCCAAAAATTGCAGCTGAAGTTCCTAAGGATGGATTTATGATCCCTGACGGTATTTTTGTTGCACCGCCTGTTGATTCAAATCATATTGAGGTAATTATTGATCCTAACAGTAAACGTCTTCAACGTTTGGAACCATTTACAAAATGGAGTGGCAATGACTTTGTTGAACTTCCAATAATGGTTAAGGCAAAAGGAAAATGTACTACTGATCATATTTCCCCTGCTGGTGCATGGCTATCTCTTAGAGGTCATTTAGATAATCTTAGTGATAACATGTTGTTAGGTGCTGTTAATGCTTTTAATGATGAAGTTGGAAACGGAAAAAATATTTTAAATAATTTGATTGAACCCTTTTCAAAAATTGCTAGACAGTATAAACAACAAAAACTCAACTGGGTGATTATTGGAGATGATAATTATGGTGAAGGAAGTAGTAGAGAACATGCTGCAATGACACCTCGTTATTTGGGATGTGTTGCAGTTATAACAAAAAGTTTAGCAAGAATTCATGAAACAAATTTGAAAAAGCAAGGTGTGTTAGCATTGACTTTTAATCAATCAAATGATTATGAAAAAATTCGTGAAGATGATAAAATCAGTTTAATTGATTTAGATAATTTAAAACCTGAAAAACAAGTTACTTGTGTTATTACTCATAATGATGGAAATAAAGAAGAAATTCTACTAAATCACTCTTATAATAAATTACAAATTGAATGGTTTAGACAGGGTTCTGCATTAAACGTTCTAAGTAACAAAAAATAATATTCTAAGTGGGCCCGATCGGATTTGAACCGACGATCGATGGTTTTGGAGACCATCGCCCTACCAGGCTAGGCTACGAACCCACAAGAATCGAAACAATTTGCTTGAATTTTAACTTATTTTTAACCAAGATTTATTTGCAATAATCACTAATGTTGTATTGTAACGTAATATGGCCAAACCAATTTACTTTCTATTAGGAGCGATTCCAGTAATTGCTGCAATATTACTTGCACTTCCACTCATAACAAAAAATGAAATTCCTGTATCTGCTGCAAATTCTTTTGATAAAATTGAAATTGAATATACTAAACATCAATTAAAAAAAATATCTAATGGAATTGCTGAAAGAACTGGTTCCCAAAAAACTGAAATTCTTTTAATAAAAAATGATGGAGAAATAAAATACACTATAACTGAAAAAGGATATCCTCAGCCTGACATTAAATCAAAAATAGATGAAAAAAAATTGAATAAAATTAAAGCTCTCATAAAAGAAACCGGTTTTATTGCAATAGAACCTAATTCTTTTTCAGTTTTAGAAAATGTAACTGATTACCAAAAATCTTCAGTTAAAATTACTCTTAACGGACGTGTTAATCAAATTCATTGGCCAGAATCCAATGCAACATCTGATTTTATCCCACCCATAATCACCATGGTAGAATCTGAATTAGATAAAATAATGTCTAAAATTAGTGAATAGGTACAAATAGCCTTGAGGAAAAATTAGAGTATGTTACCGCTATCTGGTGAACGAATTGATGCTAAAGGAATTATTTCTGAAAAATTAGATTCTATTGATACGATACGTGGTTCAAGTAGATTGAAGCGTGGGTTTGCTCAAATGCAAAAAAATGGTGTTGTAATGGATGTCACAAATGTTGAACAAGCCTTAATTGCACAAGAAGCTGGTGCAGTTTCTGTTATGGTTTTAGATAAACTTCCATCTGAAGTTAGAAAAGCTGGTGGAGTTGCACGTACTGCAAGCATAAAAATTATTGAAGAAATTATGGATTCTGTTACCATTCCTGTAATGGCTAAATGTAGAATTGGACATGTCAGTGAAGCATTAGTATTACAAGAAACTGATGTTGACATGATTGATGAATCTGAAGTTTTAACTCCTGCAGATGAGTTACGTCATATTTGGAAATGGGATCTTACAACACCTGTTGTTAATGGTGCACGGTCTTTGGCTGAAGCTTTGAGACGAATTGAGGAAGGTGCATCAATGATAAGAACAAAGGGTGAACCTGGAACCGGAAATGTTGCAGAAGCTATTACTCATATTAAAAAAGTTAATGATGAATTAAGAACAATAAAATCAATTTATGATTCTGGTGACAATCAAGATTTAGTACGCATATCTCGAGAATTTAAAGTGTCATATGATATTGTAGAACAAACAGCAAAACTTGGAAGATTACCTGTTGTAAATTTTGCAGCAGGTGGAATTGCAACTCCTGCAGATGCGGCATATTTGATGTCACTTGGTTGTGATGGTATCTTTGTTGGTTCTGGAATTTTTAGTGCTGATGATGCGCAACAAAGAGCAAATGCAATTGTTTTAGCAACTACTTTTTGGAATGAATCTGATAAAGTTAAGGAAGCACAAAAAATGATTGATGAAAGACAATCTATCCATGGTTTAGATGTCAAAACATTAGATTTACGTATGCAAGATAGAGGCGGTTCAGCATGAGTCTTACTTTTGGTGTTTTATCCATACAAGGGGATGTACTTGAAAATATTTTATCTGTAGAGGCTGCAATTGATGCATTAGGTATTGATGGAACTGTTACTGCTGTTAGAACTCCTGATGAAATTTCTAAAGTAGATGGTCTCGTAATTCCAGGTGGTGAAAGTACTACTATTGGACAACTCTCTAAGTTTAACGGTTCACTAAAGATCTTAAAAGAAAAAATTGAACAGGGTATGCCTGTATTGGGAATATGTGCAGGAATGGTATTGTTATCTAACAACGCCAATGATAAAGTTGTAGGAAAAATTGATCAACCTCTTTTAAATATTTTAGATATTAAATTAGAACGAAATTCTTTTGGACGTCAACGAGAATCTTTTGAATCTGATATTTCTCTAGATTCTATTGGTATTCCAAAGTTTAATGGTGTATTCATAAGAGCTCCATCAATTTCTGATGTCGGTTCTGATGTAGAAGTTTTATCTAAATTTAATGAAAAAATTATTGCTGTAAAAAAGAATAATGTAATTGGAGTTGCATTTCATCCTGAATTAACTAGTGATATTTCACTTCACAAATATTTTGTAAATCTTGCAAATACTCTAAAAAATTAATTTCTTAAATTAACTGATTTCATTTCTATGTAATTGGCACTAGTTTGTCCGTTTGTTACTAATTAAATATCATAAAAGCTAAATTCTGTCATGGCAGAACAAACTAGAACAGCATCTATTGCACCATATTTTGAACAATTTTTTCAACAGATTAAAGATGTTCATCCAAAAATTGATGCAGAACTATTAGTTAGAATTATGTTGTTTGAGATAAATTTGAAAAAATTTGTTGGTCCAGATATTCCGCATGTTCATCTTGATGTATCCTATGAAAAAGGCGTAGACCTTCACTTAAAACAAGAAGAAGCTCGAAATAAATTTCCAATTGAAATCACCACTAACAAGTGGGGCGATGGAGTTATCTTTTCGGGTCTAATGGGAATAAGACACATTGAAAAAGTCTGCGCAGATCCACAAATTGTTAAAGTGACTGGTACTGCAACTCCAAGACATAACTAATTTTTATTTTTTATAATAATTAGAATAATTTTTTTATTTATAATATTTATTTAGAAAAATTAATTTCAATTCGCATTGTATCATTGATAATTTTTATAACTTTTTCAATTATTTTTGAATCCATTGAGAAAAAGCCTCTAAATTTATCATTTCCCAAATCTTCTACAACTAAACCAAATGGACCATTAGGTCCTTTTGTGACTACAATCCACATTTTTTCAATATTTGTATCTAAACAACTTAGAATCTCTGCTGTAGCTGGAACTGAATCTGGTGGAATTAAAAATGGATCATCAAACCCTCCAATTACCCATGCATGGGGAATTTTTTTCAAAATATCTGTATACCTTTTTTGTACGTATTTGTATAATGTTTCAGTTTCAAATGTAGCTAGTAATGGAACATAATTTTTTACTGCATATGCTTCAATATCCATGCTTAATCTATAGAGATCCTCTCTTTTTGCCTCAAAATTTACGAATTGAGCCTTTGTAAAGTCCTCTAATGTGGATAATCCTGAATCAGTTGTGACATCCTTTAGATTGTCTTTTGGTAACTCCGGACATTGAATTTTTAATTCTTCTATGAAACTTTTGTATTGTTTACTCAACAATGAAAAAATCTTTTTCTTCTATTTCAATATTAATATCATATATCTCTAGTGCCAATTTAATTTACAATAATAATTTAATCTAGTAAATTATGCATTGATTTTAAATCTTTTTCAAATGGTTTTAGTATTTCTGGAATTTCAATTTTAATTGAATCTTTTAATGATAAATTTTGAGATTTTTTTTCATTCCAAACTTTAGAATTGAATTCTGATATTTGTTTGGTGATTTCTGTTTGTTCTTCTATGTTTTCAACATCAACTTGTTTTTCTTTATGTATACTTTCATTTGAATACAATATTTTCCAAAGATGTTCTGTAATGAACGGTGTAATTGGAGCTAATAATTTTAAAATTGTTGCCAATGTTTTATGAAGTGTAAATATTGCACCATCTCTTTCTTCATCTGAAAAATTAATTCCATATGCTCTGGCTTTGACCATTTCAATATAGTGTGCTGCAAATACATTCCAGGTAAATTCTCTAATTGCAATTGCAGGAATAAAGAAATTATATTCTTCATAGCCTTTCTTACATTCTTTTACTACCTTATCTAATTCAGATAAAATCCATTTATCTGAAGGATTTGTAACTCCTGAATCAATTACTGGAAAACTAGATAAAAATCTGGACACATTCCATAATTTACTTAAAAATTTTCTAGTTGATTCAATTTTTTGTTCATTACATCTAAAGTCATATCCGTGATTAATCTCACTTGCACTCCAAAATCTAAAAGTGTCTGCACCTAATTTTTCAATTACTGGTAATGGATCTATTGCATTTCCTTTACTTTTACTCATTTTCATTCCTTTTTCATCTAAACCGTACCCCATTACCCAAGCTTCAGACCATGGTTTTTCTCCTGTTAATTCTTCACATCTCAATAACGTGTAGTATAGCCATGTTCTCACAATATCTTTTGCTTGTGGTCTAATTGATGCTGGATACACTTTTTTGAAAAATTCCTCATCTTTTCCAAATTTACTAATAAAAAGTGGCGATACGCTGGAATCCATCCATGTGTCAAATGTTCTTTCTTCACCAATAAACTCTGTAGATTTACATTTTGTACAATTTGCTATTGGACATTTTTGATTCCAAGGCCTGTAATATTTTCCTGGTTCTGGAACATGTGGCTCTGAACACTTTTTACAATACCAAATTGGAATTTCAGTACCATAAAATCGTCTTCTTGAAATTGGCCAATCAATATTAATTGATTCTAACCAATTCATCAAAATCTGCTTATGCATTGTAGGATGAAATGTTATTTCTTCTCCTACTTTTTTCATTTTTTCAACTTTTTCTTTTTGTTTAACATAATATTCTTCCATTGGTATTATTTCAATTGGAGCTTTGCTTCTTTCTGAAATTGGAGTTCTATGAATAATATCTTCAATTTTTTCAACAAATCCTCTGGTTTCTAAATCTTCTATAATTTTTGTTCTTGCTTGTTTTGGTTTCAAGCCTGCATATTCGCCTGCAACTTCTGTCATTCTTCCATCTAGTCCAATTGCAATTATTTCTTCTAATTGTAATTCTCTAAATAACGCAACATCGTTTTGATCACCATAACTACATACCATTACTGCCCCTGAGCCAAATTCTTGTTTAGCTGAATTATGAGTTGTTAATTCTACTTCTGCATTGGTAATTGGAACAATTATTTTTTTACCGATATATTTTGAGTATCTCTCATCTTCTGGATTTACAATAATTGTTCTACATGCGCAAAGTAACTCTGGCCTTGTACTTGCAATAATTATTTCCTGATCTGTATCTTTTATTTTAAATTTCATGTAAACTAATTTGGTTTGTATGTCTTCATGGATTATTTCTGCATCCGCAATGGTAGTTCCTGAAATCCAATCGTAATTGTTGGGTCTATTTGCAAGATACACTTGACCTTTTTTCCACAAGTCAATGAATGTTGATTGTGTTAATGTTCTATATTCTTCAGAATCCGTTCTGTAGTAATTTGCAAAATCTCCACTAATTCCTAAACTTTTCATAATTAGAATCATTTCTGCTTCTAAATCATCTAAAGCATTTTTACATAGACCTAGAAATTCATTCCTGTCTGTTTCTCTCATTCTAATTTTGTGCTTTTTTTCTGTATACAGCTCTACTGGTAATCCGTTTCTGTCTATGCCAATTGGAAAATATACATTTTTTCCAGCCATTCTTGCAGTACGTGCAATCATATCTATTTGTGAATAATGCGCTGCTGCACCTATGTGCCATGGTCTGCCTGATGGATATGGTGGCGGTGTGTCTATTG
>Ga0209402_10003357_pt1 | contig 15346 bp, 14 predicted proteins | sample ArcticOcean_MG_C_3_FD_187437 | JGI IMG/M metagenome (GOLD analysis project Ga0209402, IMG submission 187437) | Marine microbial communities from western Arctic Ocean - ArcticOcean_MG_CB8_126 (SPAdes) (version 2) | ecosystem: Environmental > Aquatic > Marine > Oceanic | place: Arctic Ocean... | reverse complement strand
ACCAGGGTTACTCACACCCTTAAGGGGATGGCTGCAAATATGTCGGCGATCTCAGTAGCCAAATGTGCCTACCGGGTCGAGATGGCAGCATGGGAAAGTCGAAAGACAGAAATTATGGATGAAATAGCCATACTTAAAATTCAAATCAGAAAAACGGTTGAATTGATTGAGAATTATGTGAAACAAGCAGCGGCTACATAAGACACAACGACTCATGTTATACAGTCAATGAATAAAAGGACTAATAATCTATCATGCTCAAGTGCCTCGAGCGGCTTAGTCCGCTCCTGAGGGCTACTGAATAGGTTTCCGAGACACGAGAGAATAATTCATTAAATCATAGTGAAAGCGATGGCCTTAAATCAAGAGGAGGATGAAAACTCTTGTTGATATTTTTATAAAACAATATATTTTATATATATGCTGGATTAATTCCAGTCCGTGTAGGGGTATAGCTCAGCTGGTAGAGCGCCGGTCTCCAAAACCGTAGGTCGCGGGTTCGATCCCTGCTGCCCCTGTCTGAAGATCGATGAGTTGGACATCTCCAATAATTTCTCAATCACCCTGTAATTTTTTTACAGGGTGTTTTGTTTTGTATTGTATAAAGGAAAGAGGCTTCGTCATATGGCAATATCAAATACAGTGGATACTTTGCGTATAGAAATCCTGGAGGGGTTTGGTAAGGCATGGGATAAAGCCGATATAGATACCCTCATGTTATTTATGTCTGAGGATTGTATATACAGCGCCTCCGTGGGCCCTGAACCCGGTAAAACGTACACTGGTAGAGAAGAAGTTCGCCATGGATTTGAGGAGATGTTAGCCTATGACGAAGGCACATCCCTGAGCGGCGATATATTCATTTCTGGTGATAAAGCCATATCCGAGTGGGCCTACATCATCCCCAACAGAGATGGATCGAAAACCGAGATAAAGGGATTGGATATATTTACCTTTAATGGAAATAAAATTCGCAGTAAAGATGCCTATCGAAAAACATACCCCTCATGATGACTTTAATGGGAGTCCCAATATGTCATTTTATGAAGTAGAAACCTGGCGACCGAAAACGGACAAAAAAATAGACCATGATGCCATGATTCGAACCTGGTTTGATTTTGTGCGAACTCACCAGAAGGATCTGTTTGCAGAATGGAAATCTGCCCGATATTTCCGGGAGGTAGATCGGCCTACGGGCCAACCTACAGGACGGTTTATTATGATTTTTGAATATCTCTCCCATGAAGGCTTTCTGGCTTATAAGAATCGAAGGAAAAATTGGGACGGCCCTTATGCCGCTTATCAGAATGTAGACCCATACCAGTTCTTTGATTTAGAAACGGTGACAGAACAATACTGGATGCCGGAAGAACAAGATCAGTGGTTATCATTTTAAATGGGTAATTGATGAACCATGCCACCATTTATTATTGAAGGGAGATTAGCATGTTATTACGAATAATTCTAAGCTTGGGTTTTCTTTGTTCGATCCACACCGTCTCTGCACAGACCGTAACACCTCTGGATGGTGTGTATGAGCGTATTTCATTAACCAATACATCTACGGGAACTCAGCTTGATGCCGGTCAAATAGGCTTATTGATTATCGCGCATGGATATTATTCTATGATAACCATGAAGCCAGATCGGCCGTTGCTTGCCCAAGGGCAGCGAATGGATGATTTACCCGACAAAGACCAAATTGAATTTATGAAATCATGGCTGGAGATGAATGGCCATACTGGGCCATGTGAGGTGAAATCAGATACGTTGATTTGGCACCGTAATATATCAGAGAACCCTCGGGAAGTCGGAACCACCACTCGTTTGCCTTATCTGATAAAAGATGGTCAACTTGTCCTTCATTTCAATCTTGCCAATGACAGTCGCTGGGAATGGGCGTGGAGAAAAATAAAATAGCGCTGTCCACTTATTAAATAGACCTACGACCTGGCATGCTACCCAAATTGAAGAGGATATCCACTTATGCGAATCGGCCTGATCTTATTAATAACCTTTATGCTATGTTCGCCCATGTGTTTGAGCGCACAGTCGATCCAAATTGAGGAGAGAGATGTCGAAGTCTATGGGTTTAACATCCATTATGCAGAGGCTGGCCAAGGTCCACCGATTGTAGTGTTGCATGGGCTTTGGGGGGGCCGAAACGAATGGGATCGGAACATCGCGACACTTGCTGCCGATTTTCGAATTATTGTGGTTGATCTGATAGGGTTTCATGGATCGGATAAACCGGAAGTAGCCATTCATAATGCACTCTTAGCCCAATTTTTAGCAGGCTTTTTTAAAGTTATGGACATTCCAAAAGCTACCCTGATGGGACACGCCATGGGCGCAAACACAGCAACTTATATGGCAGTTCATTATCCTGATTTAGTCGAACGATTGGTTCTTGTAGATGGCGCTGGATACAGAAATCCAAACCGAGATCTCTCAAAAGCGCCCGCTGAGCGACAACTACTTTTTTACAGGGTCGCAACAGGCTCCACTTTAAAAAGTACCGAGGACTTTCTAAAACGCAGGGTCTTTGATAAAACACTGGTAACGAAAGCATGGACCCAAGAAGCATTTTCCATGTGGCTAAAATCAGCCAGGGCCATACAAAGTATGTTGAGAGAGGGTGGCGATGTAACGGAAGAAGAAATGAAAACCATCAAGGTCCCTACTTTGATTATATGGGGACAGGAAGATGCTGTATTTCCAATTCGAAATGTAGATCGGCTGATGCAGGATATAACTGGAGCGGAAAAGGTGATTTTCCCTGAAGTCGGCCACCTACCTCAACTAGAAAAATATGAGATATTCAACGATACAGTAAGGGCGTTTTTATTATCGAAATAACATCCTGATCCGCTGGACTTAATATAATCATTGCAAGCGTATTATTCGTAGTACTCAATCTATTATTTCTGAATAATCCCGCTGGAGTCCCTCATGGATAACCATTTCATCCTGACCCCATTTTTTTTCGATCGATATGATGAAGGACTCGCTGATTTAAGCGAGGACCATTGGGTTATCAATAGGCCGGATCTCCCTTCCGGAAATGAAATACATCGAACGATGGCCGTTCATCGTCCACTTGTAGACCTTACGATGCGAGCCATAAAGAATGGCGAACGGCCGGTAAGTATCGCCGGGGATTGCTGTGCGGCTATACCCGTCATGGCCGGTCTGCAACAAGCAGGCATACATCCTGCATTTTTATGGGTGGATGCCCATGGTGATTTTAATACTTGGGATACGACCCCTAGTGGATTTCTAGGTGGCATGCCGCTCGCGATGATGGTTGGTCTGGGGGAACGGACCCTGGGTGATCATGTCGGCTTGGAAAAAATTCCAGAAAAGCATATCGTTTTAACAGATGGGCGGGATCTTGATCCAGGAGAACGCCAACTTATTGAAGCATCCGAAGTGGTGCATCTTCCTGATATCATGGATCTTTTAAACTTTAACCCTCCCAAACGTGAATTATACATCCATTTCGATACAGATATATTGGATCCTTCTGATGCGCCCGCCATGGGATACCTTGCATCCGGAGGCCCACCACCCGAAACCCTTGAGCAGATTTTTCATCATCTTGCCAATACCTATGACCTTGTTGCCCTATCCATGTCCACATGGCGTCCAAGTATGGACACAGATGGTCGGAGCCAGGCGGTCTGTATGCGCTTATTGAATGCACTTATCGGCCAATGAGGAAACTCCATCGATGACCGCTCTGGAAACGTTATTCAAAGATCTTGTGGTTGTTGAAGTCGCCAATGTATTAGCAGGACCTGCCGTTGGGATGTTTTTTGCTGAATTGGGTGCCAAGGTAATTAAGGTTGAAAATCCGTCTACCCGGGGCGACACCACACGGCAATGGAAATTACCAACAGAACCGGCAGGTTCTGACATCTCAGGATACTTCTCCTGTGTCAATTGGGGTAAACAATCCATTGGTATCGATTTTTTACACCCCGAAGGCCAGGGCGTTTTAGGCGACTTGATTAAAACATCCGATATTTTTTTACAGAGTTTCAAAACCGGAGATGATCTAAAGTTTCAACTGGATTATCCCACCTTGAAAAAAATAAATAGCCAATTGATCTACGCCGACATCTCCGCCTATGGACAGGATGATGAGCGCACTGGATTTGATGCCGTAATCCAAGCTGAAACCGGCTTTACCGGCATAAATGGCACCATGGATAGTGGGCCAATTAAAATGCCCGTTGCCTTGATTGATCTTCTCCTGGCGCATCAATTGAAAGAAGCGTTGCTTCTTGCCTTGATCGAACGTCTCCAATCTGGTAAAGGTAGCTATGTAACGATCTCTCTGTTTCAAGCCGGTGTATCTACCCTCGCGAATCAAGCAACAAATTTCCTGGTGGGGAAAACCATCCCACAACGGACCGGATCAGATCATCCAAATATTGTCCCTTATGGTACTGTTTTTCTTACGAAGCAAGGTGAGGGCATTGTGTTGGCCGTTGGTACCGATGCTCAATTTCAAGCCTTATGTTTTGCTCTAAATAGGCCAGACCTGGCTAAAGATGACCGATTCTGCACGAATCCCCTGCGGGTTAAGCATAGAGAGCTTTTAAATGCCACCCTTACGGAATGTATAGGAACCTGGGATCGTAAAAAACTTCTGGAAGATCTTCACAGTCGGCGTGTACCGGCTGGTGGAGTTAGGACGTTAGATGAGGTTTTCGATCATCCCTCCACCGACCCTTTACTGATGGCGGGTCAGTTGGCAGATGGGCGACCAATTGAAGGTTTGCGAACCATCGCCTTTGACAGCACATGTATCAATCAGGTCCGGCAGATGGGCGTCCCGCCTACGTATAACGAACATGGGAGGTCTATCCTGAAAGATCACCTCCACTATTCAGATGACCAGATCAATCGGTTATTTGATAAAAATGTAATTGGTTGAAGGGCAAATATATTTACAATTTGGCCTGTTATCCTTATAATGATAAATATCTAATCGTATAATTAACCCATTCATTTGAACATATACGTTCTATAACCTATAATTGGCAAAATATCTCATGATCGAACACAATATTAGTGAACTTATTTTAATTGGTGATCGGGTGTTGATTGATCCACAAGATGGAGAGCAACAGACCGATTCGGGCCTATATTTGCCTGCCACGGTAACGGAAAAAGAGAAAGTCGGCACAGGAAGGATTGTCAGGGTTGGTCCAGGTCATTTGATGGCTAATCCGGAATATTCTGAGGGCGAGCCGGTGTTTAACCCTAAAGAGGCGGTTCGTTACCTGCCCCTGCAGGCACAAATTGGCGATTTTGCTTTTTACCTCAGGAAAGAATCGATCGAAATAAAATATGAGAATAAAGCCTATATTATTCTTCCTCATAATGCCATCCTGGCACTCATCCATTCAGATGGCGACGATTTGCTTAAGGATATCGAAGATTTACTTGACGAAGAATAGATAGGGACCGACATCGAAGAGGCTTATGTTATTTGAATCGTGTGTTGAATCAAAAGAATTGATGCTTGCAGAGGGATCGATCTATGAATTGCTTCGTAGAACCCCTACGGTGAGTTACGATCAACACATCGCTCATGCGGCCCTGGTGTATGACCGGGAGGGTGAAGAAGCATTACGAGATATTCATACGCAATATCTCGATATAGGCCAAAAATATCAGCTCCCCATGACCATTTTTACCGACACCTGGCGGGCGGGCAAAGATCGAATTGCCGCTTCTCGGGTCGCAGGTGAAAACGTCAACGCCGATTGTGCAGAATTATTGTTAGATATTCGAGCTTCCTACCCTTCCGATAGTCCGTCCATTTTTGTGGGCGGATTGATGGGTTGTAACGGAGATGCATATAAACCGGAAGAAGCCTTGGCGCGAGAAATCGCAAGGCAATACCATGCACCCCATATAGAACAATTAACGGCTGCCGGGGTTGATTTTTTAATTGGGGCCACATTACCTGCGTTATCAGAAGCGCAGGGTATCGCTGATGTTATGGCAGAAATGAAGCTCCCCTATGTTCTCAGCTTCGTTTGTACATCAAAAGGAACACTGCTGGACGGTACACCATTTGATGTCGCAGTTGAAACCATTGATCAAGAGACTATCCAACAACCCCTTTGTTATCAAATAAACTGTGTTCACCCTATCGTGTGTTTACACGGACTGGAACAAACAGCAACACAGAATCGTTCTATTATTGGGAGGTTTTCCGGTATTCAGGCCAATACTTCGTCACTAAGACCTGATGAATTGGATGGCCGAGACCTGCTTGATACTGAAACGCCTGCGCGATTAACGAAGGCGATCTGGAAATTGCATGAGCGTTTCGGCATGCACTGGTTTGGGGGTTGTTGTGGGACAGATGTTTCACATATCGACCATTTAGCAAAATGTATGTTTACCTCGCGAGAGAGTGTAAAACAGTTATAGATTGTTAGCCGTTAGCTTCATTCAAATATAGGAGGATAGGTATGAGTACTGATACATACACCATCCGACGCGATGTGCCAGTTTCACAGCTTGGTCTTGATGTCCGAGGGGCCTTTATAACCAGAACCTATACGCATCTACTGGGTGCTATTCTGGCATTTACCCTGCTTGAGGTATACCTGTTTGAAACGGGAATGGCTGAATCTATCGCCATGACCCTGCTCGGTGGGTCGTGGCTAATTGTGTTGGGCGGATTTATGATTGTAAGCTGGATCGCAACCCATTTCGCACATAAGTCCCAGTCTATAGGGGCACAGTACGGGGCGCTTGGATTGTTTATCGTGGCAGAGGCGATCATTTTCACCCCAATGCTTTATATTGCGAATTCGTATGCACCCGGGGTTATTGAAAATGCTGCGACGGTTACCCTTATTGGATTTCTTGGGCTAACCGTTGTCGCCTTTCATTCAAGAAAAGACTTTTCATTTCTTGGAGGCCTTTTACGTTGGGCCATGATAGGGGCTTTGCTGCTTATCGTTTCCAGTGTCCTTTTCGGGTTTCACCTTGGGACCATTTTTACTGTACTGATGATCGTGGTAGCGGGCGCAGCGATCCTGTATGACACCTCCAATGTATTACATCACTACCCAGAAGATAGACATGTAGGGGCAGCGCTTCAGCTATTTGCCTCAGTGGCCTTGTTATTCTGGTATGTGTTGCAATTTTTCATGTCACGTGATGATTAATAGGTTGCCGGCAATATAATCCCGGTCCAATAAAAGGCGATCCGTCGGGATCGCCTTTTTTATTTAACCGCGTGAATAATTTTCAGTTTACAATACATCAGGTCCATGTTTGCCAATTTGGCTGTGGCATGGGTCTTTAATTCAACAAAAAGTACTAAGGAGGAAATATGAAACTGAAAAATATAGTTGAAACGGGAGAGCCAGAACTGCTCGCTACCGGTTTCCAATTTACGGAAGGTCCGATCTGGATGCCGGAGGGCTATCTATTATTTTCAGACATTCCGGCGAATAAAATATATAAATGGACACCAGAGCAAGGTGCTGAAGTTTGGAGGGACCCGAGCGGGAACTCAAACGGCTTAACCAGAAATTTAAACAATCAACTCCTGGCATGTGAGCATGGTAACCGCCGGGTATCTCTGACGAATGCCAACGGAACAGTAGAGACTCTGGTTGATAGGTTTGAGGGGAAAAAGTTGAATAGCCCGAATGATCTTGTTATGAAATCAGATGGGGTGATCTATTTCACCGACCCACCCTATGGGATTCAACCGGAAGAAAAAGAACAGGCCCCCAATGGGGTATATCGAATACTGACAGATGGGACCGTTGACCTTGTTGCAGATGATTTTGAACGACCAAATGGCCTGGCTTTTTCCCCGGATGAATCCGTTCTTTATATCGACGACTCTCATTACCGACATCTTCGGGCGTTCGACGTCCGGGCGGACGGCACCTTGGAAAATTCACGTATTATTGGTGATATGGATCATCCCCAGGCTGGCTCACCTGATGGGTTAAAGGTGGATCAGGAAGGGCATATTTACGTTACGGGGGCGACTGGTGTTTGGATTTTTGAACCAGATGGAGAGCTGCTTGGTGTGATTGTTCCGCCGGAGAGGCCTGCGAATTGTTCGTGGGGTGATGATGATAAAAAATCACTATTTCTTACTGCACAGACATCGCTCTATCGTATTCGCACAACTATACCAGGGTCAGGAACAGGGATCAAATAGGTTATATAAAGTGATCTTCACCCAATTAAGCATCAAAGAGGATTTGTGCTAATCTACATCCGTAATTTGACGGTTGCAACCACGTATGGTGCCGTTCCTATTGGACCCTGGTTTCCAATTCGGTCAGTTGTCGGGCAATATCAATCATTAGATAATAGTGTGTGGCCATTGTGTGCTTGGAATTTTCAATAAGAATAGCTTCCAGATGGCTTTGGGCTTGATCGTATCTTTTGAGATGATAATAGGCGATCCCTAAGAGGATGTCCAACTGACTCTTTTTATCATTTGAAATGGGCTCTATCTTCTGGGATCGAATCTGTTCAACACGGAGAAAGTGAGCCAACGCCTCATCATATCGCCCGATAAACATGGAGACCTGTCCAAGACTGATTAAACTGTTTTCAAAATCAGGGGTAAGGGCAAGGGATTGTTTTAGATATCGATACGTTTCTTCAAAGGTTTGGGGGGTAAAAGCCGAGTGATATGCTTTTTGTGATCTATACAGTAGATTGGCATATTGTTCCAGACTATTAGCATCTGTCTCATCAAGTATCGACTTGTGCAGATCAATCGATTCTGGAAAGTTATTTCGCTTCAAGCTTATTTCTGCGAAGACACGCCGCATGGCTCTATCATCGGGATTGAGTTCAAGATATTTTGCAATAAGGGGGAAGGACAGCACTTCTCTCACCATTGATTTATCTCTGAAAATATCAATCAATTGACGATATTGTTCAATGGATAACGGGCTCGATTTGAGATAATCCGTAATTAAAAGATTTTCCCCAAGTGTTAGTCGTTCATCGTATACATTTACGGCATCGGCAGAGGTGTTAAGGTAAAAAGCTCGAGGCGCCTGGTATTCAATGACCGGCCTGTACTCACTATTAATAAACCCATTTGAAGTGATCCTAGAAATGTGCTCCGGGCTGATCGACTGTAGCGCAAGTAATCCTGGCACACTTTGAATATGAATACGACCCAATTCTTCTTTGACCGATGGGATCATCATTTTTTCGGCCATCAGATCGAAATTCGGGGCTAACCGAGTCCTGGAACCAACAAGGATCATATCCCACGTATTTCCCTGGAAGATGTAGGTATATGGATATATTTGGCGAAAGGTCCGGACGGCTGAGGCCACCACCTCATTACTTATCTCATACCTGTGAAACCACTGAACCACAAGGCCATTCGGTTTCAGGATTCTTTCTGCATCTCTAAAAAATTCAATGGAAAAAAGGTTCCCGACTCCAGCCATCCAGGGATTGGAAGGTTCACTAATGACCACATCGTACCTTTTGGACGTGGTATTTATATACGTCTTTGCATCTTCCACAATCAGTTTAAAATTGGGATTCTCAACGACATTGTGGTTATATGGGCTGAACAGCTGAGCGGCCTCAGCTACTCCTTGAGATATTTCAATACAATCAAGGCTGTTGAGCGGATGGGTCAAGGCCGCACCAGCAGTCATTCCACTTCCCATACCGATCAGCAGGACATCTTCTGATTTTTCTTGCAGCATCAGGGGCAGTTGCGCCAATAAAATCTGAGTTGGAATATCACCCACCGAGGTCGCGTCAACTTTACCGTTTACAGCTAAACTCAATTGAATCTGGTCATCGGGTAATGCATGGCGGGTCACAGCCACATTCGCACTTAAATCCTCTTTATAATAAAGCAAGTCAAAGTCGAAAATGGGGGATTTCGCAAACGCTTCAAAAGATGGAGGTGGCGCTGAGCGGTTGCGAAAAACGCCCAGGGCGAAGTGTGCATTGTTCCAAGAAGGCAGCAGAAAAATGTAAATAGCTAACATAAAAGCCGCCCCGATTAAAGGGGCCTGCTTCCAGATCTTCTTGGGTGTATCTGTCGTCTTCAATAAAACCACAAAGGCAATGGAAAAATTTAAAACGAAGGCGATTTCAAGACTATGGGCCAAGCCAACTAATGGAATCAAAATTAACCCCGCACATAAGGCCCCCATCAATGTCCCAATGGTATTTACAGCATAAACATTGCCTATTTCCTTTGCAATCTGCCCAATATTTGTTCCGGCTATATTGCTGACCAGTGGCAAGGTCATGCCAAAGAACAAAGTGGGCACGAGCATAATACTGAAACAAAGAAGAAATTTGGCTATATTATAATAGACAAAGGTTTCTGGGATGGGATTCAGCATATACCTGATAGTCCAAAAGTAGTAAGGTAATCTTTCATAGAACGGATACGTCAGAATAACCGCCACGACGATACCTAATTCACTGATCCCGAACCAGAAGAACACACGATTTGTATGTTTCATTATCCGACCGACAATCAGACTGCCAATGGTTATCCCGGTGATAAACGCCGCCAACATGAGCGAAAAAGAATAAGTTGATGATTCAAGTACCACGGCAAAAATACGAAACCAGACCAGTTCGTAGATCATGGATGTGAAACCCGATAGCCAGATGCCCACCATAGCAATTTTTACTATATGAGGCGCATAGAGAATCTGCTTGTTATCCGCCGTTTGGGGTAAAGGGTCTTCTCCAACAGGTCTTTTTTCAATCAATTTATCCATGACCAGAATAAGTAGACCTAAGACAACATTGATTCCCCCCGTAGTCAGCAAACCGACAATCAACCCGAGTTGCTCAACCACATAAAATCCAGCAATAATGGTACCAACTACAGCGCCGAAACTATTGATAAAATAGAGGAGTGCCACCCTGGTACCGACGTTTCCCAATGATCGGACAAAAAATCGACTGAGGGCAGGCAAGGTGCCGCCCATCAAAAACGTGGGTACAATCAATGTAAGAAATGCAAGAAGGAGTTTTGCGCTCAGATGGGCAAAACCACCCACTTCGAGACCAGCAGCGGTGGAGAAATACACATCTTTGGCAAATTCTACGATAGGGGAATAAAAAATGCCATAGCAGCCAATACCAATTTCAAGCCAGGCATATAATTTTAAAGGGGGAAATCTGTCTGCTATACGACCGAATACGAAACTGCCAGCAGCCAGCCCGCCCATAAATGTCGCCAACACAATCATGTGGGCATGCGTCGTATTCCCTATGAACAAGGAAAGGTATTTACCCCAGATTACTTCATAGACGAGGCCACACGCACCTGAAAGAAAGAAAAGAAGATAAACAGGCTTTTCTAAATGCTTTTGGATGCAATTCATCATGATATACCACTATACCCGGTCATGGTATTTACAGATGAGATCAACAATTCGTTCACTGGCTTGCCCATCGCCATATGGGTTGACCGTACCCGCCATTTTCTCATAGGCGATTGGATCATCCAATAAAACGGAGGTTTCTTCGACAATGCGCCGTGGGTCAGTTCCTACGAGTTTCAAGGTGCCAGCTTTTATGCCCTCGGGCCTTTCTGTTGACTCGCGCAGGACTAAAACAGGAACACCTAAGCTGGGCGCCTCTTCTTGAATACCACCTGAATCCGTGAGGATTAAATCCGCTCTGTTCAATAAATGGACAAAGGGCAAATAGTCGATGGGGTCGCAAAGGTGGATATTATCGATTTCATTTAAGAGGGCATATGCGCGGGCTTTTACTTGTGGATTGGGATGGACCGGATAGACAATTTGAATGGTCGATGCATATTTTTCGGATAGTTCGAGCAATGCGGTACATATATCATCAAATGGAGGCCCAAAATTTTCTCTTCTATGGGCAGTGACAACGATTAATCTCCGATTCGGATCAAGGAGGCGGTCCCACTTTTCTGATACACCGGGGTCCTCACGGCCAACTATACCCAAAAGTGCATCAATACAGGTATTTCCCGTCACATGAATATTTTCGTCAGGGAAACCCTCACGCAGTAAATTGTCACGGGTCATTTCTGTCGGCGCAAAATGAAGATCACTGATCTGGTCTGCTATCCTCCGATTAAATTCTTCCGGATAGGGTGAAAATTTGTCACCTGTCCGTAGTCCAGCCTCAATATGACCGATCCGGATTCGGTGATAGAACCCAGCGATTGCAGCCGTCATCACGGTCGTTGTATCACCCTGAACAAGTATCCAATCAGGCTTTTCATCCTGGAGAATCGGGTCCAATTTGGTAAGAATATTCGCCGTTAAATAAGATAGGGATTGGCCGGCCTTCATGATTTCCAGATCATAATCAGGCCTGATCTGGAACACTTCAAGCACCTGGTCAAGTAATTCACGATGTTGTGCGGTTACACATATTTTAACATCAATCTCGTCTGGGCGATTTTGGAGTGCTTTGATGACGGGTGCCATCTTGACGGCTTCGGGTCGTGTTCCAAAGATGGTCATGACCTTAATTGATGAACCATTTTCCATACAGGTTTTTACTCTCTACGCCTTGGTTAGTCTACAATTTAATTTATTAATCTTTTTTATCATCAGCAGGAAACCCTTCTGCCTGCAAGTTTCCCCAGGGCACCCAACCGCCATCCACCCTTAAATTCGTACCGGTAATATACCTGGCACGATCTGAAGCAAGAAAGAGGACTGCGTTTGCAATGTCCTGCGTTTCAGCAACGCGGCCCAAAGGGATTCGATGGTTAAAACGATCCAGAGTGATATCCCCCTTTTCTACCACAGAATCCAACATCTCTGTCCTTGTTACGCCAGGAGACACACAATTAAGCCTAATGTTGTACTGGGCCCATTCAGTTGATAAAACCTCGGTCAACGTAATTACACCGGCTTTAGCGGCGTTATAGGCAGATCGCATAGGCCAGCCGCCCATCCCTCCAATGGATGCAATATTGACGATACTTCCATAGGCCTGTTCTATCATCACGCGGCCGACACATTGGGTCATGAAAAAAGTACCATTCAACATAACATCTATTTGAATCCGCCAATCTTCTTCCGGCATATCTTCTGATTTATGAAGGATAAACAGGCCAGCATTATTAACCAGGATATCTATCCTTCCATGCTCAGATATAACGTGATTGACAAAGGATTGACATACATCGGTTTTCGTTACGTCGAGAAGAAATGACTCAGCGCTATAACCGGCTTCGGTTAATCGCTTCGCCGCTGTGGTGCCGAGTTCCTCTAAGATTTCTCCAATAACGACGTGGACCCCGGAGCGGGCCATCGATTCTGCGATACAGTAACCGATTCCCTGCCCCGCACCAGTAATAATGGCGACTTTATTTTCTAATTGCATGATAAATATTAATCTATATTAAACACGGTCGGAGGACTCAACCTGAGATAACGTTATATCTTCACTATATCGAATATGATAGAGAAGATACCATATCACACCCCACAAGATCAGGAGGCCATATAATTTTGGTGATTGCATTAGAATCAATATCCCGCTCGAGAATGAGGCCCCACCGAAGGCTCCAAATGACATAAGACCAAATGAGCAAGCTAAACATCCGAAAAGGATGGGATGGTAAATATTGCTTTTTACTATAAATAGAACGAGGATCATTAGGCTGGTTAACACGATGGTATAATGAGGAGTAATCGCGATTGAAGACAATAGAATAGGCAGGCAGGCTACCAGAGCATATTCTAAATCAAAAGACCTATCATCAGAAGTGAGCTTTTTAAACTGACATATTGCAAAAGTGCCGACTAGCATGACCAATGACGAGACTGTAGTATATGTTCGAACAAGGGAAGCATCTATAAAATGTTGGTCGGATAGACGATTATAGAAACCGAAAAAAGATTGGTTAAATGGCGCTGTTCCTTTTCCAAGTCCCGCATTGAGCGCCAATGCTTGTTCTTGGTACCACAGAATGTGATAATCATACCCCCCAAGTATCAGCATGGAAAACAACAAAAAGAGTATTGATATACCTCCAGCCGCCAAAACGACTTTATACGCACGGCGATATAAAAAATATCCGATAATGAGAATTGGACTTAATTTAATGATCGCACCCAAGGCCAATATTGCACCGCATAAAATGGGTCGGTTCTTTTTATAAAGCCACCAGCCGGAAATCATACAAAACCAGATTATTGCATTGACATTTGCCCAATGTGTATTCGCTATATGGGGGCCATAAAACATACATATCAACATTAGTCCTAAAAAAAACCATATAGATCGGTTGGGGATATTCCTCCAAACAAGACTGACGGCTGCTATTAGAATGATTTGATTTAATCCGAGCCAAACAAATTTCCAAAGTGTGAATGGAAGAGTCGTAAAAGGGGACAATATGATAGAGAGGAAGGGTAAATAATTGTATGGTCCAACAACCTTTGATTCAATATAATAATAATCGGCATTATATAATTGGTCAAATCTGCCGCTCCACACTGCACTTGCGGCTGAATAATATACATTCAAATCTGCTGATAGTTTAATTGCCTCCCAAATGGCGTTCTGTAAATAATAATAAAAAATGTTCCCACCTATTATACATAAACATAGTGTGATGGCCACATCTCTGTCTTGAGAATCTCTCATAATAAGGGAGGTATATACACCAATCAAGAAGACTTAATTGAGGGGGGGGTTAACCAAAAACGAAATAAAATTTTACCATATTCAATCAGCGTTTTTACGAGCCGTAGTTTACTGGCGCCTTCCTTTAAATCATATCGAAGAACCAAAGGCACCTCAGTTACCGTTGGTTTTAAAAGGCTAAGTTTTAAGAGAATCTCGACCATAACAACGAAACCGTTCGATTCAATAAACGGCTCGATATCTCGAACTGCCTTTTTTAAAAAACCTAAACGATAGAGCCTATACCCACAAGTATAATCATTGGCGCCCACAGGGAAAACTCTTTTCAATAGAACACGTGCCCCTGAAGACAAGAGTTTGCGATAGCCGGGTACCCCGACCTGAGTCCCTTCTTGAACAAATCTGGAAGCAATGACGATATCAGCCCCATCATTTTTTGCCTTCCACATTTCATGAATTAGAACAGGATTTTGGGTGTTGTCGGCATCCATCGTTATCAAAACATCTTCGTCATTCCAATTAGCACATACATGTTCTATTCCTGTATGCATTGCCCTACCCAACCCCATATTAAAAGGATGCTCTAACAGGGTCACGGGGTTGTTTGATGCATATTGTCGGACCAACTCTGCGGTACCATCGCTACTGCCGTCATCCACGACGACAATATGAAACTTTTCGT